>Ga0224723_1001061_pt1 | contig 17449 bp, 12 predicted proteins | sample Balambano_FR2_Me_FD_161647 | JGI IMG/M metagenome (GOLD analysis project Ga0224723, IMG submission 161647) | Freshwater sediment microbial communities from Lake Towuti, South Sulawesi, Indonesia - Balambano_FR2_MetaG | ecosystem: Environmental > Aquatic > Freshwater > Lake > Sediment | place...
CCCCATGCGCTGCGCTCCGGCACGCAGACCCTCGCGACTGGCACGCTCACCGACCACTGGCTGGCGGCCAAGCGGGCCCTGCCATCCGACCGCGACGAGCGTACACGCTATGCCGGCCGCTGGTTCCGCCCTGAGTTGGCGGTCGCGACGATGGCGGCACCACAGGCCCGCGTGGTACTGCTCGGCGACCCCGGCTCGGGCAAGTCGACGGTGCTGCGCTACCTGGTTGTCGCACTGGCCGAAACCATGCTCGATGGCCGCGAACGCGGGCTGGACTTGCTGGGCTGGCAGGAACAAGTGCTGCCGGTGCCGCTGTTCTGCCAGCTCGGCCGCGTGGCGCGCGAGTTGGGTGACGATCCCGAGCGCGATCTCGACACCCTGATCGGCGCACTCCTGCGCCCGGTGCTGGCCGACGAGCTGCGCAGCGAGCTGAAGCCGACGCTGCTTGCCGCCTGGCGACGGGGAGGCGCGCTGCTCTGCCTCGATGGCCTCGACGAGGTGACCAGCACGCCTGCGCCGACGCGCGCGGGTAGCCGTAGCCCGCGTGAGCGTATCGCTACAGCGATTCAGCGCCTGGGTGAGCAGATCGGCAAGGCACGTATCGTGCTGACATGCCGCATCCGACCATATCAGCAAGATACTGCCTGGCAGCTGCCCGACCCCTGGCTGGTGCGTACGATCGAGCCCTTCGCAGCGGGGCAAGTGCGGCACTTCGTCGCGACCTGGTACCAGGAGACCTGCGCGCAGTCGGGGGCAAAATACCCCCCTGAAGCGGCGCCCGAACGGGCCACGCAACTGGTTGTTGCCATCGAGCGGGAACGCGGGCTGACCGAGCTAGCCACCAATCCGCTCCAGCTGACCTCGCTCACGCTGCTGCACTACAACGCCAAGCAACTACCCGAGGAACGCGCCGACGTTTATGAGGAGCTAGTCAAGCTGCTGCTGGAGCGTTGGGACGAGCTGCGCTCCGAGACCCCCGGCGGACGTGAGGAGAGTTTCGGCGCGCGGCTGGGGTTGCCGGAGCTGCGCACACAGGCCCTCCGTCCGGCCTTACACGAGCTGGCCTTCGAAGCGCACCGCAGCGAGGTCGATGGGCGCGGTGTGATCGATATGACGCTGCTCACACGCGTGCTGGTGCCGTTTTTCCGCCGCCAGATCGACCCGGACCAGCGCGCGTCCGACCACCTGGAACGCTGTATGGGCCTGGTTGGGCGCTTTGTGACGCTGCTGGTGGCCGAGACGGGCATTGTGCAGCCGGAAGGCGATGGGCGCTATGTGCTGCCGCACCTGACCTTTGAGGAATATCTGGCGGCCTGCCACCTGGCGGGGCGGGGTGACATGAAGCTGGCCTACGAGCTGTGGGCGAGCGGCGAGCGCTGGCGGGTGCCGCTGCTCTTGATGATGGGCCGGCTACGGCAGCTCGAAAAGCTAGACACAGCCAAAACCTGGCTGGATTTTCTTCTGGCACCCAAGGTCGAATCAGCGACCCAACGCCGCGACGGCCTGTTCGCGGCGGCCTGCTACGAGGACGTCGGGCGCAAGCAGACTCTGGGCGGCTACCTGCTCGATTCAATCGTCGACGAGCTGGAACAGCGGATCATCGGAGCGCTCCACGGCGTTATCGTGCAGCCTGATGCGCCGCTGGCCGAGCGGCTCGAAGCGGGTGACGCACTAGGCCGACTCGGTGACAGCCGCTTTCCAATCACGATAGCTGATTGGCAACACGAGCTGGCCCAGCGCAACCAAAGCTTTGGCCAGCCAGCGGACTATCTGTGCTATCTGCCAGGTGGCAGCTACCAGATAGGTGGCTGGGGTCAGGAGCAAAAGGCTATGCAAATCAACCTGGATGCCTTCTGGATCGCCCGTTTTCCCATCACCGTGGCGCAGTTCGCGCCCTTTGTGGAGATAGGCTATGACGCCGACGCGGCTGGCTGGTGGACACCGAACGGCTGGCAGTGGAAGCAGGGGCGCGAGCGCATGCAGCCATCCTATTGGCGTGACGAAGGTTATCATGGCCTGAATCAGGCGCTTGTCGGCGTGACCTGGTACGAGGCGCGGGCCTTCTGCGCCTGGTTGAGCGAGAGCCTCAAGGATGCGCTGCCCGACGGGTACGAATTTCGCTTGCCGACCGAGGCTGAGTGGGAAGTGGCAGCCGCCTACGACGCACAGGGACAACGGCGCGCCTATCCCTGGGGCAAAGACGAAGCCGACCTGACGCGCGCGATCTACGAGTGGGCAGATGAAACTCCGGAAGGCGCGATCGCGGGCCAGCGCAACATTGGACGTCCAGCCCCAGTTGGCCTCTGCCCAGCGGGCGCGGCCGCCTGCGGTGCGCTCGACATGGCCGGCAACGTCTGGGAGTGGTGCGCCAGCAGCTATCGAGGCTACCCCGAGCAGAGCCACGCTGCGCCAAAAGATTTTACAACAGACAATGCCTATGTGCCGCTGCGCGGTGGCTCCTGGTATTGGGATAGAACATATGTTCGCTGCGGGGCGCGCGACTACTACCATCCGGTCAACGTCTTCCTCAACTACGGTTTTCGGATTGTGGTAGCCCCGAAGCTCGCGTCGTGATTCTGATTTCTGGCTTCTGAATCCTGATTTCTGCATCGATTGTGTAAAGCGTTTTATGGAACAGGCGCGGCAGCGCGAATCGCGCAAATTTTTTTGGGAGGGCCTATGCCGAAAAGCTATCGCCACCTCTGGCCGCAGCTCGTCAGCTTCGAGAACCTCTGGCTGGCCTACCGCGCCGCGCGCAAGGGCAAGAGCAGCCGCCCGTCGGTGGCATCCTACGAGCTCGACGCCGAGCCTCGGCTGCTGCGCCTCCAGGAGCGCCTCGAAGACGGCAGCTACCAGCCGGGTCGTTACCGCAGTTTCGTCGTGCGTGAGTGGAAGCGGCGGCGCGTCTCGGCCGCGCCCTTCGAGGATCGCATCGTGCATCACGCGCTCTGCAACGTGCTGGAACCGATCTGGGAGGCGCGCTTCATCCACGACAGCTACGCCTGCCGCAAGGGCAAAGGCACGCTCGCCGCCCTTGACCGCGCTCAACACTTCGCGCGCGGCCATGCCTACCTGCTCTCGATCGATGTCCGCGAGTTCTTTCCGAGCATCGACCACGGCGTGTTGCTCGAAACCCTGAGCCGCCACGTCGGCGACCGGCGCGTGCTTGAGCTCTGCGCTACGATCATCGCCAGCGGGCGCGATATCCTGGCCGAGGAGTATACGCCCGTGCTGTTTCCGGGCGACGATCTGTTCGCCCTCGCACGTCCGCGCGGCCTGCCGATCGGCAATCTGACCTCGCAGTTCTGGGCAAATGTCACATTGCATCCGCTCGACTTATTCATCAAGCAGGAGCTGCGCTGTGGGGCCTACGTACGCTATTGCGACGACCTGCTGTGCTTCGCCGACGACAAAACCACGCTGCATGCCTGGCGCGATGCCGTTCGCGAGCGCCTGGCCGCGCTGCGCCTGACCATCCACGAACAGCGCGCTCAGGTCGCACCAACCGCTGCACCGTTCCCGTTCCTTGGCTGGACGATCACCCCGCAGCGGCGACGCCTACGCCGGCGTAACGTGGTGCGCTTCTGGCGGCGCTACCGCGCGCGGCTGGCCGCCTACGGGCGCGGCGAGATTTCGTCTGAGCAGCTCAAATCGACGGTCGCCGGTTGGGTCGGCCATACCAAACACGGCAGCACCATCGGCCTGCGCCGCGCCGTGCTGCGCACACTAATTCCGAGGCCGCCCAATGCCTGACTCGCCGATCTTCGCGCGCTGCGACGAACTGGTGCGCTGGGTACTCCAAACGACGGTGCGCTACCCACGCCATTACCGTGCCTCTCGTTATAGCCGATAGCCGATAATCGATAGCCGAAAGAGCGACGATGAGTGCGTTTGAGCGACAATTGATGGAACGGCTTGAAGATTATGCGCTTCGCATTATTCGCGTGTATAGCGCTTTGCCGGATTATCCTGCGGCGGGTCACCAGGTTGCGCAAGTGCTTGGCAAACAACTCTTGCGCTCCGGCACGTCGGTCGGCGCGAACTTCGCTGAAGCAACGCGAACTCACAGTCTGGCCGACAAGGCAGCCAGGCAGCAAATATGCGCCAAGGAGTTGGAGGAGACGGCGTACTGGCTACGTTTACTGAGCAAATCTGGCCTGCTTGCAACCACCCACCTTGAACCGCTCTTGACGGAGACTAGCGAGCTAACGGCTATCTTCGTCGCAAGCGTACGGAAATTACAACGCCCGCCGTAAGCACTATCTATCGTTTATCGGTTATGATTACGAGCAGTTTCACTGATCACAGTCCCTTCCAAGTAGGGTATGTTCGGCTATCGGCTATTGGTTATCGGCTATATGCACGGTCAAAGTACCCGCGCCGCCCCGTTGGGTTAGTAGCGGCGAGCGGCCGTGACCGTCCGGCGGGGTGGCAACTGAACATAGCCGATAGCGTGTTTGCATCGCGTCGGCGTGCGAGCCGGTGACAATCTATGAGCGACGATTTCGATGCGCTTGTTTCAAAGCTACGTGCCTTACGCGACGCGTGGGATATCGACATAGCCCGTACCGCGTTCGATAAAAGCGCTCCAGCCTTCTCCCCCGCCGATCGCGACCGTCTTGAAGCGCTGGTCTTCGGCGACCTCGTCGCGGGCGATAAGCACAGCGTGGATACGATCAGCGGCGGCAATGTGGCGATCGGCGCGGGCGCAACGGCGACGCAAGACCAACGCGGTGCAGTGATGGTGAGCGGCGGCAATGTAAGAGGTCCGGCGATCGGGCTTAACTTAGGGACAATTATCTATGACGACGAGCTGAGCGAGATGCAGCGCGAGCAGCTTGTGCGTTATCTCCAGCGCCTTGCCGACAAGCTCCAGCGCCTGCCGTTACGCGGCCTCGCTGCACGGCTCGACGATGGCCAGGGTGTACCACTGGCCAAAGTGTACATCTCGCTTGCAACGACTGGGATGCGTCAACTAACCAATGGGAGCCCAGAAGAAGTCGCTGATTACTGCACGGTCGAGCACAGCGAAGTCTCCCTTGCTTCCGGCACCCATACCCCAGCTTGGCACATCACTGTAAAAGAACAGTATATGCCAGATGTGGCGCTGCCATATGAGGCTATCGTTAACGTTCGCGTCGAGGATGATGGCAGAAACATCGTCCTCGCGCGGCAATATCTTGCCTCAGAGGCGGTCTTTGATGCGCCTCAGCTCGTACTCCTCGGCGAACCCGGTGGCGGCAAATCGACCTTTGTGCGTCATCTGGCCTGGGCTTTGGCGCTGCGCGGTCGTGATCAGCTAAGCCCTGCGACGCAACTGTTCGGCTGGCCTGACGATACGCGGCTGTTGCCCGTGCTGCTGCCGTTGCGAACACTTGCAGGGCGTCTGGCGACCGAGAGTAGCGAGCCTGCGACTGTTTCGGCGACGTTGCGTGATGAGATGACACGCACCTACGATGCGCGACAGGCCGATCTGCTGCTCGACAAAGCGCTCGCAAATCAGGCGGCATTGCTGCTGCTCGATGGCCTCGATGAGGTACCGTTGGTGGCGATTCCTCGCCAAGCGGCTGATCGCCAAACCACGCTGCGTGCTGTGCGTGACTTTGCGGAACTTCATCGCGGCACGCGGATCATCGTGACGTGCCGAACCCGTGCCTTTGATCCTTCGTTACAGGCGCAACTAGGATGGCCACAGGCGACAATCGCACCGCTGACGCTTGGGCAGGTGCGCGCATTCACCGCCGATTGGTTCGAGGCCATGGTCGATTGTGGCGCAATCCAAGGCGACCTCGCGATACGTCAGGCCGACCAGTTGGTCCAAACGATTGCAGCGAACGAGCGGCTGCGCGATATGGCCAGTACACCGCTGCTGCTCACCATGATGGCCATCGTCTTGACCGAGAAGGGCGAGTTGCCCCGCGATCGAGCGCTGCTGTACGAGCGTATCCTGGAGCAGTTGCTCGGGCAGTGGGATCAGCAGAAGGGCGGGCAAAGCTTGAGCGAGGTGATTGGCGACACCAAGCTTCAGAGCGATGACCTGCACGCAACGCTCGATCAACTTTCCTACACTGCACACGCCAACGCCGCCTCGGCCGATGGACGCGGTCGCATCGCCAACGATGCGCTGCACCTTGCTTTGAGTAAGTTCTTCGAGCGGGTTGGCGTCGACGGTGCCTGGGAGGCTCCAAAGCGCTGTATCGCCTATTTTCATGACCGCAGTGGCTTACTGATGCCCGAGGAACGTGGCGATGCGTATGCCTTTGCCCATTTGACGCTGCAAGAGCACGGTGCCGGTCGGCATATGCTGCTCCACGACGAAGCCGTCAAGCTGGTAATGCAGCATCGCACTGATGATCGCTGGCGCGAGCCGATCGCGTTGGGGCTTGGCGTGCTTCATCGCCTGCATCCTACCGCAGCCGAGCGCGTTTTCACAATCTTTAGCGAGCTTGTATATACCAGAGAGCGGGGCCAGCCGAAATCACTCGAACGCTGGTATCGCGATTTGATTCTCGCCGCCGAACTCGGCAGCGAGCGCGATTGGAACTTGCTCCGGGCACGAATTAACGTCGAGCGTATTCACGACGAGTTACGTCCGGGGCTTGTCACCCTGCTCGCGGACAAAGCACAGCCGCTGCCCGTGGTCGAACGCGTGCGAGCGGGCTTTCTGCTCGGCGAGCTTGGCGATCCGCGCTATCCTGTGACCGTCGCGCAGTGGCAGGAAGCGCTGGAGCAGGCGCTGCGGGGCGATAGCAGCGGCAAGTCTGCCGCGCCGAGCCTGGCGAGTACCTTATTGGCAGCAGCGACGACGATCCCGACGCGGGCGACACCGAGCGACCGCAGCACAGCTTCCGCCTCGAAGCTCCATTGCTAGTGGGACGTTTCCCGATCACCAATGACCAATGGCAGGAGTGGGTGAAGAGCGGAGCGGAGCAGTCTAGATTCGCAGACGATAGCGACGTCAATCATCCGAATCAGCCTGTCGTCGGCATAACCTGGTATGCGTGCAACGAGTTCTGTGCCTGGCTGACGCAGCTGCTTGTCGCGGCACTGCCCGCTGATTATAATGTGCGCTTGCCGAACGAGCAGGAGTGGGAGGCGGCCGCGCGTGGCGGCGATGCCCGGCGCTACCCTTGGGGCGACGCTTGGCAGGACGATCGGGCTGCGGTGGCCGAGGACCAGGAAACGCGCGGGTGGCGCTGGACTGTGCCCGTGGGTTGCTACCCAGCAGGTGCAGCACCTTGCGGTGCCCACGACATGGCCGGTAATGTCGGGGAATCGACCGCGAGCAGCTGGCAGTCGTATCCAGGTGCGGCAGAACCTTTGACAGATGACGATCTACGCGTGCTGCGTGGAGGAAGATACGACAAAAATAGAACAATTGGTCGCTGTGGAGCACGCTACTGCCACCTTCCGAGCGGCTACTACGACGGTTTTCGGATTGTGGTAGCCCCTCACCTCGCACATTGATTCTGATTTCTGGCTTCTGAATCCCGATTTCTGCGTCGATTGTGTAAAGCGTTTTATGAACAGGCGCGGCAGCGCGAATCGCGCAAATTTTTAGGGAGAGAGATCTGTCAGGTCCGGCTGCGCCGAGACCTGACAGATCTCAGTAAGGAGGAATCGCTATGGACCCGGCCACCATCACCGCTCTACTCACGCCCGTCGTTTCGCTGCTTACCGGTTATATGACCTACAAGGTCGGCATGAGAAAGGCACAGGACGAGGGAAAACCACAACCAGAGCAGCCCAAAGAGGCTGACAAGGCTGAGCAGGCGCTCGTCGTCGTCAAGGAAGCTGTCGCCGCGCACGGCGATGATGCCGTCAAGCAGACGTTGGCGCTGTTCGAGCAGCAGCCGCAGGCATTCGCGAGCGCCTTTCGCGAAATGCTGGCCGCCAACGCACAGCGCAATCCGGCCTTCGCCCAGCAGCTTCAGACGCTGATCATCGGCGATCAGGTAGGAGGCGACAAAGCCGGCGGTGATAAGGTCGCGGGCAACAAGGTCGACGGTAGCGTTCATGTCGCTGGAGATGCCAAAGTCTACGGCACAGTCGCTGGCGTGAATACCGAAACTATTGCCACGACCTACAACTTCGGCAAGGACGACACCAGGTAGCCAACACTGCGCCAACAGCGTGCGGAACTGAGCCATGAGCGAAGCAGACAATGCGGCACAACCAGATCCGCCGACGGTCGCTGTCGGCGATAACGCCAGGATCACAGGGCCGGTCATTGCGCGCAGCGAAGGGCCGGTCATTACCAGTTACTACTACCTGCCGCCGGATTGCCCGGGGCCGACCAACCTTGCCGCGCTGCTGGCCTTCCTGACCGAGGTCAGCGCGCGCTATGCCGCGCTCGAGGCGCGCCTTGACGAGGCCGAGAATCCCGCGCTGCGCGACGAGCTCGCCAGGCTCGAGGCGCTCCACGGCAAGCTGAGCGGGCGCGTGCGGCGTGGGACGAACATCGAGGACGCACTGGCAGAAACGCGTGAGCTGCTCGCTGCCGGTCTAGACCGTTGGTGCGTCCCGCAGCAGATGACCGATGAAACGCAGCAGCAGTTGTTGCCAAGCATGGCCGCGGCGGCGCTCTGGTTCCTTGTCAGCACGCCCTACCTCGATCTGCCCGCGCGCTACCCCGAAGCGCTCATCACGATCGCGTCGGTCGAGATTATGCGTGTGACGGTTGAGTACAACCAGAAATATCACCAACGTGATCGGAGCAAGACCGACAAGCAACTACATGCGGAGTTGCTTACGAAGCTCGCCGTGCCACAGTACCAAGCGGGCATCACCCGTCTTTGTGCCGATATGTCCGACCCGCAGCGTGGCGGGTCGGCGTTGACCATCCTGCTTTGCGCGAGTCACGGCGTCCCGCCGAGCGCCGCCTCGCAGCAGCAGGTTGTGCGGCTTCCGCTCTGGCAGTTGCTTGCGTTGATTGGTGGTGGCGGCCTCGTGGCCGGAGTCACGGCGGGTACAACCATCGCCTTGCTCTGGAAGGATTTGGCAAATGGCCCGGCTGTGGCTGCTCCTGCACCCTCAGCGACGCCAACACCCACAGCTACAGCACAGCCGGACACAGCGCCCACTGCTCTGCCGGCACGCCGTGTGCGGCCAAACCTTGTCGAAACAGCCTCGGGTCGCCTGAGCATCCCCATCAGCGCTGAGCAATGGCGCGATGAGCTAACCCAGCTGAGCACGGTTTTTGGCGACCGCTCGGGCGACCCGCTGCCCTACTTTTGCTATGTGCAGCCCGGAACCTACCGCATCGGCGGTTGGGAGCGTGGTAAAGAGCATGCCGACATCAAACTACCTGAATTCTGGATCGCGCGCGTGACCGTCACGAATGCCCAGTTCGCGCCCTTCGTACGCGAGGGCTATGGTCTGGGGGCGCGGCGTTGGTGGACACCCAATGGTTGGACGTGGAAGCAAGAGGCGAAGCGAACGCAGCCCTGGCACTGGAACGAACGCCCCTACAACGATCCGGATCAGCCAGTGATCGGCGTTACCTGGTACGAGGCGACGGCCTACTGTGCCTATCTGGCAGAACAGCTTGTCCATCGCCTTCCCGACGGCTATAGCTTGCGCCTACCTAGCGAGGCCGAGTGGGAAGTTGCGGCCGCCTACGACGCGCAGCGGCAGCGGCGCAGCTACCCCTGGGGCGAGGAAGCTCCGACAGTGCGCCACGCGGTCTTTGATCAATCCAAACGCGTGAGCGCCGCGACTATTGGAAGCTGCCCGGAGGGAGCGGCTGCCTGCGGTGCGCTCGACTTGGCTGGTAATGTTTGGGAGCCCTGCCTGAGTAGCTATGCAGCTTATCCACAGCGAAGTCAAGTAGGACAGAAAGATTTTACAGTGGGAAAATCTGACATTCCCTGGCGTGGCGGAACTTGGTACAGTATCGAAACATATGTTCGCTGCGGGGCGCGCTACTACGGCCTTCCGAACTACGACTTCAACTACTACGACGGTTTTCGGATTGTGGTGGCCCCTCGCCTCGGCCCATAGCCGATAGCCGATAACCAATAGCCGAAAGTCTGCGAGGCGACTACGCCAGTGCAGCAATGTATGGTCGAAAGCAGCAGAGCGGCGTTGAGCTGCTTATCGCAAGCCGGAGATGTCATCTGCCCGTAGCGAGCATCTCGCTATCGGCTATCGGCTATCGGCTATTTGATAGCGGCAGCGCGAATCGCGCAAATTTTTAGGGGGAGAGACCTGTCAGGTCTCGGCGCAGCCGGACCTGACAGGTCTTAGAACAATACGATAGCCACAGCGCGGCACATTCTGGATCCGGGGTGCCGAAGGAAATGCCACAAGCTTCTTGCGGATCTGGTAGACACGCGCGTAGATGGCGCTGTCATCTCCATGGTAAGCAGGCCCCCAGATCTGGTCAAGCAACTCAGCTGTTGAGACGACCTCGCCGGCGCGGCGTGCGAGGCCCAGCAGCACCTCGAACTCGCTGCGGTTGAGCAGCACCGTCTCGCACCGGCCGCATTGCTCCACCTGTACCGCACGTTGTGCCGGGTGAATCGTGAGCGGGCCGATCTGGAGTGGGTGTGACGCGTCGGCAGCCACGTGGTCCGCCAGCGCATTCCGGGGCCGGCGCAAGAGGGCGCTGCAATAGGCCAGCAGCACGCGCGGCTCGACGGGCTTGAGCAGGTACATATCCGCGCCCTGCTGCAACCCCGCGACGATATCCGCGCTGCGGCGTTGCGTCGCCGAGAGCACGAGCAGCGCGGCGGCCGGCGCAAGGCGGCGGATGTCCTCGGCCACCGACCAGGGATCAGCCGAGGTGCAATCCAGATCGAGTACAACGAGATCGATGGGCTGCTGGCGTACCTGAGCGAGGGCCTGTTGCGACGAGCGAGCCACCAGAGCTTGAAACCCTGCCTTGCAAAGAACTTCTCGTGTGAAACTCGCTGCCGAGTGGTCAAAGTCAATCACCAGAATCGTTGCCATGGTCATCTTCGTCGTCTATGCGAACCGCGTCCAGTGTAGCCTGTTCGCAGCGCCGACAACATAAAGAAAACCGAAAGAATAGGTGAAGAAAACGGGAAGATGGGCAGTGGCAGAGTTTATGCCGGGTGCAGAAGCAACAAACGCCCCGATCACCTGGCTCGCGGAGTGGTGCTTCGCGCAAAAGCGCACAGGTGGCGAGGCTTCTATCAACGCTGCATGCAGACTGTGCATGTACGTAGAGCGCAGCTTACTGCACTGCCTGCTGCTCGTCACTCATCACTTGTCACTCGTCACTCGTGTTAGCTGAGGCCCAGCTCTGTGATCGGGGGAATCTCGCGTTGACGCAGCCAGGCGTCGAAGAAATCGTCGAGTTGCTGGCCGCTGATCTCCTCGGCGAGCGCAATAAAGTCGTCGGTGCTGGCGTTGCCGTGGCGGTAGCGCTCGGCATAGCTTCGCACAATCCGCCAGAAGGTCTCGTCGCCGACGCGCACCCTGAGAGCGTGCAGCGTGAGCGCCCCGCGCGTGTAGACGCTCGGATTCAAGAGGAAATCGCTGTCGGGGCTGAGCAGGGGCGGATAGCTTTCCCAGGGCTGCTTAGGGGTCTCATAGACCTTACGGACCCGCGCGCGCAGCACATTCTCTCCATCTGCTGCCGCAGTGTGGGCTTCCCAGAGCCACTCCGCATAGGTTGCGAAGCCTTCCTTGAGCCAGCCCTCGTTCCAGGCGCTAAGACTCACGCTGTTGCCGAACCATTGGTGCGCGAGCTCGTGCAGCACGACGGTCTCGCGCAACGCCAGGTCGCTGTTGGCGTACATCGACAGCGTCTGGTGCTCCATCGCGTCGAAGGAGGCGAACTCGGTATCGACGACGACGGCCCCGTAGGCTTCGAAGGGGTAGGGGCCGAAGCGCTCGCTCAGGAAGGCAATCATCTCCTGCGTTTGCGCGAAGATGGCCTTGCGTTCAGCGGGGAAATCGGGCGGGAAGTAGTTCCGCAGCGCTAGGCCGTTCGGCCCCGCTTGCGTCTCCTCGACCTGCTCCGCGATCACCAGTGCGACCAGGTAGCTGGCGATCGGATCGCGTGACTCCCAGTGGAAGGTCGTGGTCGTTCCATCGTCGCCGGTGTCGACGAGCAGGCCGTTGGCGGCGACAACATAGGGCTTTGGGACCGTGATGCGAAATGTGTAGCTGGCTTTGTCGCGCAGGTGATCGTTGACTGGATACCAGGTCGATGCGCCGTCGGGCACACCAAAGGTGTAGATGCCACCATCAAAGCGGTTCCAGCCGCGCCGGGTATCCCCCCCGGCACCGTCGCCGGCGGGCGTGCCGCTGTACGAAACGGTTGTTGTAAACAGCTCGTCGTCCTGTAGTGGCATCGACGGCTGCACAAGGAGCTTGCGGCCGGCCTGCTGATAGATCGCTGGCTGCTGGTTCACGCTCACAGCCTCGATTGTAAAGCGCCGGAAATCGAGGCTGAACGTGGGCAGTGCCTCTGTCGCGCGCGCCTGCATCGTCACCGTCGCCGAGATCGGCGTCCGTTGGAGGTTGCTCATGTCAACGTTTAGCTCCAACGTGTAGTGCAGCGCGTCATAGCCGAGGTTTCCCAGCTGCGGAAAGTAGGGATCGCCGATGCCAACGATAGGGGCTAGCTGCGTCGGCGAGGGCTGTGCCGCGACGGTGGCTGCGGGAGGGCTATTGACCGGCCGCGAAGGCGCAGCAGGCGAACTACAGTTGGTTACAAGGATCACCACAACCAGGCTTGCTATCTGTCGAACCATGGCAGCGCGCATTGGGCTATCTTTCTCAGAACGACACCGGCGCCGACTCTAGATAGCACCGGTGTCGCACAACACAGAGCGAGGCTGCCCGCTACGGACTTCCCGAGCAGCCGCACTGACGCCGGCTGCGAGCCTTGCGCGACCCGCTTTGCCCCGGCGGGGAAGCATACACCACGCGTGCATCCTCAGGCATGAGTGCCACGATAGCTCTCGTCAATGGGGCTGCAGGAGCTAACGCGGGCAGCGACGGAACGACAAGCTCAGCGCCAGCGGCAAGCAGGCCGAGCAGCGCGGCGACGATGAACGTGCGGAGACGGTGGCGGACCATTCGAACCTCCTTCGTCACAAAGCTATGTACCATACGAATGCCGAACGCGCCAGTGCTGTGGGAGTTGCGACGATCAGCGATGATCCGGAGCGAGCACACAGAGCTGATCATCGGCTGGCTGCAGCGTCGCCGATATCAGCGCGACTGCGGGCCAGAGCAGGGGTGTGGTGATGGTGGGCACGAGGAGAACCGCAGTCGTCGCCAGCAGCTCCGACCGTGTCGTCTGGCCTACTGGATAGGGCATGCACGCTGCGCTGGGGTGTGGTCGTGACACAGGTACGACTGGAGCGGCGGCAGTAGTACTGGGAAGGAAGCAGACGACGATACCGACAATCAGGAAGCTGTGCTGCATCCAGCGCCAGATCCTCGTGCCGTGTCTGTGCATAATGGACTCCTTTCGCTCGTGGCCGCACGCATGTCATCCAGCGCCGACCGCCTCGTCCATCCCGTCCTGCTGCGTCGTTTGGTGATGCACCGAGTATAGCGAGCGCTAAAGGAGTTGAACGTAAAGACAGCGTAAAGATATCAAGTGGTTTTTTGCACAGCTATTGCACAATCTGCTCAAGCTCTTGAGCGTGCAAATCACCAGGGGCTCGTAGTCGCTCACGGGCGAACGCCACTATCGCATCGAGCGTTGTGTACTGACTCTGCCCTCTCAGCTGTTCGATCGTCTCCGCGCCCAGCCCCTCTCGTAAAACCGCGAGGAGATGATCGTAGCGGCGGGTATCGGTGACATTGCGCCGTTTGCCTTCCTGCTGCCGAATGGCCGTTGCAGCGCTGAGGATGCGCGTTGCCGCGTGATCGTCACAACGGAGGCTCAGCCACAGCGCGATACCTTCCAGGCATTCGATCAGTCCCTGGCGCATGCCCACTTCCCCATACAACTCTAGGCTATCGCGCAGCCAGGATTGAGCCTGAGCGGCGTCGCCTTGCATCGTGGCAACGATGCCCAGGCCAAGCAGGGCATTTGCGATTTCGACCCGATCGCCGACTTGCTGACGGAGATGCAGCGACGCCTGGAGTAGCTGCATCGCCTGATCCAGGTTGCCAAGATTACGCGCGACCTGGCCGAGATTACCGAGCACCTGAGCAATGCTGCGAGTGTCTTGCTGCGCTTCGTACAGCACCAGCGCCTCCTCAAGCAATAGCTCGGCACGCCGATACTCAGCGCGGCTGTCCCAGAGCAACCCGAGGTTGTTCAACGCATCCGCGACGGCTGGCGCATCGCCAAGCGCGCGGTAGACCTCCAGCGCAGCCTGTAGATGCTGCTGTGCGGTGTCATACACGCCCAGATCTTGTAGCGTCGACGCAAGGTTCATGCGAGTATCGGCGATCGCGCCCGGCGCTCCGAGCTGTTGCCGAATCTCCAATGCCTTGCCGAGGAGCGCACGCGCCGCGCTGTGCTCGCCCTGCCATTGCGCCATCACTCCTGCGGCGTTGAATGCGCGGCCGCGCGCGGCGGGTGTTAGCGATGCCGGATGATAGGCGATCGAGTCAAACCAACGCCGTCCCTCGGCAAGATAGCCGCGGGTTAACCAATACTGCGACAGCGCACCGCTCAGCACTGCGGCTCCTTCGGGATCGTGGGTAAGGCTCCAGTACAGTGCAGCCCGGATATTGTCGTGCTCAAGATCGAGCCGCTGCAGCCAACGCAGTTGCTCCGGCCCACCAAGCGCATCCTGTGCGGCGACAGCCAACGCGCGCAGATGATCGGCGTGACGCTGCTGGAGCACCTGCAGGCCTTCGTGAGCAATCAACTGCTCCTGAGCATAGGCGCGAATGACTTCGAGCATGCCGAAACGGGCCTCGTCGTCTGGCCCATCGCTGCGCTGGATCAGGCTATGCTGCCGCAGCCGTTCGAGTGCAGCCGCAATGCCTGGAATAGTCGTCACCGGCGAACAGACAGCCGCCGCGCCAGCCTCGCTCCAGCCGCCAACAAAGACGCTCAGAGCGAGGAAGACGCGCTGCTGGTCGGCATCCAAGAGCTGAAAACTCCAGTCGAGTGCATGACGCAGCGTGGTCTGGCGTGGCGAGCGATCTACGAGATCGTGAGCGAGCAGAACCAAGGGCGCGCTCAGCCGCGCCAGGATCGTTTTGGGCTGCATGCTGGCGACCTGCGCCGCCGCAAGCTCGAGCGCCAGCGGCAAGCCATCCAGCTGACGGCAAATCCTCGCAACGGCGTTGGCGTTGGTCTCGGTCAGCCGAAAACTCGGCTTCACGGCTTCCGCGCGTTGAACGAAGAGTTGCACCGCCTCTGTCTCGGCGATCGTTGCGAGGTCATGATCGGGTGCGGGCACAGCTAAGGGTTCGACCACATACTCCTGCTCGCTATACAGCCGCAGCACAATCTGGCTCGTCACCAGAATCTTCAGCCGAGGCGCGTCGTCGAGCAGCGTCCCAATCCAGGGCACAGCGGCAAGCAGATGCTCGAGATTATCGAGCACGAGCAGGATCGAGCGCGGTTGCAGATAGGCACTGAGCGTCGTCGCGCTCGACTGCTTCTCGACATGCCCCAGCCCCAGCCGCCGAGCGATCACTTCGGGCAGCAAGGCAGGGTCGTTCGTCGCCGCAAGCGACACAAAGAAGACCCCATCCGAGAAGAGTGTATTTGCAGCCGCCGCCACCCGAGCTGCAAGGCGGGTCTTACCGGCTCCCGCTGGCCCTGTCAGTGTGATCAGGCGTCGCTCGGGCTCGGCGAGCCACTGAAGCAGCTGCTGAAGCTCGTGTGTCCGCCCGATCAACGGGTTGCGATCAGCAGGAACACCGACGGGAAGCACCGCAGGAGGTGAACCCGTTCGCGGCGCGAGCGGCGTCGCCGGCGCGAAGCGGAAACCCTTGCCGCGCTCGAGAAAAATATAGCGTGCTGGCTCGGTCATATCGCCGAGCTTCTGACGCAAACTGCGCATATGCACCCGCAGTGAGTCAGTGGTCAGCTCGCCATACTGGCTGCCCGCCGCAGCCAGACGCCGCAGCTCGTCGTGGCGAACGAGACTCCCCGCGCGGCGGACCAGCGCGGTAAACAAAGCCCACTCGATCGGCGTGAGGTGAATTTCCTCACGTGCTGCTGTTGTGGGATCCGTTCGCCAGACCTGCTGCGCCTGAAGGTCGCTCACGAGCACTCCACACGCTACTTGTGTGGGCGAAGCAGGCGCTTGTGCCGCGTGCCGCGACACCACGACCGTGATGCGATCCAGCAAGTCGGAGCCTGAAACCGGATAGCTCAGCACATCGGCGGTATCAGGCGCCAGGCGAGCCAGGCTGTCGGCGGGAAGAGTGCCGTCCAAGACAGCCAGAATCGGCACCTGGAGAGAGGCCAGGTCGTGACAGAGCGCAAGATCCGCTGGCCGCGTGGCATACACACGGATCACAAGCACGACGGGCTGGTGTGTAGCGATCAGCCCGGCTGCCGTGGCACCGTCCTTCGCAGCCAGGATCTGGTAGTGCTGCTGCACAGCAGGCGTGTCATAGCGCGCGATGTGTTCGCCGAACTGAACAAAGAGTAGGCTCGGTTTTCGCACAACGACCTCCCGGAGTCGCTTGGCACGCGCAGCCGAGTATGTGCTGCGCCAGGCGGCGCAACCCCGATGCGTGGCAGGGCACGGGCAACAGTGTGAGCGGGGTAGGCGGATTGTTAGATGCTGTGTGCGTTCCTAGCAGCCAATTCCAAGCGAGCAGCACGCTGATATGTCGTGGCGCACGCGGATCAACACGATGCAGCACCACTCCCAGGCCAGCGAGCGACGGCAGCGCGCTACAGTGCGGCGCGATCAGGATCACGCAATCTGAACCTGGAGGCAAGCAATATGAACGCAAGTTCTTTACCGCTTTTTCACAAATGGCTGTGCGATGACAAGATTGTCATCCTATGTCGCTTCTCCTCCGTCTCAGGAGCACCCTGTAGGAGAAGCGTGTGCTCGCTGGCGTGTTCGAGCAATCTTTCTGTTGTCTTTCGGTTTTCTTTCTCTTGTGCCCACGTCCTCCTCGCTATAGTGGGAACGCACGCTCGTGTCCAGCGATCCCGCCAGCATCCACCGCACAACACAGCGTTCAGTGCCAGCCCACGGGTGCAGCAGAATGCCATGGGTAGGCTTGTGACACACAAGAAGGAGCGAGAGGTATGGTCACAACACCCCTGACGGCGAGCCTAACACTGCTGCTGAGCGCGTTTCGCCTCAGCCACCGCGCCGACCCACTGGCCTGTCGCGCCGCCGACCGGCTGCTCGAGCATCTCGGCCAGCGGACGGTCACGTATGTACTCGACGGCTCAACGCTGCGGGTGCAGAGCCTCGGCCACGAGCCCGACGCGATCTACACCTGCACGCTGCTGCACTGCTCGTGCCGAGGCGGCCGCCACCCCTGGTGCCAGCATCGCGTCCTGCGCGCGGTGGTGTTA
>Ga0224723_1001062_pt1 | contig 17421 bp, 13 predicted proteins | sample Balambano_FR2_Me_FD_161647 | JGI IMG/M metagenome (GOLD analysis project Ga0224723, IMG submission 161647) | Freshwater sediment microbial communities from Lake Towuti, South Sulawesi, Indonesia - Balambano_FR2_MetaG | ecosystem: Environmental > Aquatic > Freshwater > Lake > Sediment | place...
GTCGAGCTCGAAGCCGCTGGCGACATCGCCCCGGACCGCGCCCACGCGCGCCGCATAAAGGAGCCCGGCGAAGGCGCTGATCGTGCCCGAGGCGACGAACAGCGCCATCTTGTGGCGGCGGCTGTCGATTCCGGCATAGTCCGCCACCTCCCTGCTGGTGCCGATCACCTGGGTCCTGCGGCCGAAACCCGAATGTTCCAGCACCACGTAGGCGAGCGCGAACAGCACGGCGAAGGCAATCAGCGAAAAGGGCACCGGCCCGACCAGCCCCTGCTGCCCGAGCGCGTCGAACCAGCCGGGGAAATCGGTCAGGCCGCGGTCCTCGACCAGCACCCGGGCGAGGCCGCGGAAGCCGATCAGCGTCGCCAGCGTGACGACGAGCGAGGGCAGGCCGACACGGGTGACGAACCAGCCGTTGAGCGCGCCACCCGCGACGCCGATCAGCAGCGCGATGCCGATCGCCGCTGGCGCGGCGATGCCCTGCTCTTCCACCATCCAGCCGAAGGCGCAGGCGGCGAGCCCCATCATCGCGCCGACCGACAGGTCGATCTCGCCGTTGATGATGACGAAGGTCATCACCAGCGCCACGATGATCTTCTCGACCGACAGCTGGAACAGGTTGATCTGGTTGCCGACCGTCAGGAACTCGGGCGACAGCGCCGCGTTCAGCGCCACGATGGCGGCCAGGAGCGCGACCAGGAGGCGCTCCCACCCCGACAGGCGCGGCAGCACGGGCAGGGTCATGGCCCGGCCCCTGCGGCCAGGAGCCGCTCGCGGGCGCGGTGCGCGCGAGCGGCGCGCCAGGCGATCAGGCGGCGGGCGAACAGCGTGTCGATGGTGACCGCCAGCAGGATCAGCGCGCCCAGCACCGCCTCGCGCCAGAATTCGCTGACCACCTGCCAGCGCACCAGGCTCGTGTCGATCAGATCGACCAGCACCGCGCCGAGCGTCGCACCGATCACGCTGCCCGAGCCGCCGAAGATGTTGACCCCGCCGACAACCGCCGCCGCCACCGACTTGAGCTCGAAGCCAAGCCCCGCAACCACGGTGATGTTGCCGAAGCGGGCCAGGAACAGAAGGCCCGCGAGCCCCGCGAGAAGCCCCGACAGCACGAAGGCCGCGAACACCACGCGGGCGGCGTTGATGCCCGCCATCTCGGCAGCCTCGGGATTCGAGCCGACGGCATAGAACTGCCGCATCGGGCGGAGCCGGGTCAGCGCCAGATGCACGACGACGACGACCGCGATCGCGGCGACGAAGGCGGCGCGGAATTCAAGGCCCCAGAGCGTGAACAGCGGCCAGTTCGGAAAGCCCGTCAGCCAGGCCGGCAGGGCATCTGAGGTGATCGAGCGGCCGTCCGAAAACTCGACAAGGGCCGAGCGGAAGATCGCCATGGTGGCGAGCGTGACGATGATCGAGGGGATGCGGGCATAGGCGACCAGCAGCCCGTTGACCGCTCCGAAACCTGCACCGATGGCGAGGCAGGCGAGCACCAGCAAAGGCGGCGGGATGCCGGGCGCGGCGGTGACGAGCGCGCCGGCGGCAAAGGCGGTGAAGCCCAGGACCGAGCCGATCGAGAGATCGATGTTGCGGGTCAGGATCACCAGCGTCTGCGCCGTGGCGATCAGCGCCATGATCGCCACCGAGCCGGAGATGCGGGCGAACAGGCGGGCGTTCAGGTAGCCCTCGATCTGGCTGGCGAAGAAGCCGAGCAGCAGCACGATCACCGCGACCAGCGCCAGGACGCGCAGCGACGCCGCCGACAGGCGCATCATGCCGCCGCCCTCTGGCCGGTCGCAAGCGCCATGATGCCCTCCTGCGTGGCCTCGGCGGCGGCGATGATGCCCATCTGCCGCCCCTCGCGCATCACCAGCACGCGGTCGCCGAGCGCCAGCACCTCGGGCAGGTCGGACGAGATCACGAGTGCTGTGCCGCCGTCGCGCACGAAGGCGCGGATCAGGGCGTGCACCTCGGCCTTGGCGCCGATATCGATGCCGCGGGTCGGCTCGTCCACGATCAGAAGGTCAGGCTTCAAAGCCAGCCATTTCGCCAGCATCACCTTCTGCTGGTTGCCGCCCGACAGGACGCCGACCGCCATCTCTACATCCGGCGCGCGGATCGCGAGGCGTTCGCGGTAGGCCATCGCGGTGGCACGCTCGCGCCCCCGGTCGATCAGGCCGAGCGGCGAGAGGTAGTCGCGCAATGTGGCGAGGGTGATGTTGGACCGGATCGGCAGCGGCAGCGCGAGGCCGAGCTTGCGGCGGTCCTCGGAGACATAGGCGATGCCGAGGCCGATCGCCTCTGCCGGCGCGGCGATGCGGACCGGCGCGCCCCTGCAGACGATGCTGCCGCCGGTGGCCGGCGCGATGCCGAACAGCGCCAGCCCCACATCCGTGCGCCGGGCGCCGATCAGGCCGGCCATGGCCAGGATCTCGCCGCGGTGAAGATCGAAGCTGATGTCCTCGAACACCCCCGCCCGGGTCAGGCCCCGGACCGACAGCGCCACCTCCGGACCGGCGGCCGAGGGCACCCGCGCAGCGGCATTGCCGACCGCGCGGCCGACCATCTCGGCGATCATGCCCTGCGGCGTGACCTCCGCCACGGGGCGGGTAGAGATGTGGCGGCCATCGCGGATCACCGTGACCCGGTGGGCGACCTCGAACACTTCCTCCAGCCGGTGCGAGATGTAGACGACCGCCACGCCCGAGGCCGCGAGCTCGCGCGCGATCCGGCGCAGCTCGGCCGCCTCGTGCGCCGACAGCGACGCGGTCGGCTCGTCCATGATCAGGACACGCACGTCCTGGGACAGGGCACGCGCGATTTCCACCGCCTGCTGTTCGGCCAGTGTCAGGCCGCGCGCCTCGCGGTCCACATCAAGCGTCATGCCAAGCCGCGCGATCAGCGCCCCGGCGCGGCTGCGCTGCCTGCGCCGGTCGAGGAGAAGGCCGGCATCGGTCGCGGAGATGAAGATGTTCTCGGTCACGTCGAGGTCAGGAAACACCATCGGCTCCTGGTAGATCGCCGCGACACCGCGCAGCCGGGCGGCCTTGGTGCCGTGCAGGCCGACCGCCTCGCCCGCGATCTCCACCCGGCCGGCGTCGGGCTGGTGGATGCCGGTCATGATCTTGATCATGGTGGACTTGCCGGCGCCGTGCTCGCCGACCACGGCATGCACCTCGGAGGGGAACAGCTCCAGCGTCATGTCGGACAGCGCGAGCGTCATCCCGAAGGATTTCGACACGCCGCGCAGGGCAAGGGCGGGAACGGGTTGCATCGGCAGTCCGGTCGGACGTGGGCGGCAGGGGCCGCGCGGGCGGGCGGTGCCGCCCGCGCGGACGGGCTCACTTGGCGGCGGCTTCGACGTTGCCGGCGTTGTAGACGGTGAACGGCCCCATCAGGATGCGCTTGGCGCCGTCACGGCCCGGATCGGCCTCGATCGCGAACTCGCCCATGCGCCCGGCGGTGAAGCTTTCGCCGATCTCGCCGTTCAGCTGGCCGGTGGCAAGGCCATAGGCGGTGTAGTAGGTCAGGTAGCCGAGGTCGCGGAAGTCCCAAAGCGCGAATTCCGGCGCGCAGCCGTTCATCGTATAGGATACCATCTCGGACGGCAGGCCAAGGCCCGAGACCCTGACCTTTTCGCACAAGCCCTCGTCCTGCATCGCCTTGGCGGCGGCCTGGATGCCGACGGTCGTCGGCGCCATGATGACGCCAAGGTCGGGATACTTGTCGACGAGCGCCAGCGCCCGGTTGTAGCTGACCTCGGACTGGTCGTCGCCATAGACCACATCGACGAGCTGGATGTCCTTGTACTTGGCGTCCGCCGCGAGGGTTTCCTGCATCGCCGCGATCCAGGCGTTCTGGTTCGCCGCATCGGGCGTGGCCGACAGCACCGCCATCTCGCCCGCGCCGCCGAGGATCGAATGCGCCATGTCGGCCATCACGCCCCCGATCGAGCCGAAATCGACCTGCGCCACGAACACCGACTCGCCGGCCGCAGAGGGGATCGGGCTGTCCCAGGTCACGACCTTGGTGCCGGCCGCCTGCGCCGCCTCGGCCGCCGGCGCGATCTGGTCGCCGGCGTTGTTCGACAGCATCACCGCACCGACCTTCTGGGTGGCGGCCGTCGTCATGATCTCGATCTGGCCGGCGACCGAGTTCTCGGGCGTCGGCCCGAGGAAGTCGAGCTTGCCGGGGTTGGCGAGTTCGGCATGCGCCTCCTGCGCGCCCTCGTTGGCCTGGTCGAACACCAGGATGCCGAGGAACTTCGGCAGCAGGATCATGTCGGCGGTCTTGCCGGGCTCCAGCGTCACCGCCTCGGCCGCCGCCATCCCCGCCCCGGCGATCAGCAGGCTTGCGCTGGTGCCGAGCAATCTTTTCAGTGTCATCGTCGTCCTCCCAGGGTTGCGGCACGCACCCGTGCCGGGGTCGTTGCGCCATTGTCAGCCCGGCACGGGCCGGCGCGGCGCCTCGCCGCGCAGGGCGCGGGCGATGTCTTCGGCCACGAGGCCCTGCAGGCGGTCGATCGCGCTGTCGGAATACCAGGCGGCATGCGGCGTCAGAATCAGGTTCGGCGCCCGCCGCAGCGGGCTGTCGGCCGGCAGGGGCTCGGCGTCGAACACGTCGAGCGCGGCGCCCGCGATGGTGCCGGCGGCCAGTGCCGCAGCCAGGTCCGCCTCTACGACCAGTTGCCCCCGCGCCGCGTTCACGATCACCGCATGGGGCTGCATCGTGGCCAGCCGCTCGGCGTTGAAGTAGCCGATCGTCGCGGCATTGGCGGGCGCGTGCAAGGCCACGACATCCGCCTCGGCCAGAAGCCGGTCAGGGCCAACCAGGGTCACCCCGAGCCGCCCGGCCTCGGCCGCGCTGAGGCCCGGATCGGCGGCGAGGAAGCAAAAGCCGAAGCCCCGAAGCCGCGCCAGCACCGCCCGGCCGATCTGGCCAAGGCCGAAGAAGCCAAACACGGTGTCGGCGAAGGGCTTCATCGGCCGGGCCACCGCAACCGCCGCCCAATCGCCCGCGCGCACCGAAGCGTCGAGCCGCGCCAGCTTCCGCAGAAGGCCGAGCGCGGCCGCCACCGTGTGGTCAGCCACCTCGTCGGTGCAGTAGTCGGGCACGTAGCCGACACGAAGTCCGCAGGCCAGTGCCGCCGCAAGGTCGATGTTGTTGTAGCCGACGCCGTAGCGGATCACCGTCGCGCCGGGCCGCATCGCCCGCGCGGCCTCCGGTCCGAACGGGGCGAACTGCACCACCGCCACGTCGGCGCCCGCCACCGCCGCGGCCACTTCGGCGGCGCTGCGGCACTGGAGGGCCGCGAAACCGGCGCCGCCCGCCCGTGCCGCCGCCGCCTCCTGCGCGAGGTCGGGAAAGCTGTAGTCGGTGACCACGACCTTCGGCATCAGCCCGGCTCCGCCAGGTAGTCGTGCAGGATGCGGCCCGCGACCAGGGTGAAATCGGCCCGCCAGTGGATGCCGAGGAGCGGCTCCATGACCGGCAAGCGGACCACCGGCAGTTGCGCGTTGGCGCGCAGTTCCACCGTGCAGGGGCCCTCCCAGGCCTCGTGCACCGTCACCTCGGCCAGGCGCCGGCTGGTGATCTGGCGGATCGCCGGCCGGCCGTCGATGTGGTCGACCGCCTTGAGGTTCAGGTTGGTCGCGAAGTCGAAATAGGGCGTCATCGCCTCGGGCGCGGTGCGGCGCTGCTTGTAGGGCATGGTGCCGGTGATCACCTCGATGCCGTTGCGGGCGACGGTGCCGACCATCAGGTCGCCGCGCGCCTCGAGCCGGGGCTCGCCCAGCTTCTTCGGCTGGCCGTGGACCTCGCGGCCATGCGCCACGCCGCCATCCGACGACAGCACCAGCCAGGCCGACCAGGCCCCCTGCCCCGCACCAGGGAGTTCGGCGCCGAACATCACGTTCGCCTCGGCATAGGGGCCAAGCCAGTCGGGGTCGGCCATCCGGTAGATGTGCACGCAGGCGACATCGCCCACAGGCACGAGCGGCGGCGGCAGCAGGAACGCCATCGCCCCGGGATCGGTCCGCCAGTAGAGCGTCAGGATTTCGGCGTTGCGGAAGCGGAACGGAAAGGGCGGCACCAGCGGCGCGTCCCAGGGTGTCGAGAAGCCGCCCTGCCGGATCTCGGTCTCGGTCGGACGGGTCAGGCCGTAGCGAGCGATCATCGCGCCGGTCACTCCATCGCCAGCCGCCGGACCACGGCCTCCTGCACCTCGATCCCCAGCCCCGGCCCGTGCAGCGGCCAGGCCCAGCCGTCGCGGTGCCAGACCTTCTCGGCCACCAGCTCGTCCTGCACCACCACCGGAAACGGCTTGAACTCGAAGATCTCGGTGTTGGGCGAGGTCAGCGACAGGTGCAGGCTGGCCGCGGTGGTGATCGCGGTGGACCAGGCGTGCGCGTTGATCGTCTTGCCGTAGTGACTCGCGAGCGCATCGACGCGGCGGAAGCCGGTGACCCCCTCCACCCGCGCCGGATCGACGCCATAGACATCGATCGCCTGCACGAATTCCATCTGGCGGCGGTAGCCGGCCTCGGTGAACTCGCGCTCGCCCGAGGCCAGCCGCACGTCGGTATGGGCGCGCAGGCGACGGTAGCCCGCGTCGTCGGTCGGATAGAGCGGCTCCTCGAACCAGCCGATGCCGAGCGCGTGCATCCGGTTCGCGACCGAGATCGCGGTGTCGGCGTCCCACCGCACGCCGTTGCCGATGTCGACCAGGATGCCGGCGGCATCGCCGAGCGCCTCGCGCAGCGCGGCGATGAAGGCCACGTCGGTGTGCGGATCGCCGCCGATGTTGCTCTCGCCCTTCTTGGCGAAACCGAGCTTGCAGGACCGGAAGCCCGCCTCGAAGAAACCCACGACCTCGGCGACGCAGGCCGCCTGCCCCTTCTTGTTCACATGGGAGGACGCATTGGCCGGCAGCCGGTCCTGCCGCAGCCCGCCGAGAAGCGCATAGAGCGGCTTGCCGGCCACCTTGCCGGCAATGTCCCAGAGCGCCATGTCGATGCCCGAGATGGCGAGCGAGGCGATGCCGCCCTCACCATACCACCAGACGTGGCGGCGCATCCGGACCCAGTTCGCCTCGATCTCGCCCGCCGGCTCGCCGATCAGCACCGGCGCCAGCCCCTCGGCAATCACCGTCACGACCGCGCGGCAGGCCTCGGGCCACATGGCGATGCATTCGCCCCAGCCGACCACGCCGTGATCGGTCTCGACCCGCACCAGCACGGTGCGCCGCGTCGTGCCGAAGTCGTTCGGGTCGGGATAGTGGATCGCTATGGCCTCGATCCGCGCGATCCGGTCCATCTTTTCCCCCGATCGTGCCGCTTTGCCTTTGACAGCCGCCGGAGGCCGCGGTAGCGGTTAATTGGTCAGGCCAATTAACCGCACCACCCCGGGGGGAGTCAACCGGAATGTTCCACCTCGCGCCGGTGCCGGTGCCCGATCTGACGGGCCGGGTGATCCTCGTCACCGGCGCCGGGCGCGGCATCGGGGCGGGACTGGTGAGGGTGCTCGCGGCCCGCGGGGCATTGGTGTTCGCCGGCATCCTTGGCGCGCAAGAAGCGCTGCCCGAGGCGGCGATCGCGATGCCGCTCGACGTGACGAGCGACGCCGATGCCGGCGCCGCCGCGGCGGCGGTCGCGGACCGGGCCGGGCGGCTCGACGTGCTGGTGAACAACGCCGGGATCATCACCCCGATCGGGCCGCTGACCGGCCTGTCGCCAGAGGCGCTTGCCCCGGCCTTTTCGGTCAACGTGATGGGCGTGCAGCGCATGGTGCTGGCCTGCCTGCCGCTGCTGCGCGCCGCGAAGGGCAGCATCGTGAACGCCGGCACCGGTGCGGCGACCACGCCGATGGAAGGCTGGACCGCCTATTGCACCTCGAAGGCCGCGGTCCACATGCTGACGCGGATGCTGGCGCTGGAGCTCGGGCCGGAAGGGATCGCGAGCCATTTCGTCGGCATCCCGCCGACCGACACCGCGATGCAGGCCGAGATCCGCGCGGCCGGGCTGAACCCGATCAGCCGGATCCCGCAGGACCGGCTGGTGCCGACGGCCGTCCCCGCCTCGGTACTGGCCTACCTGTGTTCGGCTGAGGCACGGGCGATCGACGAGGTGCTGCTCGATGTCCGCCAGGACCGCTTCACCGCGATGATGGACCTCTGACGTCGGGAGCCAAAATTCTTGAAAGAATTTTGGTCCCGGCCCCGACGGCCGGCCCGTGCCGTTCAGTACGGGGCGTCCCCCGGTGTCGCGGGGGCGCCCCTGACCCGCTCCCGCAGCGTCTGGAAAACGACATAGAGCGCGGGCACCACAAAGATGCCGACCAGCGCCGCCGCCAGCATGCCCCCCGCCACGCCGGTGCCGACCGCCCGGCGCGACAGCATCGAGGCGCCCTCGGCGGTGACGAGCGGGATCAGCCCGGCGATGAAGGCGAAGGACGTCATCATCACCGCCCGGAACCGCGCCCGCGCGCCCTCGATCGCGGCCTCGAGGATCGGCGCGCCGGCCTCGCGCCGCGCCTTGGCAAACTCGACGATCAGGATCGCGTTCTTCGCGGCCAGCGCGATCAGCACGACGAGCCCGATCTGGGCATAGATGTTGAACGGCAGCCCCGCCAGCAGCAGCGCCGCCATCGCCCCCGCCACGCCGAACACCACCGACAGCAGGACCGGCACCGGGATCGTCCAGCTTTCATAGAGCGCGACGAGGAACAGGTAGGCGAACAGGATCGCCATGCCAAGGATTGCGGTCGTCTGGCCCGCCGCCTGCTTTTCCTCGAGCGCGGTGCCGGTCCATTCATAGGCGTAGCCGGGCGGCAGCACGTCGGCCGAGACCGCCTCCATCGCCGCCAGCGCCTCGCCCGAGGCGACGCCGGGTGCCGGGTTGCCGCTGATCGTGGCCGAACGGATGTTGTTGTAGCGCTGCAGCGACAGCGGCCCGAGCGCGTAGTCGAGGGTGGCCACCGCGCCGACCGGCACCATCGCCCCGGTGGCGGAGCGCACATGGATGCGGGCGATGTCCTCGACCGAGGCGCGGTCGGCCTCGCGCCCCGTCACCTGCACCTGCCAGGCCCGGCCGAACAGGTTGAAGTCGTTCACATAGACCTGCCCCAGCGTCGATTGCAGCGCGCTGAACACATCCGACAGCGACACCCCGAGCGTGTAGAGCCGGTCGCGGTCGATGGTCAGGTAAAGCTGCGGGCTTTCGGCCGAGAAGGTGGTGTAGACGCCGGCCAGCCCGGGGGTCTGGTTGGCGGCCAGCGCCAGCCCGCGCGCGGTGGCCGCCAGATCGGCGGCGCTGCGGCCCTGCAGGTCGACCAGCTGGTACTCGAAGCCCGAGCCGGTGCCGAGCCCCGGAATCGGCGGCAGGTTGAAGGCGATCACCTGCGCCTCGCGGATCGCGGCACCCTGGCGCATCGCCTCGCGGATCGCATGGAACGCCGAGGTCTCGGGCGTCGTCCGTTCGGCGAAGGGCAGCATCGACACCAGCGCGAAGGCGGCGTTCGACTTCGGCAGGCCGTCGAGGATCGAATAGCCGACCACGGTGGTCACGTTCTGCACCCCCGGCAGGGCGCGCAGCATGGCCGCGACCTGGTCCTGCGCGAGGCTCGTGCGGTTGACCGAGGCCGAGTCGGGCAGCCGCGTCTCGACCATGAAATAGCCCTGGTCCTCGGCCGGCAGGAACCCGGTCGGCACCGCGCGGAACAACGCGCCGGTCAGGAGGAACGCCCCGGCCAGAAGCACGAGCCCGAGCAGGGCGCGCCGTGCCAGCGCCCCGGCCAGCCGGGCATAGCCGTCGCGCGCGCCGTCGATCCCGCGCGAGATCGCGCCGAGCAGGCCGCGCTTCGGCCCGTGATGCGGCTTGAGGATGATGGCGCAGAGCGCGGGCGCGAGCGTCAGCGCATTGACGGCCGAGATCACCATCGACACCGACACCGTGACCGCGAACTGCTGGAACAGTTGTCCCGAGATGCCGGGAATGAAGGCGACCGGCACGAACACCGACAGAAGCACCAGCGTGATCGCGAGGATCGCGCCGGTGATCTCGCCCATCGCGGCACTGGCGGCCTCGGCCGGGCTCATGTCCGGGTGCTCAGCCATCTTGGCCTCGACCGCCTCGACCACCACGATCGCGTCGTCGACCACGATGCCGATCGCCAGCACCATCGCCAGCAGCGAGACGGTGTTGATGGTGAAGCCCATCGCCAGAATCACCGCGAAGGTGCCGACCAGCGCCACCGGCACGGCGATGAGCGGGATGATGGTGGCGCGCAGGCTGCCGAGGAACACGAGCACCACGAGGACCACCAGCACGAAGGCCTCGATCAGCGTGTGCTCGACCTCGAGGATGCTTTCCTTGACGAAGATCGAACTGTCGCCGACGTATTCGTAGCCGATCCCGGCGGGGAAGGCGGCGCTCAGCCGTTGCATCGTCGCCTTGGCGCCGTCGGCCGCCGCCAGCGCGTTGCCGCCGGGCGAGAGGTAGATGCCGATCAGCGTGGCCGGCTTCCCGTCGAAGAAGCTCGCGACATCGGAGTTTCGCGAGCCGAGCTCCACCGTGGCCACGTCGCCGATCGTGACCACTGCGCCGTCGGGGTCGGAGCGCAGGATGATGCGGGCGAATTCCTCGGGCTGCGACAGGCGGCCCTGCGTCTGGACGTTGAGCTGCAGGCCCGGATCCTCGGTCATCGGCTGGCCGCCGACACGGCCGATCGCGGCCTGCAGGTTCTGGCTGCGCAGCGCCGCCGTGACGTCGGCCGGCGTCAGGCTGAGCGCCGCCAGCCGCTCGACATCGAGGACGACCCGCATCGCGAATTCGTTCGACGAGAAGATCGCGGCATCGCCCACGCCCGGCACCCGCTTCAGCGCATCCAGAAGGTTGATGCGGGCATAGTTGGTCAGCGTCGGGCCCTGGATCGAGTCGCTCTCCGAGGTCAGCACGATGCCCATCAGGAGCGCGGCGGACTTCTTCGCGACCTTCACGCCGGTCTGCTTCACCTCCTGCGGCAGGAGCGGCTCGGCCAGCGCCACCCGGTTCTGCACGTTCACCGTGGCGATGTCGGGGTCGGTGCCGACCGCGAAGGACACGGTCAGCGAATAGGATCCGTCGGCGCCCGAGGTCGATTTCATGTAGATCATGTCATCGACGCCGATCACCCGATCCTCGATCACCTGGGCGACGGTCTGTTCGGTCACCTCGGCGCCGGCGCCGGGATAGAAGGCCGTGACGTTCACCTGCGGCGGCACGATGTCGGGGAACTGCTCGACCGGCATCACCCGGAGCGCGATCAGCCCGGCCAGGAACAGCACGATCGAGATCACCCCGGCGAGGCGCGGGCGCCGGATGAAGGTATCGGCGAGCATGTCAGCCTTCCCCGGCGAGGGCGGCATCCACGGTGGCGCCGGGGCGGGCCTTGTTCACCCCTTCGGTGATCACCTGCTCGCCCTCGGCCAGCCCCCCGGTGACGACCGCCCGGCCGCGGGTCAGCCGGTCGGCGCTCACCCGGCGCTGCTCGACCACGCCCGCCGCATCGACCACCAGCACGAAGGCGCCGAGCAGGTCGCGCTGGATCGCCTGCTGCGGCACCGTCAGGACCGGCGCGCCGGCGGCGCCCTCGACCGTCACCCGCACCAGGGCGCCGTCGCGCAGCACCATGTCGGGGTTGGGAAAGACCGCCCGGATCAGCACCGTGTCGCTGCCGGGGTTCACCGCGACGTCGGCGAAGTCGATCTTCCCGGTCTCGCCATAGGTCGAGCCGTCGGCCAGCGTCAGGGTGACGCCGAGCAGCGTCGTGCCGCCGCCGGCCGCGGCGTCGGCCTGTAGCGCCAGAAGGTCGCGCTCGGGCACCGGAAACTGCACCGTCATCGGATCGGTCCTGGCGAGCGTCAGGAGCGGCCCCGACTCGGGGCCGACCAGCGCGCCCACATCGGCGCGCGCCAGCCCGACCCGTCCGGCGAAGGGGGCGGTGATCTGGGTGTAGGACAGATCGAGTGCCGCTGCCTCGCGCTGCGCCATCAGCCGGCGCACCTCGGCCGCCGCACGGTCGGCCTCGGCCACCGCGCGGTCGAGCACGGCCTGCGCGGCGGTGCCCTTGGCGCGCAGCTCGGCCTGGCGGGCGCGCTCCAGGTCGGCGAGCGTCAGCGCCGCCTCGGCCGCGGCGATCTGCGCGTCGATCTGGTTGTAGGCGGCGCGGTAGGCGCCGTCCTCGAGTTCGAACAGCACCTGCCCGGCCGCGACCATGCCGCCCTCGGTGAAGTTCCGCGCCTGGACGAAGCCCCCAACGCGGGCGCGCAGGTCCACCTTCTGCACCGCGACGGCGCGGCCGTTGAACGCCACCTGCTCGGTCAACTCGACCAGTTCCGCCGGGGCGACGGTCACCGCCGGGGCGGCCTGGGCGTGGACCGCGACAGGCGCCGCGGACAGCAGGAGCGCGAGCCAAACGACGGGCCGCCGCAGCGGTACGCTGATCCGGGTGCGGGACATGGGCGGCAGACCTCCGTGGCGATGCTTTGGCGCGACATTACCAGCTTTGGGCGCGCTGTCACCTGCCGCCTGCACCCATGGCGGAACTGAACTCTGCCCCGCAAGCTGCCACGCTGTCTCGATTATTGTTGCGAAGGGCAGGCAATCGGCACTACCTTGCCGGCAGGGCGCCGGAAGCGCCGGGAGGGACGGGAATGAGACACTGGTACCTGTTGCTGGCCGCGGGCGTGATCGCGATCCTGGGCGGCGTCTTCGCGCTTCTGAACCCGATCGCGGCCACGCTGACGGCGACGATCCTCGCCGGCTGGCTGTTCGTGATCATGGGGCTGGTGCTTCTGGCGACGGTGTTCAGCGAGATGAGCTGGGCGCGGCGGCTGTGGACGATCCTGCTCGGCGCGGTCGCGGTGTTCGTCGGCGTGAACATCCTCGGCCGGCCGCTCGAGGGCGTGCTGGCGCTGACGCTGGTGGTCGCGCTCGCCTTCCTGGCGGAAGGGGTCGTCAAGCTCTTCATGGCCTTCGGCGCCCGAGGAACGCCCTATTTCTGGATGGTGCTCCTGTCGGGTGCGGTCTCGGTCCTGCTCGGCGGCATGATCCTGTCGAACTTCCCGCAGTCGGCGGCGTCGATCCTCGGGATCCTCCTGGCGGTGGACCTCATGTTCACCGGCGCCTCGATGGTCGCGCTGTCGCTCCACGCCCGCGACCGGCCGGCGGACGCCTGACCTTACGGGGGCGCGGAGAGGGGCGGACAGTACGGTGCGTGACGCGCCCTTTCTCAACCTGGTGCTGGCCACCGCCATGGTGCTGATGGTCGGCTGGCTGCTGGTGATCGGTCGGCCGATCCTGTTGCCGGTGGTGACGGCGGTGATCTCGGTCTATGTGCTGACCACGGCGGCCGAGGCGCTCGGCCGGGTGCCGGTGATCGGCCGGCTGCCGCCGTTCAGCCGCCACCTGCTGGTGCTGCTCGGCTTCACCCTGACGCTGGTCGGGCTGGCGCTGGTGGTCTCGGTCACCCTGGGCGAACTGGTGCGGGTGATGCCGGCCTATCAGGAGAATCTGGAGGCGCTGATCGGGCGGGTCGCCGATACGCTGAACGTCGATACCCATCCGACCTGGGACCAGATCAAGAGACTCTCGATCGACCAGATGAACCTGCAGGCGCTGCTCTTGCGGGTCCTGGGCGGCATCACCTCGCTCGGCTTCGCGGTGTTCCTGGTGATCGTCTATGCCGGCTTCCTGATGGGCGAGCGCGGCATGTTCGCGGCAAAGCTGAACGCCGCCCTGCCGCGCCGCGACCAGGCCGAGCAGACCGAGCGCATCATCGCCGAGATCAACCGCAAGATCGGCGACTACCTGGCCGTCAAGACGCTGGTGAACATCATCCTCGGCGTGATCTCTTACGCGATCCTCTGGGCGATGGGGGTCGATTTCGCGCTGTTCTGGGCGGTGGTGATCGCGCTCACCAACTACATCCCCTATGTCGGCTCGATCGTCGGCGTGGCGCTGCCGGTGGTGCTGTCGCTGGCGCAATTCGGCTCGCTCGGCACGACGGCGGTGCTCGGCACGCTCTTGATCGGGGCGCAGACCTATGTCGGCAACGTGCTGGAGCCGCGGCTGATCGGGCGGCAGCTGAACCTCAGCCCGTTCATCGTGCTCCTGGCGCTGGCGGTCTGGTCCTCGATCTGGGGGCTGCCGGGGGCGATCCTCGCGATCCCGATGACGTCGGTCATCACCATCATCCTCGGCAGCTTCGCCTCGACCCGCTTCGTCGCGGTGCTGCTGGCGGAGTCGGTCGATCCGCCGTCGGCGGAGCCGGCCTCGTCCGCCCCCTCGACGCGGGAGCGCTGACGGCCCGGCTCCGAGGCATCACCTTGCGGCCCCGCATCGAAGCGCCGGGCAATGTCCGCTGCCGCGCCGACGGCCCCGCCGCGGGGCGCGGCCGATCCGACCCATCCGTCAGGCCATGAGCGCCTGCGCCTCCGCCGGGCCGAGCGCGGCTGGCCGGGTGCAGGTGGTCTCGAGCGTCACGAAGCTGCCGGTCTCGCCCGAGCGCAGCACCGCCGTCATCACCTCCACCCCGTGCAGCGTGCGCTCGAGCGAGCAGCGGTGGTCGCGCCCCTCGACCAGCGCCGCGACCATGTCGGCCAGGCCAGCGGTGCGGTAGTTCGCGAGCGGTCCGTGCCCGTGGTCCTGGTTCGGCACGCCGAACGGGTGGTCCCAGTGCGGCAGCGGCGCGATCTGACCGTCGCGGCCGGCCAGTTCCACCGTGCCGCCGAAGAAGTTCGGGTCGGGCAGGAAGATCGAGCCTTCGGTGCCGTAAAGTTCCATCGGCGCGCGCTTGTGCGCCCAGACGTCCCAGCTGGTGGACAGGCTCACCATCGCGCCGCTCGCGAAGGCGAGGAGCGCGTGGATGTCGGTCGGCGTCCTGACCGGGATCGTCTCGCCGCGGCGCGGCCCCGCGGTCAGGATGGTGCGCGTGGGCGTGGCCGCGCCGGTCAGCGCCGCCACCCGCGCGACCGGGCCAAGGAGGTTGATCAGGTTCGCGATGTAATAGGGCCCGAGGTCGAGCATCGGCCCCCCGCCGGGCAGGAAGAAGAAATCGGGATTGGGGTGCCAGTGCTCCATGCCGTGGCTCATCACCGCCGAGCTGCCGGCGGTGACGGTCCCGATCCGGCCCTCGTCGAGCAGCGCGCGCGCCTGCTGGTGCGCGCCGCCAAGGAAGGTGTCGGGCGCGCAGCCGACCCGCAGGCCCTTCGCCGCCGCAAGATCGCGCAGCGCCAGCCCCTGCTCCAGTGTCAGGACCAGGGGCTTTTCCGAATAGACGTGCTTGCCGGCCTCGAGGATCGACATCGACACCGGCGCGTGGGCGTCGGGAATGGTCAGGTTGATGACCACGTCTACGCCCGGGTTGGCCAGCAGATCCTCGACCGACTGCGCAGCGACGCCGAATTCCGCCGCCCGCGCCGCGGCGGCCTCCGGGTTGACGTCGGCGACCGCCCGGATCTCCAGCCCCCGGAACAGCGGCGCCAGTCGCAGGTAGGTGGTCGAGATGTTGCCGCAGCCGATGATGCCGATGCCGAGACGGTCCATGGCTCAGTATCCCTTCACGGCGGCGAGGGACCGCTCGGCGAAGCGCCGGTCGTCGGAGGGGTTGTCATGTTCCAGAACGAAGATCCCGCAGGGCGTAGCGCGGAGCGCGGCCATCAGCCCCGCCCAGTCCACCGTCCCCTGCCCCACGTCGGCCCAGCCATCCTCGCCTGCGTTCTCGCCCGCAGGCGCGATGTCCTTGACATGGGCCGCGGTGATGCGCGCGCCATGCCGGCGGATCCAGTCGAGCGGGTCGGCCCCGCCGCGGATCACCCAGGCCACGTCCATCTCCCATTCCAGATCGGGGCCGCCCGCGAAGATCAGGTCGAGCGGGTATTGCCCGTCGGAGAGCGCGGCCACCTCGAAATCGTGGTTGTGCCAGCCGAAGCCGAGGCCCGCGGCGCGGTAGGGTGCTGCCGCCGCCTGCAGCCGCGCACCGAAGTCGCGCCAGCCCTCGGCATCGGCCGGCCGGTCGGCCGGCATGACATAGGGGCAGAACACATGCGCGATGCCGAGCGCCTTTGCGATCCCGATCACCTTCTCGGGCTCCGCCTCGAGCTGGTCGAGGCCGAAATGGCCCGACGGCATCTTCAGGCCCGACGCGCCGAGCCGCGCCGTCAGATCGGCCACGCGCGCATCGTCGGCATAGAGCGCGCCGTAACCCTCGACGGCGTCGTAGCCGATGCCGGCGACCATCGCCAGCGTGTCGGCCAAGGGCGGGAAGTTTCGCGAGGAATAGAGCTGATAGGAAATCATCGAGTCCTCCGATGGTTTGGCCGCGCCTCGGGCTGCGGCAGTGCGTTGGTCATGGGACCGGCGGTCGGCGCCCTTGAAGGTCGGCCGCGCGTCAGATGCGCTGCTCGGTCCCCGCGTCGAAGATCGACGCTTTCGCGATGTCGAGATGCAGGTGCACCGGCGCACCGGCAGCGGGCCGGCGCTCCACCGGCACGCGCACCGACACAGCCTGCCCGGCCGCCCGCACCCAGACCAGACTGTCGGCGCCCATCGGCTCGTCGATCTCGACCACGGCCGGGATCGACCGGCCCGGCGCCGGCTCGGCGTCGATCGACAGGTGCTCGGGGCGGAGGCCGAGGATCGCCTTCGGCCGCTCCAGCACCGCGCCGCCGTCATAGCCCGCAAGCGCGATCCGGGTGTCGCCGAACTGGAAGGCGCGGCCCTGATCGACCGTCGCCCCGGGCAGGAAGTTCATCGAGGGCGAGCCGATGAAGCCGGCGACGAACAGGTTCGACGGGCGGTTGTAGATCGTCTGCGGCGCGTCGAGCTGCTGGATGATGCCGCCGCGCATCACCGCGATGCGGTCGGCGAGCGTCAGCGCCTCGATCTGGTCATGCGTCACATAGACCATGGTGTTTTCCAGCCGCGAATGCAGCCGCTTGATTTCCACCCGCAGTTCGCTGCGCAGCTTGGCGTCGAGGTTCGACAGGGGTTCGTCGAACAGGAACACGTCCACGTCGCGGACCAGCGCCCGGCCGATCGCCACGCGCTGGCGCTGGCCACCCGACAGCGCCGCCGGCTTGCGGTCCAAGAGCGGCCCGATCTGCAGGATTTCCGCCGCCCGCGCCACCCGCTTGTCGATCTCGTCGCGCGCCATCCGCGCGTTCCTGAGGCCGAAGGACAGGTTGCCGCGCACCGTCATCTGCGGATAGAGCGCGTAGGACTGGAACACCATGCCGATCCCGCGCTCCGACGGCTCGGCCCAGGTCACGTTCTTGCCGTCGATCCAGATCTGACCCTCGGTGATGTCGAGAAGCCCGGCGAGGCAGTTCAGAAGCGTGGACTTGCCGCAGCCCGACGGCCCGAGGAGCACGATGAACTCGCCCGG
>Ga0224723_1001064_pt1 | contig 17416 bp, 13 predicted proteins | sample Balambano_FR2_Me_FD_161647 | JGI IMG/M metagenome (GOLD analysis project Ga0224723, IMG submission 161647) | Freshwater sediment microbial communities from Lake Towuti, South Sulawesi, Indonesia - Balambano_FR2_MetaG | ecosystem: Environmental > Aquatic > Freshwater > Lake > Sediment | place...
CATCAGACGTAATTTATGGCAGCCAGGCGCGGGCGGCATGTGTTTGCATACGATTTTGCTCAGCCCGGATGACCCGAACCGGATATTCGTCGCCATTTCTGCTGCCGGCGCTTTTCGTACCGATGATGGCGGAGTGACATGGCGCCCCGTCAACTCCGGTTTACAGTCGCAAGGCGAACTGCCGGATGCGGCGGCGGAAGTGGGGCATTGTGTTCACAGCATCGCCATGCACCCCGCACGCCCGAACACGTTGTTCATGCAAAAACACTGGGATGTGATGCGTTCGGATAACGGCGGCGATAAATGGCATGAGGTGAGCGGGAATTTGCCGAGCGATTTCGGCTTTCCGATTGCGGTGCATGCCCATGAACCAGAGACGATTTACGTCGTGCCGATCACCAGCGATTCCTATCACTTTCCGCCGGATGGTCAACTGCGCGTGTTTCGCAGCCGCACCGGTGGCGATGATTGGGAAGCGCTGACCGACGGGCTGCCGCAAAAAGACTGTTATGTCAATGTGCTGCGCAACGCGATGACGGTCGATTCGCTGGAGTCGTGCGGCGTGTATTTCGGCACGACAGGCGGACAGGTGTATGTTTCGGCAGATTCGGGCGATCACTGGATGGCGATTGTGCGCGATCTGCCGCCTGTGCTGTCGGTGGAAGTGCAGGTCTTGCCATGATCACCGTCACGCTGCCCACGCATTTACGGGCGCTCGCACAGGTTACCGGGGCGGTCACGTTGGAAGTACCCGCGCCAGTCACACAGCGCGCGATTCTGGATGCGCTGGAAACGGCGTATCCGATGCTGCGCGGAACGATCCGCGATCAGGCGACGCAAGAGCGCCGCCCATTCATCCGCTTTTTCGCGTGTGGAGACGACTTGTCGCATGAATCGACGGACGCGGTTGTCCCTGACGAAGTGGCGTGCGGCACACAGCCCTTTCGCATTATCGGCGCGATGGCGGGCGGCTGAACCGGAGCGAGCGCGCACATCACGCAGTCGTTAAGAGGGGCAGGCGGATAGTGAACACGCTGCCCACCCCTTCTTCACTGACCGCGCTGAGCGTGCCGCCGTGCTGTTCGACGATCATTCTGGCAATCGGCAGCCCCAAGCCGGTACCTTCGACTGCCATGTGCTGCTGCCGGTTCACACGGAAATATTTTTCAAAGATGTGCGGTAAATCATCCGTCGGAATACCGTAGCCCTGATCCGCAACATCGATCACGGCATGTTCGTGATCACGATATACACTGACGGTAATGATTGTATGCGGTGGCGAATACTTGATCGCATTCGAGATCAGGTTGGCGATCACCTGGGCAAAGCGGCGGCTGTCAATCTGTACCATGATCCAGTCCGGGTCAAATGCTTGTTCGAGCGTGATCGACTTGGCGCGAATCTGATACGGAAACGCAGACAATTGTTCTGCGACCAGCGCTTGCAGATGCACATCCGCCAGATGAAGGGGGATGCGCTGTTCATGCCGCGCGGTATCGAGCAGGTCATGGATCAGGCTGAGCATTGATTGTCCTGCACGTTCGATGCCCGCCAGCATCGACGAATCGATGGGTGAACCATTCGCAATATCCGATTGCAGAATTTCGGTATACCCCAGCACAAGGCTGAGCGGATTTTTCAGGTCGTGCGAAACGATACCGATCAATTCGTCCTTGAAGGCGCTGAGCGCTTCAATACGGCGGCGCTGCCATTGAATACGCAGTTGTAATTCTACCCGCGCCAGGACTTCGGTGACCTGAAACGGCTTGGTGATGTAATCGACCCCGCCGGATTCAAAAGCGCGCACTTTGTCTTCGGTGGCGTCTAACGCGCTGATGAAGATGACCGGAATATCCTGTGTCACCGGGTCAGCCTTCAGGCGTTCACATACTTCAAACCCGTTGATTTCAGCCATGCGAATATCGAGCAGAATCAAGTCGGGCTTTGCCTTGGCGGCGGCGCGCAAACCGATTTCGCCGTTGATGGCAGGGCGCACTTTGTGTCCGCGTTCCGTCAGCACGGATGTCAGCACATCAAGATTGGCAGGCGTGTCATCGATAATGAGAATATTGCCGGTGATGTTCATTGCTGCTCGCGTAAAAGACTCTGTAGGTGATCGAACCGAAAGTGTACCACCATTTCCAGCAGCGATTTTGCCAGTTGCGGGTTGACGGTCTCAATCTGGCCGATCACCGCTTTGGCGGCTTCCACATCGATCTCATCTGCCGCGTGTCGTAGTGCAATCCGCTGTTCTTCGCTCAGCACCATCAGCACGTCTGTCATCGTCGATGGTGTGGGCTGATGGAGCGTGCTGAGCGCCTGTGTTTCGGCATAGCGGAAGGTAATCCCCAGATGCTGCTCCATCTTCTCGAAAATCAACGACTCACGCGCGGGTTTACGCACGAAGTCGTCACAACCCGCCGACAGTACAATCGCGCGCTCATGTTCAAATGCGCTGGCGGTCAGCGCAATGATCACCGTCGCGTGTCCCCGCGTCGATGATTTGATGATGCGCGTCGCTTCGTACCCATCGATGATCGGCATCCGCATATCCATCCAGATCAGATGTGGCTCCCACTGCTGCCACACTTCGACAGCTTCTTTGCCGTTCGCCGCTTCGCGCACTTCAAAGCCGACGATCTTCATCCATTCGACCATCAGGCGTCGGTTTTCCCATTTGTCGTCTGCCACCAGCACGCGCCAAACTTTGCCCTGTGGGGCTTGTATCCCTACCACGCGGCGGGTGGGAAGACCGCTCAGCGCCGCGTCGGTCGCGGGTTCAAACGCGATATTGAACACGAACAACGTGCCATGCCCGACCTCGCTTCGTACCGAAATACGCCCGCCGAGCAGCCCGATAAACTGACGGGTGATCGCCAGACCTAAGCCTGTCCCCTGCTGTGAACGGATGCCGCTTTCGGTCTGGACGAACGCTTCAAACAAGCGTCGTTGATCGGCTTCGGAAATGCCTTCGCCTGTATCTTCGACTTCAAAGCGCAGATGATCGCCATTCAAGCCGATTCGCACGGCGATGCCGCCTTCGTGCGTGAATTTGACGGCATTCCCGATCAGATTGATCAAGACCTGCATGAGCTTGCTTTCGTCGGTGCTGACGAACTGGGGGACATCCGGCGCGATGTCGATCAACAGCCGCAGTCCTTTTTCTTTGACGCGCAGCTCGAACAACGCTTCAACGCGCTTGAGCAGCCTGTACAGGTCGAACGCCGTCATGTGGGCGACCGCCTGACCCGCTTCGATGCGCGACATTTCCAGAATGTCGTTGATCAAACGGAGCAAATGATCGCCCGATTGCTGTATGACGTTGAGGTAGCCGGTCAGGCGGTCATCGAGCGTGGTTTCGCGGCTGATCAACTGCGTAAAGCCGAGAATGGCATTCATGGGGGTACGCAGTTCATGACTCATGTTGGCGAGAAAGATGCTTTTCGCCTGGTTCGCATTTTCGGCGGCGGTGCTTGCTTCCAGCAGCTTGACGGTTTGCGCTTCAAGTGCGTGGGTTCTTTCGTTCACCCGTTGTTCGAGCGTATCGATAGTCTCCGCAAGTTGTGCCGTCAACAGGTTGAACCCCTGTGCCAGTTCACCGACTTCATCGCGTGTGCTGATGACATCGGCACGGGTATTGACATCCAACCCGCGCGTTTGAAAACGGCGCACCGTCTCGGTCAGGCGCAGGATCGGGCGGGTGATGCCGCTCGCAATCGCAATAGCGATCAGGCTGACCAGCGCGATTGTGGCGAACAGCACGCCCAGCGCAATCGTGCGTGCATTCCAGATCGGCGCGAACGCTTCGGCGGTATCGGTTTTGATGACCATGCCCCAACGCAGCGATGGCAGATAGCGCGTCACATAGATGACATCGACGCCGCGATAATCGGGCGCTTCGCCTTCCATGTAAGCGCCCTGTACCGCATTCGCCAGAGTCGGAAATTCGGCAGCCTGCAACGGGCGAAGCAGCAAATCCGCATCTGCATTGAGGCGTAAAGGCGCGGCGATGCGAAGCTGGCTGGTGGTGTTCGTAACAGCGCTGCCGACGACGGTTTCTGTCGTTTCATCCAATCCAATGGTATCGGTGACGACACGGAACAATTCGGTGTTGTCGATTTGCAGCGCGATGACGCCGACGATCAGACCTTCACGCAGAATCGGCGCGGCGATGAAGGCGCTGCCATCTTCGTTGAAATCGGAAATCTCGGTTTCCAGGAGTGTGCGCGCGCGGTCGAAGACCACGCCGATCACACTGGCAGCCGGGTCGCCTTGCCGAAAATTCACGCCGATCATGGCGGGCTGCCGCGCGCTGTACAACAAGTCGCCATCGCCCGCCAGCACGAGCAAATCGCTGTACACGCCGTCATCCAGGAACGGAGCGCTGAAGCGTGCAGCCTGTGCGCTGACTGCCTGATAAGCGTCGGTATCGTCCGCTTGCAGGGCTTGATCCAGCCGCAGCACGAGATCATCGAGCGCGGGTAATTGTGCCAGCGCTGAAACATCGCGTTTGCGTTCCAGCGCATAGCGTTCGATTTGTTGTGCTTTCGCATTGGCGATGCCGCGCAAATTCGACATCATGTGCGCGCGCACGGTGTTCTCGAACAGGGTGAAGGACACCACTGCCAGACTGATCAATGGCACGGCAGCGATGGACAAAAAAGCGATCAGCAGCCGGGTACGAATGCTGTTCAAATTACACGCTGCTTTCTACGTTCCTGGCGTTTCGGGGTTCGCCCAATTGCGACCCCACGATTGATACAGGGTACCCAAAAATGCGTCCCATTCGGTTTGTGAGCGGTAAATCGGGTACGGCTGCGGACGGATGGGATTACCGGAATTCCACACGATCTCGAACTGACCGTCTGTCCGAATTTGCCCGATGCGGACAATTTTCCAGACGTGATTGGTTTGTGGGTCAACCGAAACGATGCCGCCCGGCGCGTTGAAACTTTGACCGCCCAACGCACGCCGGACGACAGCCACATCGGGTGTTCCTGATTCACGGGCTGCCTGCGCCCACAGATACACGCCGAAATACGCGGCTTCAATCGGGTCGCTGGTCACGCGGTCTGCCCCATATCGTGTTTGAAAGTTGGCGACGAAGCGCTGGTTGGTATCGCTGTTCACGCTCTGAAAGTAATTCCAGGCGGCGTAATCGCCGATCACGTTCTCGATGTCGAGAGTCGGCAGTTCGCTTTCTGCAATGCTGAATGACAGCGTTGGAATGGCATCCGCCGTCACGCCCGCCGCGCGCAGCGCGCGAAAGAAATGAATGTTGCTGTCGCCGTTGATGGTATTCAGGATGACATCGGGCTGCACCGCGGCGATGCGCGCCGCGATCGGGTCAGCCTGGGTGCTGCCCAAGAGCAGATAATCTTCCCCGACAATCTCACCGCCTAACGACTCGACCTGATCGCGGATGATGGCGTTGGCAGAACGCGGAAAGACATAATCTGAACCGACCAGATAAAAGCGTGTCCCCAGATGATCCAGACACCATTTGACCGCCGGGATGATCTGCTGATTGGGCGCGGCGCCTGTGTACAGAATGTTCGGTGACGCTTCCAGACCTTCATACTGAACCGGATAGACGAGCAGATGATCGAGCCGCTCAAAAACCGGGCGCACGGTGCGCCGACACGCCGATGTCCAGCAGCCGAAAACGACATCGACATTTTGCTGCGCGATGAGCGCTTCCGCTTGTCGTGCTGCGTAGACCCAATTGGATCGACTATCGACCACGATGGGTTCAATCTGCCGTCCCAAAACGCCGCCCGCAGCGTTCAATTCGGCAATCGCCATCAATGTCGCATCGACCACCGCCGCTTCGCTGATCGCCATCGTGCCGGAAAGCGCGTGCAGCACCCCAACGCGGATCGGCTGTGCTGTGCGGCTGATGTTCATCGAGACCACTATCACCACCAGCACCAGCATGCTGGCTGCGATTATCCCTGTCACGCGGCGCATCATCAGCAAAGTGCTTTCCTGTACGCGAGTCTGCGTCATCTGTCATGGGTATAAAAGCATTATCGATCAGCGCAATAATTGTTGCAAGAAAATTGTGGGTGATGATCTGCGATTGCCGGATACAATCAAGCGCAACCCTATCACGACAGGCGTTGTCATCCATGCGAACCGTCGAAAACAACCCACCGAGTATTCTGGCGATTGATGATAATCCTGGAAATTTACGTTTACTGGCACAAATTCTGGGTGATGCCGGGTTCGATGTGCGTGTCGCGTTGAATGGACAGGCAGGGTTGAGCGCCGCCCGCCGCTTACCGCCCGATTTAGTGCTGCTCGATATTCAGATGCCGGATCAGGATGGTTACGACGTATGCCGACAGTTCAAGGCAGATCGGCGGCTGGTCAGCATTCCGGTCATCTTCGTCAGCGCCGCCGATGAAACGCTCGATAAAGTGAAGGCATTTGCGGCGGGAGGGGTCGATTACATCGTGCGCCCGTTTCAGATCGATGAAGTGCTGGCGCGCGTCGATACGCAAATCCGTCTGTATCGTCATTACCTGCAAGCGGAAGAACTGGCGGCGCTGCGCGAACGTGAACGCCTGGCGCGTGAGCTGCACGATGCGGTCAGCCAAACGCTGTTTTCGATTCATCTGAGCGCCGAAACTGCGCTGCGCACCCATGAACGACAACCGACCAGCACCGGCGAAAAGCTGCGCGAAATCCGTGATTTGGCGCACGAAGCGATGGTCGAAATGCGCGTGCTGATGCACGAACTGCGCCCCGAAACGCTGGCAAATACGCGGCTGGATGAACTGCTTCATACGTTGGTCAAAATGTTGATGAGCAACGCCAACATCGAAGTCGTCGTCGATGTCGATAGCCCGGTTCTGGCATCGCCAAGCGTGCAGATCGCCTTTTATCGGATTGCCCAGGAGGCATTGACGAATATCATCCGTCATGCCAACGCGCGCCATGCGCTGATACAACTCGTGGATGAAAGCGCCTTGCTGCAATTACGAATTCACGATGACGGCTGCGGGTTCGATGTCACCCATGTGCCACAAGGGCATTACGGACTCGCCAATATTCGCGCTCGCGCTGAGGGCATCGGCGCACACTGTCGTATCGAAAGCGAAATCGGGCATGGCAGCACAATCGAGATTGAATGGTACAAGGAGATGCTGCGATGACCGATGACACCGCGATTCGCGTGCTGGTGGTCGATGATCACCACGTGGTGCGGCGTGGGCTGGTCAGTTTTTTGAACAGTGTGGACGGGTTATCGGTAGTGGGTGAAGCGGTGGATGGCGAAGAAGCGTTAGCGCTTGCTGAACAGCTTCTACCAGAGGTGATAGTGCTGGATATGCAGCTTCCTGGAATGAGCGGCGCGCAGATCGCGGCGCTTCTGCACAGGAAATTTCCCGCAATGCGCCTGCTCGTGCTGTCTAGTTTCAGCGAACAACACATGGTTACGGAAGCGCTGCGGGCGGGCGTCACGGGCTACATTCTGAAAAGCGACCCGCTCGATCAAATCGTGAGCGCGATTCGCGCGACCTATCACGGTCAGTCGCTTTTGTCGAAAGAAGCCGCCGATGTGTTGGTACGAACGTTCGACGACGATACGGTCGAACTCAAGCCGCGCGAACTGGAAGTACTGACGCTGATGTGTAAAGGGCTGACGAATCCGCAGATTGCGGCGCAGTTGTTTCTCAGTCGGGCGACGATCAAGCATTATGTCAGCGAAATTCTGACCAAACTCAACTTGTCCACCCGAACGGAAGCAGTCGCGTATGCCATCGACCATGCGCTGGTCATACGCGACACCTGAACGAATTGTGTGCTGATCTGATCATTCGGGGATGAGTATATCGTGTACCTTGGTGATCAGATCATCCAAATTGAACGGTTTCCCGATGAACGCATCAGCGCCAACGCTTTTGATGCGCGCATTATCGAGAGGCTCACCCTGGGCGCTGACCAGAATAATGGGGATCGCTTTCAGTTCGGGCTGCGCCTTGAGCTGCCGGCACACTGCATAGCCGTCCATTTCGGGCATCGCAACATCCAGCAGGATGAGATCCGGCTTTTCCAGAAGTGCTGCCGTCACCGCCCGCGATGGATCGCGCACCGGGCGCACTTCATATCCGGCTGCGGACAGCGTGGCGATCATCAGTTTCAGATTAGCAGGTGTATCGTCGATGACGAGAATGTTGCCGATGGATGCCATAATTCGTTCTACTCTGCAATCTCCGTTTTTGCCAGATAAGGGGTGATGATCGAGAGCAGCGTATCGAACTGAAAACTGCTCGCCAGTTCATTGAAATAGCGCGATACACGCACGTGTTCCGGTTCGATCACAGCGATGTGTTCCAGAAGTTGTGCGTATTTCGCTGTCGCTGCCAGGTATTCGAGCTGCACGAGCCAGTTCATCGGCAGCGCGATCAGTTCATCGGCTGTGGGCTTGCCATCGTCCGCCGCAGGCATATCTTGCGTATCATCGACTGTAGTTTCGTATTCGAACTGCAAGCCGAGATGATGACCCAGCAGCGCATAAATATCGGCGGCTCTATACGGTTTGCGCACAAAATCATCGCAGCCCGCCGCCAGAATTTCCTGACGCTGATGTTCGAACGCGCTGGCAGTCACCGCGATTACTTTAATTGACGGGTGATCCCGCTTGATGATGCGCGTCGCTGAAAGCCCATCCAGCACTGGCATTCGCATATCCATCAAGATCAGATGTGGATGCCATTCGTCGGTCATTTCGACCGCCTTCTGCCCATCTTCCGCCATCCGAACTTCCAGTCCTGGCAGGTTGAGCAGGGTATACAACAGCGCGCGGTTGACTTCGCGGTCTTCTGCGATCAGGATACGCTGAACGGGCTGACCGGGCAGAATGCCGTTCACGATGCGTTCATCGTCCGGGGTTATGTTGGGCAGATGTTCGACGGTGGAATACACGATGCTGAACGAGAAGGTAGACCCGACATCGGGCGCGCTGTCGATTTCGATATCCCCGCCCATCAGACGCACAAATTCACGGCTGATACGCAGCCCCAAGCCCGTGCCTTCTTTTTGGCGCAAGCCGCTTGCCGTCTGGTGAAAACGTTCAAAAAGCTGGCTTTGCTCATCCTGTGAAATGCCAACCCCCGTATCGACGACGAAGAAGCGTAAGCGGCGGCTGTACCGATCACTATCACGGCAGACACGCAGCCGAATTTCGCCGTGCGCTGTGAATTTGACCGCGTTACTAATCAGGTTGATCAAGACCTGACGCAGTTTGCGACCATCGGTGCGAATATAGTGCGGCAGCGTTTCATCGAAATCACACACCAGGCGCAGATTTTTAGTCTGAATGCGCTCCTTGAACATGGCGGTCACGCTGTCGAGCAAATCGAGCAGATCGAAATCCATGACTTCCAATTGCAAATGCCCGGATTCGATCTTGGACATTTCCAGCACATCGTTGATCAGTTGCAGCAGGTGTTCGCCACTGTTGTGGATGATTTCCAGGTGTCCGCGTTCGGTTTCGCGCAGCGTGGGGGCGCGTTCGAGCAGTTGAGAAAAACCGAGAATTGCGTTCAATGGGGTGCGCAGTTCATGGCTCATGTTGGCAAGGAAGAGACTTTTGGCGATATTCGCCGCTTCCGCGCGCTCTTTCGCCATGTTCGCTTCGGCAGTACGTTCGGTAATGCGCGTTTCCAGTGTCGAATTGAGCGCTTCCAGTTCCAGGCTCGTCCGGTTCAGTTGGCGATTGCTGACCCACATGATGATGAACGCGGCGCTGATAAAGCCGATCACCAGCACCACAGTCACTTCAAACTGCTGGAACAGCGATGTCGCCTGCATGCGAATATCAGCCGCGCGCTCATCTGCGAGCGCACTCTGGCGATTGATCGACCCATACAACACAACGTCGTATTCATCGATGCGCTGCAGGACTGCTGCTGTGCGCTGTGGGTCGTCGGGCGCTTCCATCCAGGTACGCAGGATGTCGGCGGTCGCATCACAAGCCTGCGCAGCGCCGGTCAAAATCTCGATGTCCCCGAAGACTTCGCTGAGAACCAGACCGAGTTCGCGCAGATAATTCGGAAAGCGTTCGATGATCAGGTCGAACACATCGCAATCTCGAATGATGAGCGTGGCACGCTGCAAGGCGGCATCCTGTTCACCCAAAATCAGTTCTGCGCGCAGCAGGCTGACATGGCGCATCTGCGAAATATAATAGTGCGGTCCGCTGTATTCATTCAGATCGATCAAATTGACTTGTTCGCGTAATTGACTGCTGATGATCAGCATGACTTCGACACTGATGATAGCAACCGCGATTACGAACGCGACGCGCAAGCGTGAAAACCATATGCGCCATTCCACCTGAGGCGAGAATAACGCTTCGATGTGTTTGATCATCCCGTCTCTCTCCGCTTCTGCTCTCCTGTATCTGTGCGCTTTGCGATTATTGAACGTCGATATTCTTAAGAGTCCATATCCATCGGTCATCCAGTTCAATCGGTGCTGTTATCGGGTACACGATGCGAAGCGGACCGAAGGTTTCGAGGGCGAGATAGTCCGCGTTTTTATGCGTGGCAATCAGGACGGCGTATTCTGCAAGGTCTGTAATCGGGATTTCGACCTGATAATCGTCCACCGCGAGCATATAAAGTGTTGCCGCATCATCGGCGGCTTGTACGGCGCGCATGACATCCGCCAGCAGCACGCCGCGATAGGTATGTTCCTGAACGTCCTGTACAATATCGACGGTGGCAAATTCGACGACGCCGAGCGCTTCCAGCGCCGCCAGGTCGAATTCGACCGCATTTTCACCAGGAACATTACTCGCGCCGATCTTTCCCGTTACACGCAGCAGCACATCACCTTGCGGTGCGGGAACGCTGCCATCAAATGCGAATGTCGCATCGCTGACGCGCGTATAGTCCGGCACTGGCGTCGCTACCGACGCATCACCTGCGCTGCACGCGCTGAATAAAACTGCACCAACGATAACGGTGATCAATCGAAAAGCTTTCATGGGGTTTATCCTTTCGGTGTGCCTGCATTAGTCGCAAGCCTATTGCAACGAACCCATCACTTGCAGAATTGTGTCCAGCACGACATTCAACTGAAAAGGCTTTGTGATGTACGCGACACCACCTGCTTCAAATGCGCGCTGCTTCTCGTTTTCACCGCCCAGCGCGCTGAGAAAGATGACCGGGATATGGCGAAGCGCCTCGTTTGCTTTCAGCGCTGCACACACCTCATAACCGTTGATCCCTGGCAGCATGATGTCGAGCAGGATCAAATCGGGCGGTGCAATTCGTGCGGAACGCAGCGCCATTTCGCCCGTCAACACTGGACGTACCTCCAATCCTGTGTTGTGCAGCAGCGAAATCAACAATTGCAGATTGGCGGGCGTATCATCGACAAGCAATACGCTTCTCAGTTTTCCGTGCGCTGCGCTCCCACTCACGGGTGTTTTCCCTTCATCGCAATGCCATTGACAGGTTAATTCAGCCAGACGGTAAAGCGTAATTGGCACGTGGTTAACGCGGCATTAGCCATGTGGCTAAAACATAAGTTCTGTTGTGATGTGGAAAATCATCAGGCGGCGGCAACAGTACCGCCGCCTGGCGCTTATTCGCCGGTGATGCCGGTCATTTCGACCGATTCGACGAACCAGCGCTGCAAGACGAAATACAGAACCAGCAAGGGGAGAATGTTGAGGAATGTACCGCTCATTTTGACGGCTTCGTTCAGGCGCTCGAAGATGTTGACCACACCGGGCGGGTACAGGTTTTCATAAGCCTGGGTGAAGCGCGAAAGCTGCATGGGAAGCGTAGTGACGCCGCCTTCGAGAAAGATCACGGTCAGAAAGGTTTCGTTCCAGTACCACACCGTCGAAAAAATGAACGACACGATAAAAGCCGGAAGCGCAGACGGCACGGCGATGGTCAGAAAGATGCGTAAATCGGACGCGCCATCCAGCCGCGCCGATTCTTCCAGGACTTTGGGCAGCGAGACGAAGCTCTGGTAAAAGATCAGCACGAAAATTGCACTTCTGAACCCTTGCCCTAACGCTGCCGGTATGATCAGCGCGAGCGGGTCGCCTAACAGCCCCAGATTGCGATAGGTGAGCATTTGCGGGATGACGGTATTTTGCGGCGGAATGATGAACGTCGCCAGCAGCAGCGCGAATATCACGGGTTTGCCCCAGAATCGATACCGCGCCAGCCCATAACCAATGACCGACGCGACAACGGTTTGCAACAACGATGGAATGACGCTGATCGCAATCGACGTGACCAGCGTATTCGGGTAATCCAGCACGCGGTAACTGCGGATATAATTGCCCAGATAGAATTCAGTCGGCACCCACTGCACCATCGGGTTGAGCAGGTCGCTGGAATTCTTCAGGCTGTTGATGAACATGAACAGGAGCGGCTGCAAATACACAAAGCCAAGCGCGATCAACAGCGTATACAGCACGGCGCTGAAGACCCAGCCGCGATGGGCGCGGCTGCCGAACAGCAGCATACGCATACGCTCTAGGATGGGGTGACAGAGTACGTTTGTCATCGTGATCGCTTCGCCCACTGCATCAACAGTCCGAATACAATGCCTAACAGCAGCACCATGACAGCGAAATAAAGGAACGCCAGCGCGCTGGCATAGCCAATGCCGCCCTGTACATCATACGTTTGATCGTAGATGTAGCGAATGACGCGGTTTTCGGAGAAATGCGACAGCGTGACGATGGTATAGATCGCGTTGACGAGCGTCGCCGTCGAAAGCGCAGGCAGCACGATCTTCCAGAATATCTCCCAGCTCGATGCGCCATCAATCGCCGCCGCTTCGTATACGCTGCGATCCACTTTTTGCAGGCTGGCGAGATAGATCAGGATTTGTACGCCCGAAAACCACAGGATCAGGATGAACGAAGTGAGCAGATATTCGACCGGGCTGCGCAGCGCGCGCGGCAGTTCCTGCAAAAACTCCACCACTGCCGGCACATCGGCAATGCCGGGCGCGGACGCCGCTCCCTGAGCGGTCAGCTCGCGGATGACGGGTCCGCTGGTGATGACGATGGGCAGAAAAAAGATCACACGGAACAGCGCCTTGAGCTTGAACTTGAGGTTGAGAAACATGGCGATGATCATGGCGAAGATCAGCACAATCGGGATCGAAATCAAGGTTTCGATGGTGTAGCCGATCAGCAGTTCGACGAAATTGGGGTCGGTGAACAGCGCGCGCGAATAATTCGCCCATTCGACAAAACTGAGGTTGATGCTGGTCGCCGTCACCGCTACCTGATTGAGCGAATAGCGAAAGGTTTCCACAAGCGGCACGAGCGTGAACAGCGAAAAGCCGATGACCCAGACCAGGATGAACCCGTAACCGTGCAGCGCTTCGCGCAGCCGCAGGCTGATTCCACGACGAGCGATCATTGTTGATTCTCCACAAGTAGTGCATTTTTGGCGCCCACTGTCACCGAACCGTGCGTGTAAGGCGCGTCGGTATAGTTGACGATGATCTGGCGATCATTGGCGTAGGTGGTGGCGAAAACATCCGCCGCCAACTGCGAATGCGCGACGATTTGCTGACCGCGCACTGGCGCGAGCAGCGCGTTCATCCATTGGTAGGTCTGGCGCACATCTTCGCCCCATTGCGCATAGGCGGATGTGTAAATCCACGCCGACCAGGTATTGAGCATACTGGCGGTTGGCGCATACGTCAGGAAAAATGATGGGTAAATGCCATATTCGATATGCCGCAGCAGGTCATCCTGACGATTCGACGAAAAATTGAGCGCAGTTCCGAAATACGGCACGTATCCTGCCAGGACCGTTGGAAGAAAGGGTACGGGCTGCGATGTGTAAATATAGCCGTTATCGCCCAACGGCATGTCGTAGTAAGCGTGCATGACGCTGAACGCATAATCGTTTGGACTGTACAGGCTGAGACGCATCGGGGTTTGTGCCAGCAGCGCGCGGTATGACTGGATCGTCGCTTCACGAGTGAGCGGAGGATTTTCGCGGTAATCGGTATACGCTCCCCAGCCGATTCCGTCCAGCGCCAGCCCAATATCGAGCTGTGCGGCGATATTCGCGGTGAAGTCGCGGTAGCGCCGCTCCAGCACGGGCAGGGTGAAGTAATGATCGACCGTGCGGTTGAAACCGAGCAGCGTTTCATTCGTGATCGACATGGCGAGGTCGGTGCGCGCGGTATAGCCGCCTTCGCTCCACAATGCCGCCTGTGGATCATGATACAGCGAGAACTGCCCGCCGTTCGCCTGTACAGCGTCCGCCACTGTACGCAGATCGTCGGTACTCCCTAAACCATTTTCCAACGCCAGCCACGGGGGCGTGACGGCGGTCGCGCCGAGCGACTGCCAGCCGTAATAGATCACGTCGGTGTTGGCGATTTGCAGCCCATCGAGAATTTCACGCATCTGGTCGAGCGTGGTCATCGGGACGAAACGATCCCACAGCAGTATCTGTTCATGATCGCCGCCCAAAAATTCCAGGCGAATACCCATATCCGGCTGATCGAACGCGCGCTGGGTCAGCATACCCTGTTCGAGCAGGTAGTCGCGGTAATCGCGCGCCATGCCGACATAATCCGACTCGTCGCCCGTCAGAAAGCGATAATGCACGACCGCATCAAACACGTTCGGCTGACGCTGCATGGTGGTCACGCCCGCGCCGGAACGGTTGGTTGGCTGAAAGTATGTTTCGTTGTAGATGAAAGCGTTGTACAAGAAGTTGAAATTGGTGATGATGCCCGCCGGGTGCATCTGGACTTCGCCGTAGGCTGCGCCTGTTTCGACGACGGAAAGCCAGGCGTTTTCGCCTTCGCCATGCACCATGCCGAACACCGGAAACGAGATCGGCATGGGGGGGGTGACCAGTTCGTCATATGGTACGATGCTCAGCATCCCCAGATCATCGCCATAATAGCGCCCGTAAAACATGTTGTCCGCTCTGGTCGAATCGGCAAAGCGCACGATGCTTCCCGTGCCATCGGGCAGCAGCATATAACCTGGCTGTGTCCCGCCGCGTGTTGCGCCCAAAAATGGATAGACATACACCATCGACAGCCGAAAATCGGGGTTTTCTTCGCGGATCGTTTCAAACGGCACTTCGACGCGCACGCCCTGCGCTTCAAGCTGCACGTTCATCCCGACGGTGATACCGTATTCGACGAACGTCACGCGCGCGGATGCACCCTGCTCGATAGGTGTCACTTCCAGCGTGTGTTCGGCATTGCCAATTGATACCCGTCGGTTGGTCGCGCGCGCATCGAGATATTCGATGCTGAGTCCACTGCGCGCGAATGCCTGCCACGATGAATTGAGGCGGTCGCCTTCGGCAAGTTCATCGATGCCGGAATGCCATACATAATCGCTGCGTTTATCGATCAGTTTGAACGCCAGCGTCGCCGCGTCCAAATGGAGCTGGAACGTCTCGTTTTCCGCAATCACTGCATAGCTGGACGGGATCGTTTGCGCGGCAGTATCCGCCAGCGCTGGGGTGACGGTCATGAGGATCAGTATGATCAATGCCGACGTGAGCGCCGTCCATCGGGATGAAAAAATGGGATGATTAGCCACGCAGACCGACCTCCCGAATGATCGCCAGGAAGAATTCATACAACTGATTGAACAGGATGTACAGGATATACGCAGTGAGCAGGAACAATATCATCGTGAACAGCGTCGCCACGATATTCCGCACGGTTTCGGAAAACGTGAAGTTGTGAATCTCTTTGACCATGATGAACAGCATCAGCCCGCACCAGAACAGCACCAGTTGAAACGCGAAGCTGTACAGGAAGGCTTCGTTGAGCGTGAGCAGATTGGAGAGCAGCGCCACAGGCAGTGTGAAAAGCGCGTAAGGGAACAAACTGTACGCGCTGCCGATGATGACATGGCGCAGACTGCCTTCACCATCGCTGATGGTCGAAATCAGATAATTGGCGGCGTTCCAGACAAAGAACAAGACCAGCACATATGTCACTTCGGTTTCAATGCGAATCTGCCACGATGCGCTGATCGGGTTGAACACGAAGCCGGTGACGTACAGCGTCAGAATGCGCGACACCAGCACCCACGCATACAGGAGCAGGGCGAACAGCAGGCTGCCGCGCTCGTTCTGCTTGATGTAATAGAAGCTGTCGGCGGGTTTTTTGATGAACCGGAACATGAACGCGAAGTCATCGACGAGCCGAAGATGGCGCGCGCGCTGCATGCCATTGCGAAGCGGATCGAGCCATCGGCGGCGGCGTTCCAGACGATTGAATACGCCCAAACCGACCCATGCGAATACGAACACGCCGAGCGCGCTGCCTAAATACTGCTGTAAAACGCTGTTTCGTACTTCCCAAAAGGTCTCGGAATACCCTTCGCGGTCTTCCGCGTAGCGATAATTCTGGAGCGCGGCGGCATAATTCCCTTCATTGAATTCCGCGTCGGCAATCGCCTGGTATGCCATGATGACCAGACCGTTGTAATTCAGTACTTCTTCAAAATACGGCTTGGCTTCGGTGTAGAAACCGTTCATATACAACTGCACGCCATCATGCACGCGCTGTGCAAAATCGGTGACGCGATACGTGATGATGGCATTCTTGCCTTTATCCAGCACATACACGATATTGTCACGCCGTTCAATCGCGGTCGGGTTCGTCAGCAGCCCCAGGCGTTGATCGCCCTGATCTTCTGAGCCGAACAGGAACAGCAGCGTGCCGTTCAGGTCATATTCATACAGGATGCCGTCGGCACTCACTGCAATGAGCAAACCGGTTTCACTGACATGCACGTCACGAAACGAGTTCGAGCCGATGATCGACGGGTATAAATTCCTGCCCGACACCGTGAACTGGCGAATGCTGCGATTGCGATCCGTCCCGGCGGTGATGGTGTAAACCAGCGCCTGATGATCGATAGTGACATTTGTGGGGGATGCGGCTTCGTTGCGGATGAACTGTTCAAGCTGTTCATCGCTCAGAAACGTGCGTTGCAAGATCATGCCGAGCGACATTTCGGCGGCATTCGCGCCAAAATAGCCGATGAAACCGCCATCGGGGTTCATCATGACCAGCCCATTGACCGAGCTTTCGCTGACCACGTACAGATTGCCACGCGCATCGACGGCGATTTTGCGCGGCAAAAACTGACGATTCGCGCCGAACAACGGTTCAGTCGGGCGTCCAAACTGGTTGACGACGTCGCCTTCGCGGTTCAGGATGACGACGGTGTTGCTGCCCGCGTCGGCAACGTAGATCGTGCCGTCGTCATCGACCCATACGCCGTTCGGGGATTGCAGCACATCGCCGCCGAATTCTGCGACGATCTCGAAATCGTCGTCCAGCTTGAGGATGCGCCCGCTGCCCGTATCCGCCAGATACAGGAAACCATCTGACGCGAAGAACATATCTTCGGGGTCTGTGA
>Ga0224723_1001065_pt1 | contig 17390 bp, 18 predicted proteins | sample Balambano_FR2_Me_FD_161647 | JGI IMG/M metagenome (GOLD analysis project Ga0224723, IMG submission 161647) | Freshwater sediment microbial communities from Lake Towuti, South Sulawesi, Indonesia - Balambano_FR2_MetaG | ecosystem: Environmental > Aquatic > Freshwater > Lake > Sediment | place...
CCCTTTCTCGGCGCAGGAACTGGCCGACAAGCTCTGCGGCGACGAAACCCGGGCCGTGCTGGCATCGGTTGAAGCCGTCCGCACCGCGAACCAGAAAGCCATCAACGCCAACCGGGCCTTCGTGCGTGGCCGCGCCGATCCGCTCGCCACCGTGACGATGGCCCTGCGCAACAAGAAGGAAGCCTGACCGTGCCCCTCTACCGCATTTCCCGTCCCGCCAACCCCGCCCTTGCCGAAACCCTCGGCACCTCGTCGGGCATCCGGGGCGCGCTGGTTTCGGCGGCATCGCCCGCCGCAGCCGTGACCGTGGCGAACGCGCTGGCGACGGCGCGCGGCTATAACGACGTGTTCTCCCCTGCCGGATGGGTCGTCACCGATGTGGCGACCACGCCCGGGGGCCTGCACACCGACACGCTCGTGGACGGCGATTTTTCGACCGTCCGGGGCATCTGGCCGGGGAAGTGATGATGACCGCAGAAGAGCTGATCGACGGCTACGACATCTTGTTCGACGCGCCCCTGAGGCTGGCCCATGAGGCCGTCCTTACCTATGCGGCGGCGGAGGAGCCGGACGGCTGGCCGTCCATCCCGACGCTGTATCGGTTCGCGCGGTGCTATCGGGTTGACGTGGGCCAACTCGCCGCCCTTTGCGGCGTCCTGACCTACCGGATCGGGCGCAAGCTGGTTTTCTGCGACAGCCGCCGGTCGCCTGCCCATGTCAGGATGACCGCGCCTGCCAAGTTCGGCCGCAAGGTTCTCGCCGCCTACGGATTCTACGCGACGGCCGCAAACCTCATCGCCCGCGACCGCGCGCGGTTGCATTAGCCCCGTCTGCCCGGGCCGATCTTGGTGCCGCCGGGCGGAAAGGGATTCCCCGCGCGGCAACTGCCTGCTACTGCTTGGAAAACAACCGGCAGTATCGGGGCGGCGGATGAAACTATCGACACTGGAAACCTTCGCCGAAGCGTTGAAAGCCAAATTCGCACTGCCCGGGGCGGCATCGCCCGAAGACCAGTTAAAACCGCTTGTCGCCGATCTGATTGTCTCCGCAGGCACCGCCTATGGGCTGACGGTCGAGACCAGAACCGAAACGCACTTGTCCGACCACATGGTGCGCCCCGATATTGCGATCTATGTCGGCGGGCTGATCTGCGGCTATGTCGAGTTGAAGGCCCCCGGCCTTGGGGCAGATGCGCCCCGGCTAACCGGAAAGCACAACAAGGAACAGTGGGCCAAGCTGAAAGGTCTGCCGAACCTGATCTATACCGATGGGCGCGAATGGGCGCTCTATCGCAGCGGGGACCGACCCGATGGCCAGCCTATTGTTCGCCTCCATGATGATCCGGCCACAAAGGGCAAATCCGCCACCTTGCAGGCCGATGCCGATGGGCTGGAACGGCTTCTGCGCGATTTTCTAGGATGGAAGCCAAGTGTCCCGCACAACCCCTCTGGCCTCGCAAAATACCTCGCCCCACTGACCCGCTTCCTGCGATCGGAGGTCGAGGCTGCCCTTGCGGTACCCGGGTCCGCCGTCGAGCTTCTGGCCAACGAGTGGCGGCAGTTCTTCTTCCCGGATTCCGACAACGCCAAATTCGCCGACGCCTACGCCCAGACCGTGACCTATGCCATGCTGCTCGCCCGGCTGTCCGGCGCGCAGAAACTGGATCCGGTTGAGGCCGCCAAGACCCTCGACAAGAACAACGGCCTGCTGGCCCGGACACTGGAACTGCTTGGGCAGAAGGAGGCGCGGGCCGAATTGTCGGTCGGCTTCGAGATGTTGCAAAGGTCGCTGGAAGCGCTTGACCCCCACGACTTCCTGAAATCGAAGCCCGACCTTTGGCTGTATTTCTATGAAAATTTCCTCGCCGAATATGATCCGAAACTGCGCAAGGATTACGGGGTCTATTATACCCCGCGCGAGGTCGTGGAATTGCAAGTGAGGCTGGCCAGCGAACTGTTGGAAAAACGGTTCGGCAAGAAGCTGGGCTTTGCCGATGACGGCGTGGTGTTCCTTGACCCCGCTGTAGGCACCGGCACCTATCCTGTCGCGGCTGTGAAGCATGGGCTGGAAAAGGTCCGCGCCCGATCCGGCCCCGGCGCGGTGCCCGCCCGCGCCCGCCAGATGGCCGAGAACCTGCATGCCTTCGAGGTGCTGGTCGGCCCCTATGCCGTCGCCCATCTGCGCCTGACGCAGGCGCTGGAAGGCGCGATGAACGATGCCAAGGCGGCAGGCCAGCCCGAAGAGAAGCTGGACAAGCGGTTGAACATCTATCTGGCCGACACGCTGGAAAGCCCGAACGTTGCCCCACCGGGGGGCTTCGACCTGACCCACAAGGCGCTGACCGATGAGCACGAGGCGGCGCGGAAAGTGAAGCAGGGTGGCGAAGTTTTGGTTTGCCTCGGCAACCCACCTTATGACCGTGGGAAACGTGCCGAAGACGGGACAAAGTCGGACAAGGGGGGCTGGGTTCGATTTGGAGACAAAGGGCAAGGGAAGATTGACCTCAAGACTGGGGCCGTAGTCGAAGGCAACGAAAAGGAGCGACCGATCTTCGAGGACTTCCTTGAACCGGCAAGACTGTCGGGCAAAGGCTTGAATTTGCAGGTCGTCTTTAATGATTATGTCTACTTCTGGCGCTGGGCGCTATGGCGGCTTTTCGAGAAACAAAAGAACGGTGGCATCGTCAGCTTCATCACGGCATCAAGCTATATCTCGGGTCCCGGTTTCGCAGGAATGAGGGAGGTCCTTAGGCGCACCTTTGAGGAGTGCTGGATACTTGATCTTGGTGGGGACAATCTTGGCGCCCGAAAGACGCCAAATGTTTTCTCTATCCAGATTCCGGTGGCAATAGCTATGGGCTATCGAAAGTCGGCTGCGTCGCCACAGTCCCCCGCAAAAGTCTGGTATGCCAAGATCGAGGCGGACAGTCGCAGCGAAAAGTTGGCGCGGATTGCGGGATTGGGCGATCTAGCTTCGGTAAAATGGATCCTCTGCCAAAGTGATTGGCAATCCCCACTGCTTCCGAAAGGTCAGGGAGCCTACTTCGACTGGCCGCGCCTTACCGATCTTTTCCCTTACCACAGCGCCGGATCGGTCTTCTACCGCTCCTGGCCAATCGGCGAGACAACAGACGTGCTTTCTGCGCGCTGGTTGCGGCTTCGCGACACGAAGCCCGGCCTGCGAAAGCCGTTGTTTAAGGAGTCTCGAGACAGAAAAGTGACCTATACGGTTTCGTCACCGGAGCTTCCCGGCTATGGTGAGCCGTCGATCTACTCTCTGACCAGTACTTCCCCTGCGACGAATATGCGCGCCTATGGCTTTCGCACACTCGACCGGCAGCAATGCCTTCTTGATCTTCGATGCGGCGACTATTTGCGACCTGCCCTGATAGGGCTCGCATCCGACCAACAGTTTTTCTTAGTGTCGCCGGACGCAATCGCAACTGGCACGGGGCCAGCAATTAGCGGTTCGGCTCACATTCCCGACCAACATTTCTTCTGTGGGCGCGGCGGCAAGGACGTGATCCCCCTCTTCCGCGATGCCGCCGGAACCGATCCGAACGTGACCGGCGGGCTGCTGGACGCGCTGGGCAAAACCTATGGCACCACCCCATCGGCAGAAGACCTTGCCGCCTATGTCTATGCCCTGCTCGGCGGCCAGTCCTATACCAAGCGGTTCTGGAACGAGCTCGAAACCCCCGGCCCCCGCGTTCCGATGACGAAAGACGGCGCATCGTTCGAGGCGGCGGCGAAGCTGGGCCGGAAGCTGATCTGGCTGCACACCTATGCCGAACGCTTCCGCGCCGCTGATCGCGGCGACGAAGTGCCCATCGGCAAGGCCACCACGGTCAAGGGCGTGTCGTCGGCTCCGGCCCACTATCCCGCCGAATACGCCTATGACGCCGCCCAGCGCGAGATAACGGTCGGTGATGGCCGGTTCGGCCCCGTCGCGCCCGAGGTCTGGGAATTCGAGGTATCGGGCCTCAAGGTCGTCCAGTCGTGGCTCGGCTATCGGATGAAAAGGCGGGCGGGCAAGAAATCTTCGCCGCTGGACGACATCCGCCCCGAACGCTGGACCGCCCGGATGAGCGATGAATTTCTGGAACTGCTGTGGGTTCTGGAAGCTACGCTTGCGATGGAACCCGATCTTGTGGCGGTGCTGGACAAGGTCGTGTCCGGCCCCTGTTTTGCCGCCAGCGATCTGCCGCAGCCGACCGCCGCAGAACGCAAAGCCCCCGGCGCAACCAGTGCTGCCGGGGACCTGCTTGCCTTGATGGAGGAAGACGCCGCCGCCGATGATGATGACGGCGACGACGACTGACTATTCGGCTGCCATCGCCATCGGCTGCCGGGGCCGTTCCGGGACCGGCAGCGGCCATTCCGCCCAGCAGAGCCGCAATCCCCCGCCTTCGGCATGGCGGTGGAAGAAGTAGTAGATGCGGTTGCGCAGGCGGTGCTGGAACCACGCCTCCCAGGTATCGAACCGCTTGCCCCTCGGGGTGTCGCGGTTGTAGCGCAGGTGCGCGTCGGGGATGCGCGGCTTGAGGGTGGCGATCACGTTTTCGGCGGTAACGCCGAGGTCGGTCAGGCTGCACCGGCCCTCAACATAGTCGTGAAGCCACCAGCCCCGGAACGCGGCCTGTTCGACCAGCCAGCGGGCGACCGTCTCGATGGTCGCCTTGCCGTCGCCTTCTTTGAAGTAGGTGGGCATGTCTGTTCCTCCCTAAAACGGTGCATCGTCGCCCGAGGCGGAGAGGGGCGGAAACCGCTCCTCCTCGAAGTCCTCGGGGTCGAGCACGATGTAATCGCGGTCGTTCGGGTGATGGTCGTTCGGCAGGTCGTCCAGCGCTGCGAGCCGGTCGAAGCCGGTGGTCTGATTGATCGCGCGGATGAACCGCCCGCCCTTCTGGTCGTCGAGCCAGTGCAGGGCGTCCTTGTTGACGGCAACGCCGCCGCCGGGCAGCCGACCGCGCGCCAGCAGGCAGATGTTGCCCGCCGCATCGGCAAAGGCCGAATGCGGGCTGCCCACCACGTTCTTCTTGATGCGCCGCGCGGTGGCGGCGTCGAAGCAGTTACTCTTGGCTTCCATGGTCAACTCCTATGACCCAACAGGCACAGCGCCTGTGAGAGGAATCTTCTGTGAAAGAGGGTTGTCCTGCGATTGCGCCAAATGCGGCCCGAACCCGCACCATTTGGCATCATGAAATGCCGCGAACCTGGGGAGGCGGGGTAACGCGGGGTAACGCCGCTGGCGACCGCCAGACCCGACCAACTACCTGATTTTCCTAGGGAGGATGGTGCTGCCAGAGAGGATTGAACTCTCGACCTCTCCCTTACCAAGGGAGTGCTCTACCACTGAGCTACGGCAGCGAACCGTTTCGTCACGTCCCGTCCGAAGTTACCCCGCCCGTTACCCCGGCGGCGGCAGGTCCCGGGAACTCCCTGCCAGAACAACCACTTACCTCACCAGCGCCGCCCCTTACCAAGGGAGTGCTCTACCACTGAGCTACCGCAGCCCGCTGTCGTCCAGATCGCGTCCGTCGGGCGTTTCCCCGGCGGCGGGCGGGCCTCCGGGCCGACCCTTTGCTGTCCTCGCCCCGGCCCCAGCCGCGGCGCGGCGGCGCCCGCGCGGCTCATTAGTCGCAATCGCCCGCGCACGCAAGGGCCAAGCGGCCAGCACGATATGGACCGCCGCGGCAGCTTGCGCTAACAGGGATCGATGACGAAGCGCGCGAAGGGCACGGGCGCCGCCGGCCGGGCAACGGATGCCGGCGCCGGCGCGGCGGGCCGGGCGGAGCGGCTCAAGGCGGCCCTGAAGGCGAACGTGGCGCGGCGCAAGGCGCAGGCCCGGGCCCGGGCGGACGGCGGCGCGGCGGACCCCGAGGCCGCCGCAGTCGAGACGGCAGAACCCGATCCCAATGAGGACGGGCGGCAATGAAACGGACGAGGCGGGCAGATGGATTCGATACGGGTCAGGGGCAACGGTCCGCTCAGCGGACAGATCGCGATCGCGGGCGCCAAGAACGCCTGCCTGACGCTGATGCCGGCGACGCTTCTGACCGACGCGCCGCTGACGCTGACGAACGCGCCCAGGCTGTCGGACATCCGCACCATGACGCAGCTGCTGCAGTCGCTCGGCGCCGAGGTGGCCAGCCTGCAGAACGGTCAGGTACTGGCGCTGTCCTCGCATGACCTGACGGGCCACCGCGCTGACTACGACATCGTGCGCAAGATGCGCGCCTCGATCCTGGTGCTCGGGCCGCTTCTGGCGCGCTGCGGCCGGGCGGTGGTGTCGCTGCCCGGGGGCTGCGCCATCGGTGCGCGGCCGGTGGACCTGCACCTGAAGGCCTTGGAGGCAATGGGCGCCGAGATGGAACTGCGCGACGGCTACGTGCATGCGAAAGCGCCGCCGGGCGGGCTGAAGGGGGCGGTCATCAGCTTCCCCTTCGTCTCGGTCGGGGCGACCGAGAATGCGCTGATGGCCGCGACCCTGGCGCGCGGCACGACGGTGATCGAGAACGCCGCGCGCGAGCCCGAGATCGTCGACCTGGCCGAATGCCTGCGCCGGATGGGCGCGCGGATCGAGGGCGAGGGGACCTCGACGCTGACCATCGAGGGGGTTGACCGGCTGGATGGCGCGACCCACGTTGTGGTGGCCGACCGGATCGAGCTTGGCACCTACATGCTGGTGCCGGCGATCTGCGGCGGCGAGGTCGAACTGATCGGCGGCCGGATCGACCTGGTCGGGGCGTTCTGCGCCAAGCTCGACGAGGCCGGCATCGCCGTCAGCGAGACGCCGCGCGGCCTGAAGGTCGCCCGCAAGAACGGCCGCATCCGGGCCGTCGACGTGACGACCGAGCCGTTTCCCGGCTTTCCGACCGACCTGCAGGCGCAGATGATGGCGCTTCTGTGCACCGCCGAGGGGGTGTCGGTGCTCGAGGAGCGGATCTTCGAGAACCGCTTCATGCATGCCCCCGAACTGGTGCGGATGGGCGCGCGGATCGACGTGCAGGGCGGCACCGCGACGGTGACGGGGGTGGAGAAGATGAAGGGCGCGCCGGTGATGGCGACCGATCTGCGGGCCTCGGTGTCCTTGATCCTCGCGGCCCTTGCCGCCGAGGGCGAGACGGTGGTCAGCCGCGTCTACCACCTCGACCGCGGCTACGAGCGGGTCGAGCAGAAGCTCTCGGCCTGCGGCGCGCTGATCGAGCGGATCACCGGCTAATGGCCGACGCGCGGTTCGAGGACGCGGACGAGGCGCCGCTGCATCTGGTCGCGCGCGACACCGAGGATCTGGCGGTGCTTTCGGCGCTGGTGCAGGATGCGGTGTTTCCGATCACCGAGATGCGCTGGCAGAAGCGCCGGCGGCGCTTTGCGCTGCTGATCAACCGCTTCCGATGGGAGGACCGGGCGGCCGCCGCCCGCGCCGGCCGCGCCTACGAGCGGGTGCGCGCGCTCCTTGTGGTGGAGGAGGCGCTGGCGGTGCAGACCCAGGGCATCGACCGCAGCGCGTCCGGCACGGTCCTGTCGCTGCTCGCGCTGGAGTTCGCGCCGGCGGCGGACGGCGCCGGGCGCCTGACCCTGCTGCTGGCGGGCGACGGTGCGATCGCGCTCGACGTCGAGGCGATGGAGGTCACGCTGCGGGACGTGACGCGGCCCTATCGGGCGCCGTCGGGCAGGGTGCCGGGACACGGCGACTGACATCGGGACAAGACGTGCGAAGGCGGCAAGGCGCGGCCGGGGCGTTGCCGCCCTTCGGCTCCGGCTCCGTTTCCGGCGGGTGCCGGCGGCGGGTTGCCGCGACGGGCGGCGCGCGTCCGGCTCGACGCGGCCGGGCGGCGGCCGGACACCCGCGGCGCCTCGATCCGCTTGAGAAGGCCCCCCCGGCAGGATAGACGCGACGGCGGAGGACCGCCGCCATGCCCGCTTTCCTGACCACGGACGACCCCGGCTTCGAGGCCGCCTTCGCCGCGCTTGTCGGGGCGGCGCGTGACGCGGCCGAGGAGGTCGACGCCGCCGTGGCCGGAATCATCGCCGATGTGCGTGCCCGGGGCGACGCGGCCGTGCAGGAACTGACCGAACGCTTCGACCGGGTGGCACTCGGCCCCGACACGATGGCCTTCTCGGAGGCCGAGATCGCGGCCGAGATCGCCCGGGTGACGCCTGAGGACCGGGCGGCGCTGGAACTGGCGGCGGAGCGGATCCGCGCCTATCACGTCCGCCAGATGCCGGCCGATACCGACTGGACCGACACGGCCGGCGCCATACTCGGCTGGCGCTGGACGCCGGTCGCGTCTGCCGGCCTCTACGTGCCGGGGGGCCTTGCCTCCTATCCGTCCTCGGTCCTGATGAACGCGATCCCTGCGCGGGTCGCGGGGGTCGGGCGGCTGGTGGTCTGCTGTCCGACGCCGGACGGTGCGGTCAACCCGCTGGTGCTGCTGGCGGCACGGATCGCCGGTGTCGACCGGGTCTATCGGATCGGCGGGGCGCAGGCGGTGGCGGCGATGGCCTATGGCACCGAGACGATCGCGCCGGTGGACAAGATCACCGGCCCCGGCAACGCCTGGGTCGCCGCCGCCAAGCGCCAGGTCTTCGGTCAGGTCGGCATCGACACCATCGCCGGGCCGTCCGAAATCCTCGTCATCGCCGACCGCGACAACGATCCCGACTGGATCGCGCTCGACCTCCTGTCGCAGGCCGAGCACGACGCCAGCGCGCGGGCGATCCTGATGACCCCCGATGCGGGCCTCGCCGCGGCGGTGGTCGCGGCGGTGGACCGGCGGCTGGCCACGCTCGACCGCCGCGCCATCGCCGGGCTGTCCTGGGCCGCCCGGGGCGCGGTGATCGTGACCCGCGACCTTCACGAGGCGGCGGCGCTCAGCGACCGGATCGCGCCGGAACATCTGGAGCTTTGCGTCGCCGACCCCGAGGCGCTCAGCCTCCGCATCCGGCATGCGGGGGCGATCTTTCTCGGGGCATGGACACCCGAGGCGATCGGCGATTACGTGGGCGGGCCGAACCATGTGCTGCCGACTTCCGGCGCGGCACGGTTTTCCTCGGGCCTGTCGGTGATGGATTTCCTCAAGCGCACCACCCTTGCGAGGATGACGCCGGCCGCGCTCGGCCGGATCGGGCCGGCGGCCGAGCGCCTGGCCCGGTCGGAATCGCTCGAGGCGCATGCGCTTTCGGTCCGCGCCCGGCTCGACCGGCTGAACGCGGGTCCCTCGGACGGCACCGAGGACGCATGAACCGCATCTGCCACATCGAGATCGACGAGCGCGGCCTCGCGCGCGCCACGCCCGAGATCGAGCAGGAGCGCCGCGTCGCGATCTTCGACCTGCTCGAGGACAACAGCTTTGCCTTGCCCGCGCGCGAGGGGCGGGTGCCCCATCCCGGCCCTTATCGTGTCGCGCTGGCGATCCGCGAGGGACGGCTCGTCTTCGCCATCGCCACCGAGGCCGCCGAGCCGGTGGGCGAGTTCCACCTGTCGCTCGGGCCGTTCCGGCAGGTGGTGAAGGACTATTTCCTGATCTGCGAGAGCTATTTCGAGGCGGTCAAGCGCCTGCCGCCGAGCCAGATCGAGGCGATCGACATGGCCCGGCGCGGCATCCACAACGAGGGCGCGCGGGTGCTGCAGGAACGGCTCGACGGCAAGGCGGCAGTCGACATCGACACGGCGCGGCGGCTGTTCACGCTGATCTGCGTCCTGCACTGGGGCTAGGGGTGGCGCGCGGCTTTCCCGCCTCGGTGCTGTTCTGCTGCGACCACAACGCGGTGCGCTCACCGATGGCCGAGGGGCTGATGAAGAAGCTCTACGGCCAGCGCGCCTATGTCCAGTCGGCCGGCGTGCGCAACGACATGGAGATCGACGGCTTCTCGGTTGCGGTCTGCCAGGAGCTCGGGATCGAGCTTTCCCGCCACCGCTCGCGCAGCTTCGAGGAAATGGAGCAATGGGGCGATGACCTGTCGCAGTTCGACCTGATCGTGGCGCTGTCGCCCGCCAGCCAGCGCCAGGCGCTGCACCTGACCCGGTTCAACCATCTCGAGGTCGAATACTGGCCGATCCTCGATCCGACCGCCATCGGCGAGGCGCGCGAGGCCAAGCTCGCGGCCTACCGCCAGACCCGCGACCAGATCCGGGCGCGGATGCTGGAGCGGTTCGGGCCGCCGACCGCGGGCTGAGTTGCGCCGGACCTTGGGCACCGGCGCGGGCGGGGCTTGAACCGGGCGTCCGGGCAGGGGTAGATGCCGCGGATGCCGCCGCGCCGGAGGGGTCCCCCGATGACCGATGTCGAAGCCACCCGCGACCTGATCGCGCGCTACTACGCCGCCTTCAATGCGGGCGACACGGCCGGAATGCTGGCCGCGGTTGCCGGGGATGTCGAGCACCGTGTCAACGAGGGCGGCATCCGCCGCGGCGCCGACCGCTTCGCGGAATTCTGCGGCCAGATGGGCCAGCGCTACAGCGAGGACCTGCGCGACATCGAGATCTTCGTGAACGCCACCGGCACCCGCGCCGCCGCCGAGTTCACCGTCCACGGCCGCTATCTCGTGACCGACCCCGGCCTGCCCGAGGCCCGGGGCCAGGCCTATGTGCTGCCGGCGGGCGCCTTCTTCGACGTGGCGGGCGGGCAAATCACCCGCATCACAACCTTCTACAACCTCAAGGACTGGATCGCCCAGGTCTCGACATGACGGTCGCGCTGCGCAGCCTGTCGGGGGCCGCGCTGGAAGAGGCGCTCGACGATCTGGCCGCGCTCCGGATCGCGGTGTTCCGCGACTGGCCCTATCTCTACGACGGCGATCCGGACTACGAGCGGGCCTACCTGCGCCGCTATCGCGACCGGCCGGGCGCGATCCTGGTCGGGGCCTACGCCGGCGACCGGCTGGTCGGCGCCGCGACCGGATCGCCGATGGAAGACCACGCGGGCGATTTCGGCGCGGCCTTCGCGACAACCGGGCTGCCGCTCGAGCGGGTGTTCTACTGCGCCGAGTCCGTGCTGTTGCCTGCCTGGCGCGGCCGGGGCATAGGGCACCGCTTCTTCGACACGCGCGAGGCGCAGGCGCGCGCGCTCGGGCGCGACCATGTGGCCTTCTGCGCGGTGGTCCGCCCTGACGATCACCCGGCCCGGCCCCCGGAGGCCCGCAGCAACGATGCCTTCTGGCGCGGGCGCGGCTATGCGCCGCTGCCCGGCGTGGTCGGAAGCTTCGCGTGGCGCGACCTCGGCGACGCGGCGGAGACGGCGAAGCCGATGCAGTTCTGGCTGCGCCGGCTCTGACCGCAGGTGCCAGGCCTATCCGCCCGCATCGACCATCGCCTGCCGCGACATCGAGGCGAACTCGCGCCGCAGCAGCACGCCCGTGCAGATCGTGGTGGCGAGCGCCATCGGCACCGGCCCGAGCAACCAGGCGAGGGCCGCCAGCGCGAAATAGATGGACCGGAGCCCGCGGTTGAAATTCCGCGCGGCGGTGATGTTGACCTCGGCCGCCAGCGATGCCCGGGGAAAGGCCTGCGGATCGGCCGGATCGTTCGGGACCGAGGCCATCATCACCGCGCAGTAGCCGAACAGCCGGTGCGCCCAGACGAACTTCAGCAGCGCATCGGCGACGAACAGCAGCACCACGATCAGCCGCAGCTCGATCCCTTCGCGCACGGCGGTAGGTGTCAGATCCGCCGTCACGCCGACCAGCACGGTCGGGTTGGAAAGCAGCGCCGCCCCGCCGCCGATCGCGATCAGGCAGGCGGAGGCGAAGAAGGCGGCCCCCTGCCGCAGGCTGTCGATGATGGTCGCATCGAAGATCCGCGGCTGGCGGGTGACGAACTCGCGCATCCAGTCGCGGCGGAAACCTGCCATCATCACCGATACCGAGGGCCGCCGGCGCGGCGGATGCTCGATCAGCCGATCGCTGCCGAACCAGGCGAGCAGCAGAAAGGCAAGCGCCGCCGCATCGGCGCGGCTGAAGGGATCGAAGATGTCAGGCCAGGTCATGGGAACAAGACTAATGCCGCACGGCGCCGCGCGGAAGCGGCCCCGCGCCCGTTCAGGGCGGCGCTCGCGCCCGCCGCACCGCTGAGTCCGCTTGCCAGCGGCCCGAGACCCGCCATAATTCATCTCGGACGATGAAGGAGACCGCCGATGGAGATGCCCGTCCCGCGCCCCGCCATCCTGTTGCGCAAGGCGCGGATCGTTGAACGGCTTCTGGCGATCCTCCCTGCGGATGCCGTCGTGCATGACGCGGTCGCGACGCGCGCCTACGAATGCGACGGACTGACCGCCTATCGCTGCCCGCCGCTGGCCGTCGTGCTGCCGCGGACGACGGCCGAAGTGGCGGCGGTGCTCCGCCTCTGCCATGCCGAAGGGATCCCCGTGGTGCCGCGCGGCTCGGGCACCTCGCTCGCCGGCGGTGCGCTGCCGACCGCCGACAGCATCATCCTCGGCGTGGCGCGGATGACGGACGTGATCGCCACCGACTATGCCAACCGCACCATCCGGGTGCAGGCGGGCCGCACCAACCTTGGCGTGTCCGCCGCGGTCGAGGGCGAGGGGTTCTTCTACGCCCCCGACCCTTCGAGCCAGCTTGCCTGCGCCATCGCCGGCAACATCGCGATGAACTCGGGCGGCGCGCATTGCCTGAAATACGGGGTGACGACCAACAACCTTCTGGGCGTGACGCTGGTCATGATGGACGGGACGGTGGTGGAGATCGGCGGCGAGGACATGGACGCGCCCGGCCTCGACCTGCTCGGCGTGGTCTGCGGCTCCGAGGGGCAGTTGGGCGTGGTGACCGAGGCGGTGCTGCGCATCCTGCCGAAGCCGGAGGGCGCGCGGCCGGTGCTGATGGGCTTTGGCTCCAGCGAGGTCGCCGGTGCCTGCGTCAGCGACATCATCAAGGCGGGCGTCCTGCCGGTGGCGATCGAGTTCATGGACCGCCCCTGCATCCGCGTCTGCGAGGCCTTCGCGAAAGCCGGCTATCCCGATTGCGAAGCGCTGCTGATCGTCGAGGTCGAGGGCGCGGAGACCGAGATCGACGAACAGCTGGGCCTCATCAAGCAGATCGCGCTCCGCCACCATCCCGTCGCGCTGCGCGAAAGCGGCAGCGAGGAGGAAAGCCGGCGCATCTGGCTCGGCCGCAAGTCGGCGTTCGGCGCGATGGGCCGGGTCAACGACTACATGTGCCTCGACGGCACGATCCCGGTGTCGGCGCTGCCCGAGGTGCTGGCCCGGATCGGCGAGATGAGCCGCGCCGCGGGGCTCGAGGTCGCGAACGTGTTTCATGCCGGCGACGGCAACCTGCACCCGCTGATCCTGTTCGATGCCAACAAGCCCGGCGATCTGGAGCGCTGCGAGGCGCTCGGCGCGGCGATCCTCACGCTCTGCGTCGAGGTCGGCGGCTGCCTGACCGGCGAGCATGGCGTCGGCGTGGAAAAGCGCGACCTGATGCCGGTGCAGTTCTCGGCGACCGACATCGAGGCGCAGATGCGGGTGAAGGACGTGTTCGACCCGAACTGGCTCCTGAACCCGGCCAAGGTGTTCCCGCTGGCCGTCAGCGCCGCGCGCCGCGACGCCTGAGCGCGCCGGGGGCGGTCGCTGCCGCAGGCGATTGGTGCTTGAAGCGGCGGCGGACTATCGGCTACGCCGGAAGAAACTTGCGAACGGAAGACGGGCAGGATGCGCCCTGCGACCGAGGCCGACCTTGCCGAAATCCTGCGGGACGCGCCGCCGCCGCTGCGCATCGTCGGCGGCGGCACGCGCAGCCTGCCGGGCATCGGCCCGAACGCGGCACTGGAAACCGGGGGGCTAAGCGGCATCACCCTCTACGAACCTGGCGCGCTGACGCTGGTGGCGCGGGCCGGCACGGCGCTGGCCGAGGTGGCGGCGGCGCTGGCGGCGGAGCGCCAGCACCTGCCGTTCGAGGTGCCCGACCTGCGCGGGCTGCTGGGCCGCGACGGGCAGTCGACGCTCGGCGGCGTGGTGGCGGCCAATGCCTCCGGCCCGCGCCGGGTGCAGGCCGGGGCCTGCCGCGACAGCCTGATCGGGGTGCGCTTCATCGACGGCACGGGCACGGCGGTCGCGAACGGCGGGCGGGTGATGAAGAACGTCACCGGCTATGACCTCGTGAAGCTGCTGGCGGGAAGCTATGGCACGCTCGGCGTCCTGACCGAGGTCAGCTTCAAGCTTCTGCCCGTCCCCGACCGGGTGGTGTCACTGATGCTGACCGGTCTTGACGATGCGTCGGCGGTGGCGGCGATGGCGGCCGCGCTCGGCTCTCCCTTCGAGGTGACGGGTGCGGCCCATTGGCCTGGGCAGGGCACCTTCCTGCGGATCGAGGGGTTCGCGCAGTCGGTGGCCTATCGCGCCGGGCGGCTGGCGCGGCACCTGCAGGGTTTCGGCGCCGCCGAGATCGAGGAGGACGAGCCCGCCCGCGCCCGCTGGGCGGCGATCCGCGACGTGGCAGCGTTCCACGGCCGGGCGGGCGATGTCTGGCGGCTGTCGCTCCGGCCCTCGGACGCGCCGGCGCTCGCGGACCGGGCGGAGGCTTTGGCGCGGCTCTACGACTGGGGCGGCGGGCGGGTCTGGCTGCTGCTGCCCGAGGGCACCGACCTGCGGACGCGGCTCGGGCCGCATCCCGGCCACACCACGCTGATCCGCACCGCAGCGTCCAGCCCGGCCATGCCGGTCTTCCCGCCCGAGCCGCCGGCGCGGGCCGCGCTCGGCGCCGGCCTGCGCGCGCGGTTCGACCCGCGCGGCATCCTGAACCCCGGCCTGATGGCCTGACCGGAAGGACCGCCGTGCAGACCGCCTTCACCCCCGAGCAGCTTGCCGATCCCGCCATCGCACGGTCGAACGCGATCCTGCGGTCTTGCGTCCACTGCGGCATGTGCACCGCTACCTGCCCGACTTATCAGGTGCTCGGCGACGAACTCGACAGCCCGCGCGGGCGCATCTACCTGATCAAGGACATGCTGGAATCCGGCCGCGCGGCGGATGCACGCACCGTCCGGCACATCGACCGCTGCCTCTCGTGCCTCGCCTGCATGACCACTTGCCCCTCGGGCGTCCACTACATGCATCTGGTCGATCACGCGCGGGCGCACATCGAGGCGACCTACCGCCGGCCCTGGCCGGACCGGGCGCTGCGCTGGCTGCTGGCGCAGGTGCTGCCCTATCCGAAGCGGTTCCGGCTGGCGCTGTTCGCCGCCGGGATCGCCCGGCCGCTGGCGCCGCTGATCCCGGATGCGCGGGTTCGGGCGATGCTGGCGATGGCGCCGCGCCGCCTGCCGCCGGTCAGCCGCAACGACGATCCGCAGCTGTTCCCGGCAAAGGGCGTGCGCCGGATGCGCGTCGCGCTGATGACCGGCTGCGCGCAGCGGGCGCTTAACACCGGCATCAACGATGCGACCATCCGGCTGCTGACCCGGCTCGGCTGCGAGGTGGTGGTGGCGCGCGGGCAGGGCTGCTGCGGCGCGCTGGCGCATCACATGGGGCGCGCGCGGGACAGCCATGCCGCCGCTGCTGCCAACATCGCGGCCTTCCTGGCCGAACACCGCAGCGAGGCGCTGGACGCGATCGTCATCAACACCTCGGGCTGCGGCACGACGGTCAAGGACTACGGCCACATGTTCCGCAACGACCCGCTCGCGGCCGAGGCGGCAACGGTGGCGGGGCTGGCCGCCGACGTGTCGGAACTGCTGGCCCGGCTCGGCCTGCCCGAGGGCGAGGCGAGGGGCCTTCGCGTCGCCTATCACGCCGCCTGTTCGCTGCAGCACGGCCAACAGGTGCGGACCGCCCCGAAGGATCTGCTGCGGCGGGCAGGATTCGAGGTGGTGGAGCCGGACGACAGCCACCTGTGCTGCGGCTCGGCGGGCACCTACAACCTGCTCCAGCCCGAGATCTCCGCCCGTCTGCGCGCGCGCAAGGTCCAGACGCTGGAGGCGCGGGCGCCGCAGGTGATCGCCGCCGGCAATATCGGCTGTATGCTGCAGATCGGCGCCGGCACGGCGATCCCGGTGGTGCACACGGTCGAGCTTCTCGACTGGGCGAGCGGCGGGCCGCAGCCGGCGGCGCTTTCGCCGGACCGGCCTTAATTCCGTCCTGGGCCTGCGCTAACGTGGCGAATCTCGGGAGGGTGCGATGCGATCCGTTCTGGCGGTCCTGGCCGTTCTACACTGTCTCGCGGCCCCCGGGGCGGCGCAGGAAAGCCCCCTGCAGCGGCTGCAGACCGGCGACCAAAGCCGCGGCTGGCAGGCGGTCGGGCGGCTCGACCTCGGCGGCGGCGGCTTCTGCACCGGCACGCTGATCGCGCCGCAGCGGGTGCTGACCGCGGGCCACTGCCTGTTCGACCGCGCGACCGGCGCGCGCATCGCGCCCGAGACGATCACCTTCCTCGCCGGCTGGCGCAACGGCCGCGCCGCCGCCTATCGCGGCGTCCGGCGCATCATGACCCATCCGGACTATGCCTTCGCCGCCGAGGACCGGCTGGACCGGGTGGCCCATGACCTCGCCCTCCTCGAACTGGACCAGCCGATCCGCCTCGCCTCGATCGCGCCGTTCGAGACCGACGTGAACCCGCGGCAGGGCGACCCGGTCGGCGTTGTCTCCTATGCGCAGGACCGCGCCGAGGCGCCGTCGCTGCAGCCGCTCTGCCATGTGCTCGGAACCGAGCCGGGGATCGTCGTACTGTCCTGCGACGTCGATTTCGGCTCCTCTGGCGCGCCGATTTTCGCGATGCGGGGCGGGATCGCGCGCATCGTCTCGGTCGTCTCGGCCAAGGCCGAGGTCGATGGCCGCAAGGTCGCGCTCGGCACCGAACTGGCCGCGCCTCTGGGTGTGCTGAGCGCGATGATGGACGGGGCGCTGCCGCCGGCGCAGGTCTCGCCCGGTCTCCGGTCGCTGTCGGCCAGCACCGGCGGCGCCAAGTTCATCCGGCCGGACGGCCCCTGATCCCCCCCTTGAAACCCGCCGCGGTCCTTCCCAGATTCCCCTTGCGCGGGCGCCGAGACGGGCCCGTGCGTCACCCGCCCGTCCCGTCAGGGAGGGTTCCACACCATCGCTTCATGAGGATGACCATGACCATGCGCAGCTTCGATCTTGCCCCGCTCTATCGCGCCACCGTCGGCTTCGACCGTGTGGCGGATCTGATGGATCGGGTCCTGGCCAGTGACGTGGCCCAGCCGACCTACCCGCCCTACAACATCGAAAAGACGGCCGAGAATGCCTACCGCATCTCGATCGCCGTCGCCGGCTTCACCGCCGACGAACTGACCGTCGAGGTCAAGGACGGCACGCTTTACGTCGTCGCCCGCAAGGAAGAGGATGACACGCAGCGCACCTACCTGCACCGCGGCATCGCCGCGCGCGCCTTCGAGCGCCGCTTCGCGCTGGCCGACCA
>Ga0224723_1001066_pt1 | contig 17368 bp, 14 predicted proteins | sample Balambano_FR2_Me_FD_161647 | JGI IMG/M metagenome (GOLD analysis project Ga0224723, IMG submission 161647) | Freshwater sediment microbial communities from Lake Towuti, South Sulawesi, Indonesia - Balambano_FR2_MetaG | ecosystem: Environmental > Aquatic > Freshwater > Lake > Sediment | place...
GGTCTTGCCGGCGCATCGGCGCACGCGCCTTGGCATCGGCCGCACTTACCAGACCTCGCTGCTGTTCAACGGCCTGACGGTGGCCGAGAACCTGTTCGTGGCGGTGCGCGGGCTGATGCCGAACCGCTTTTCGTTCCGTCTCCCCGGGCAGGGCGACACGGCAGTGGCGCGCGCCGCCCAGCTTGCCGATCGCGTAGGGCTGGCCGGGCTGCTGGAGGAGAAGGTGCTGAACCTCAGCCACGGCCAGCGGCGCCAGCTGGAAATCGGCATGGCGCTGGCGGGCGATCCGAAACTGCTGATGCTGGACGAACCCGCCGCCGGCCTGTCGCCGGCCGACCGGCCGGGCCTGCTCGCCATGCTGCGCGCCCTGCCGCGCAGCGTCACGCTGATCCTGATCGAGCACGACATGGACATCGCGCTGCCGGCCGCGGACGTCGTGACGGTGATGAAGGACGGCGAGGTGGTGGTGGAAGCGCCACCCGACCGCATCGAGAACGATCCCACCGTTCAGGCCATCTACCTGGGTGGCGGCCACTGATGCTGGAGGTCGCGGGCCTGCACGTGCGATTCGGCGAAGCGCACATCCTGCAGGGCGTGTCGATCGCGGTCGGGCGGAACCCGGTGGCCATCGTGGGCCGCAACGGCATGGGCAAGACCACGCTTTGCCAGGCGATCATGGGCATGGTGCGCGCCGCGGAAGGCCAGATCACCTTCGATGGTGCCCCGCTGGCCGGCCAGCTGCCGTACTGCGTCGCGCGGCGCGGCATCGCGCTGGTGCCGCAGGGGCGGCGCACCTTCGCCTCGCTCTCGGTGCACGAGCACCTGAAGTTGGTGAGCCAGGGCAAGGGCGCGCGCTGGACCATCGAGCGCGTGTACGAAACCTTCCCGCGCCTGGCCGAGCGCCGGCGCAATGGCGGCACGCAGCTTTCGGGCGGCGAGCAGCAGATGCTGGCGATCAGCCGCGCGCTGCTGATGAATCCCCGCCTCGTCATCATGGACGAGCCGAGCGAAGGCCTTGCACCGGTGATTGTCGACCACCTGATCGAGGTGCTGCGCGCCCTTCGGCAGGATGGGATGGGGCTGCTGCTGGTCGAGCAGAACCTGCGGGTGGCCACCGAGGTCGCGCCCGAAATCGCCATCATGGTCACCGGCCGCATCGCCGCGACGCTGCCGGCGCGCACCCTGGCCGACGATCCGGAAACGCAGCGGCGCTACCTGGGCGTCGCCACCGGCGGTCATCACTGAGGGAGGGAAGCGATGGCGAAGGTCTATGTCATCGGCACGATGGACACCAAGGGCGAGGAGCTGCGCTTTGCCGCCGATTGCGTGCGCCGCGCCGGGGCCGATCCGCTGCTGGTCGATGTCGGCACCGCCAAGCCGAGTGCTGGCGCCGACGTGGCCGCGGCCGAGGTGGCTTTACACCATCCGGAAGGTGCTTCTGTCGTGCTGGGGCTCTCCGACCGCGGCAAGGCCGTGGCCGGCATGGCCGAGGCGCTGACGCGCTGGCTTGGCGCCCGCAACGACATCGGGGCAGTGCTTGGGCTGGGTGGATCGGGCAACACCGCGCTGGTCACCGCGGCGATGCGCGCCCTGCCGATCGGGGTGCCGAAACTGATGGTCAGCACGGTCGCCTCCGGCAATGTCGCGCCCTATGTGGGGCCTGCCGACATCGCGATGATGTACTCAGTGGTCGATGTCGCCGGCATCAACGGCATCTCGCGCCTAGTCCTGGCCAACGCAGCGCACGCCGCCGCCGGCATGGCGCTGCACACGCCTCCCGCGGCCGGCGCGGCCGAAAAGCCCGGCATCGGCATGACCATGTTCGGCGTCACCACCGCCTGCATCACCATGCTGCGCGAGGCGCTGGATGCCACCCACGAATGCTATGTGTTCCACGCCACCGGCGCGGGCGGGCAGAGCATGGAGAAACTGGCCGATTCCGGACTGGTGTCCGCCCTGATCGACATCACCACCACCGAGGTGCCGGATTTCCTGTTCGGCGGCGTGTTCCCCTGCACCGAGGACCGGTTCGGTTCGGCCATCCGCACCAAACTGCCCTATGTCGGCAGCGTCGGCGCAGTGGACATGGTGAATTTTGGCGCGAAGGACACGGTGCCCCAGAAATTCGCCGGCCGGAACCTCTATGTGCACAACCCGCAGGTCACGCTGATGCGCACCACGCCCGAGGAGAACCGTGCGATCGGAAAATTCATTGTCGAGCGGCTGAACCGGATGGAAGGCCCGGTACGCTTCCTGCTGCCGCTGGGTGGCGTTTCCGCGATCGATGTGCCGGGCATGCCGTTCCACGACCCGGAAGCGGACCGCGCCCTGTTCGACACGATCCGCGCCGGGTTCCAGCCGGCGGCGAACCGCAGACTCATCGAGGTGGACGCCGCGATCAACGACCGCGCCTTCGTCGATGCCGTGCTCGCTGCGTTCCGGGAGATCGCGTGATGCCCAGGATCGCGCGCGCGGCGCTGCTGGAGAAGTTCAGAAGCATGGTGGCACGGCGCGAGCCGATCATCGGCGGCGGGGCCGGGACCGGGCTTTCCGCCAAGTGCGAGGAGGCCGGCGGCATCGACCTGATCGTGATCTACAACTCGGGCCGCTACCGCATGGCCGGCCGCGGGTCGCTGGCGGGCCTGCTCGCCTATGGCAACGCCAACGAGATCGTGCAGGAAATGGCGCGCGAGGTGCTGCCGGTGGTCAAGCGCACGCCGGTATTGGCCGGCGTGAACGGCACCGATCCCTTCGCCATCATGGATCACCTGCTGGACAACCTGAAGGCCCTGGGTTTCTCCGGCGTGCAGAACTTCCCGACCGTCGGCCTGATCGACGGCACGTTCCGCGCCAACCTGGAGGAGACCGGCATGGGCTTCGGGCACGAGATCGACATGATCCGCCTGGCCCACGCGAAGGACATGCTGACCACGCCGTACGTGTTCAACGCCGGCGAGACGGTGGAGATGGCAAAAGCAGGCGCCGACATCCTGGTGCCGCACATGGGCCTGACCACGGGCGGTTCGATCGGCGCGCACACCGCGCTGAAGCTGGAGGATTGCCCGAAACTCATCGACGACTGGGCCGAGGCCGCGCGCCGCGTGCGCCCCGACATCATCGTGCTGTGCCACGGCGGCCCGATCGCCACGCCCGAGGATGCCGGCTACATTCTGCGCAACACCAAGGGCTGCCACGGCTTCTACGGCGCCTCCTCGATGGAACGGCTGCCGACCGAGGTGGCACTGACCGCGCAGACACGCGCGTTCAAGCGCATCACTTTCTGAGGGGGAAGAACCAGCATGGCCCGCGCCTATGCCTCAACGATCATCGATGCCCCGATCGGCGCCGTGTGGGCGGCGATCCGCGACTTCAACGGCCTGCCGTCCTGGCATCCGGCGATCGCGAAGTCGGAAATCGAGGACGGCCTGGATTCCGATGTCGTCGGCTGCGTCCGCCGCTTCTGGTTGCAGGACGGCACCATGGTGCGCGAGCGCCTGCTGTCGCTGGACGACCGGTTCACGAGCTTCACCTACAATTTCGAAACGCCCGCCTTTCCGGTGAAGAACTACCTGGCGCGCATCCGCCTACTACCCGTGACGAAGACCGACAAGACCTTTGCCGAATGGGAAGCCACCTTCGACGAGGCGCCCGAGGATGCCGGCAAGTATGTGGACATCGTCTCGAACGCCGTGTTCCAGGGCGGGTGGGATGCGCTGAAGAAAGTTCTGGCGGGGCGTGCCGCGCCCGCGGGTGCAAAACCCTGGGCCGGCTTCAACCCCAACAAGGTGTGGTGCAGCACGGTCATCGACGCGCCAGCCGACAAGGTGTGGGGCGTGATCCGTGACTTCGCCGGCATGGGCGCCTGGCACGAGGCGATCACCAACATGCACATGATCGGCGGCGTGCGCAGCGACAAGGTTTCGGGCACGCGCGACTTCATGTTCGGCGAAGGCCACCTGCACGAGAAACTGTTGCACCTGGACGATGCCGAGATGAGTTTCAGCTACTGCATCACCAAGTGCGACATCCCGTGGATGAACTACGTCAGTGGCCCCCGCCTGTGGCGCGTGACCGACGGCAATCGCTGCTTCGGCGCCTGGACCGGCGACTGGATCGCAGCCCCGCAGGAGGACGTGGCGCTGATCCCCTTCGCCACCAACGAGGTCTATCTGAAGGCGTTCGAGACGGTGGCCGCGCGCTTCTTCGCGAAATAGCGCCCGCCGCGGGCGCTACTCAGCGGCGAGCGGAAGCTTCTCGCGCGCGATCGTGCGGCGAGGATCCTTCCACAGCCTTCCGTCGGTCATGACCATGGCGATATTGTCATTGTCTGCCAGCATGGACACGTCGGCCAGCACGTCGCCCTTCACCAGCAGCAGGTCGGCCAGGAACCCTTCGCGCACCTGGCCGAGCTCGTCCTTCATGCCCATCAGGTCAGCACCGACACGGGTCGCGCACTCCAGGGCCTCGTTCGGGCTATAGCCGAAGAAGCGCACGAAATGGCTGATGTCGCGGGCGTTCTGGCCCTGCGGCGTGAAGGCGAAGCCGTAATCGCCGCCGATCACCACGCGGATGCCGCGCTTGCGCATCTGGTGATAGGTCGCGCACGACACGTCGAACGCCTTGTCGAAGCCGCGCGCCACCAGCCATTCCTTGCTGATGCCGATCTTCTCGTGCTCGTACATCAGGTTGTACAGCAGGCCGAAGGCCGGGCCGACATAGTGGCGGTGCTTGTTGCGCTCCAGCATGTCGAGCGCCTCCTCGTCGGACTGGTCGCAGTGATAGATGCAATCGACCCCTGCCTCGACGCAGCGCTTGACGCTCTCGGCCGAGCGCGAATGCGCCACCAGCATCTTGCCGAACTCGTGCCCGACCTCGACGGCGGTGGCGATCTCGGCACGCGACATCGGCGTGACGGCGGCCTTGGCATGGGTGACGAAATCGTCGCCCGAGACGTTGATCTTTAGATTATCCACGCCTTCGCGCATGCACAGCCGCGCCACCTTGCGCATCTCGTCCACGCCATCGGCGATCAGCGCGAAACTCTCGCGATACAGGTGAACGCGCCGCTCGTCGCCAAGGCCGGCGGTGGTGGTAATCTCGGGGCTGGCGGCGCGCATGCGCGGGCCGATGAAGTCGCGGGCGTTGATGGCGTTGCGCGTCACCACGCCCAGGCGGAGTTTCGCCGATGCTGCCTCGAACAGGCTGGTAAAGCCGTGATCCAGCATCACCCGCGTGTTCTTGATGGTCATCAGCAGGTGTTCCTCGGGCGGGATCTCGCCGAGCTGGGCAGGTTCGGAAACGCCCGTGAAGGTCGGGTGGCTGTGGCCTTCGACCATGCCGGGCATCAGCGTATGGCCGGTGGCGTCGATCACGTCGGCGCCGATCGCCTCGATGGTGCCAAGGTCGGTTGCCACGGCGCGGATGCGGTTGCCCTCCACCAGCACGTCGGCCGGGAAGGGATCGGCGCCCGAGGCATCGAACACGCGCGCGTTGCGGATCAGGATTCTGCTTTCCGGTGCCATCGCTACGTATCCTCCCTTGTGCTTGCGGCGCCGCCATCATGGCAGGGTCGCGCCGGACTGTTCAACCGCGAACCACCGGTTCTCAACCCTGTCCGCATCGCGTAAACAGGCGGCGGACGGCGATCGTGCCCCACGACCGCAGCGGAGCGGACCCCGCCAGCCCATGCTTCGAGAATTCCTGACGTTCTACCGCCCGCATCTGGGGCTGCTGCTGCTCGATTTCGGCTGCGCGGCCCTGTCGGGAATGCTGGAGCTCGGCTTCCCCATGGCGGTGCGCGGCTTCATCGACCACCTGCTGCCGCGGGGCGACATGCAGCTCATCCTGCTGGCGGTCGGCGTGCTGCTGGCCGTGTATCTGGCGAACGCCGGGCTGATGGCGATCGTGACCTACTGGGGCCATGTGCTGGGCATCGCCATCGAAACCGAACTGCGCCGCCGCGCCTTCGACCATCTGCTGACGCTCTCGCACCGCTTCTACGACAACCAGAAGACCGGCCACCTGGTGGGCAAGGTGACCAAGAACCTCGAGGATATCGGCGAGGTCGCGCACCACGGGCCGGAAGACCTGCTGATCGCGATCCTGACCTTCCTGGGCGCCTTCGTCCTGATGGTCTATGTCAGCCCGGCGCTGGCCCTGATCACGGCGCTGGTCGTGCCAGTGATCGGCTGGGTGGTGGCACACTATGGCGGGCGGATGACGCTGAACTGGCACAACCAGTTCGCCCGCGTCGGCGCCTTCAACGCCCGTATCGAGGAAGCGGTGGGCGGCATCCGCGTGGTCAAAGCGTTCGGGCGCGAAGCGCACGAGCGCGCGCTGTTCGCCGCCGACAACGCCAAATATCGCGACACCAAGCTCGATGCCTATCGCATCATGGCGGTCAGCCAGACGCTGAACTACCTGGGCATGCGGCTGGTGCAGGTGATTGTGATGCTGGCCGGGTCGATCTTCATCGTCCAAGGCGCGATGAGCATCGGCGATTTCGTCGCCTTCCTGCTGCTGGTCGGCGTGTTCTACCGGCCGCTGGAAAAGATCAACGCGGTCATCGAGACCTATCCGAAGGGCATCGCCGGCTTCCGCAGTTATCTGGCATTGATGGGCACGCCCGCCGACATTTCGGATCGCCCGGGCGCACGCGAGGTGGCGGGCCTGCGGGGCGCGGTGCGCTACGAGAATGTCACCTTTGGCTACACGCCCGACCGGCCCGTATTGCGCGGCATCGATCTCGCCATCGCACCTGGTACCACCGTGGCGCTGGTCGGGCCATCGGGCGCGGGCAAGACCACGCTGTGTTCCCTGCTGCCGCGCTTCTACGATGTGTGGGGCGGGCGGATCACCATCGACGGCATCGACATCCGCGACATGACCCAGGCGTCCTTGCGCGCGCAGATCGGCATCGTGCAGCAGGATGTGTTCCTGTTCGCCGGCACGCTGCGCGGCAACATCGCCTATGGCCGCATCGGCGCCTCGGACCGCGAGGTGATGGAGGCTGTGCGGCGCGCGCAGCTGGACGACCTGATCGCCGACCTGCCGGACGGGCTCGACACTATCGTCGGCGAACGCGGGGTGAAACTCTCGGGCGGGCAGAAGCAGCGCGTGGCGATCGCGCGCATGTTCCTGAAGAACCCGCCGATCCTGATCCTGGACGAGGCCACCAGCGCGCTGGATACCGAGACCGAGCGCGCCATCCAGGCAGCCCTTGCCGAGCTCGCGCGCGGGCGCACCACGCTGGTGATCGCACACAGGCTGGCGACCATCCGCAATGCCGACCGTATCGTGGTGGTGACCGAAGGCGGTGTTGTCGAGGACGGGCCGCACGCCGCGCTGCTGGCCAAGGGCGGGGTATACCGCATGCTGCACGATGCCCAGTTCGCCGATCCGCTGGCCGCGGGACAGGACGCTTGAATTCCCCCGACGCAGGCCAGACATTAATCACCACGGTCGCGTGACCGATGCTGCCGGTCGCGGCGCGCCCCGCCCCGCCGATCCGTCGCGGCAGGAAGGAGTGACGGCCATGCCTGGTCCCGAGCTGGCCACCCCGGCGCCTCCGATCGACCACCGCAGCCCCGGCGCCTGCCTGGCCTGCGCCTCGCGGCTTGTCGGGCTTTGTGCGCCGCTGCATCCCGACCTGCTGGAGCAGGTGGCGCGCCAATCGACCCGCGGCAGGATCACGTCCGGCGATACCATCTTCCACCAGGGCGACCCGGCACGCGAGATCGTCAGCGTGGTGGACGGCGCGGTGCGCCTTGTGCGCCTGCTGCCGGACGGACGGCGCGCGGCGATCGGCTTCCGTTTTGCCGGCGACCTGATCGGGTTCACCGCCGGGCGCGAGCACGCCTTCAGCGCCGAGGCCATGACCGACGCCACGATCTGCCGGCTGGACCGGCGGCACCTGGAACAGTTCCTGCACCGTCATCCGGTGATCGAGGCGCGGATGCTCGATCTGTGCATGCGCGAACTGGCGGCCACGCAGGATCACCTGCTGGTGCTTGGCCGCTTTAGCGCCGAGGAGCGGGTGGCTGCATTCCTGGTCTCGCTGGCCGAGGCGCAAAAGGTGCGCCGCCGATCAGAGGTCATGCTTGATCTGCCGGCAACGCGGGCCGACCTGGGTGATCTTCTGGGGCTGACGCTGGAAACGGTCAGCCGGGTGTTCTCAGCGTTCCGCCGGCGCGGCCTGATCCGGCTGCACGGCATCGCGCGCGTCGAACTGCTGGCGCCCGATCGCCTGCATCGGCTGGCCCACGCGGAAGGCAGCGATGCCGGCGCCTGAAGCGCCGTTGCATGTGCCGTTGCATGTGGATGCGCGTCCGCTAACATAACGCGGCAAGCACGCGCCGAAGCGCGGCGCACGCCATCATCGCACGGCCGACGATATCGGGAGAGTCCCTGCATGCTCAGCCGCCGCACCCTTGGCTTGTCCGCCGCGTCCATCGCCATGGCCCGCAAGGCTGGCGCGCAGGGGCGCAAGGAGCTGCGCTTCCGCCTTGTCGAGGACCCGGAGATGCTTTGGTCGGGCCAGAGCGTCTCGCTCACCGTCAATACCGTGGTCGGCACCTATCTGGTCGAGCGGCTGGTCTATCAAGGTGCCGACGGAAGGCCGCAGCCGTGGCTGGCCGAGAGCTGGAGTTTCAGCGAGGATGCGAAGCAGATCACCTTCCGCCTGCGAACGGGGGTGAAGTTCCACGACGGCACCGACCTGGATGCGGCGGCGGTGAAGTTCCATTTCGATGCGATCCTCGATCCCCAGCGCGCCTCGCCCGTGCGGCCGATCATCGCCGCACTTGAAAGCGTGGACGCGGTCGATCCCCTGACCGTGCGGTTCAACTTCAGCCGGCCCTTCGCGCCGTTCATGACGCTGCTGGGTGGTGGGGCCTATGGCATCAACTCGCCCACCGCCGTGCAGCGCCTGGGCAGGCAGTATGGCCGCCGCCCGGTAGGCACAGGCCCCTACCGGTTCGTCAGCTGGCAGCCCGGCGCCGAGATCGTGCTGGAGCGCAACCCCACCTTCCGCCAGCTGCGCGCCGATGCGGTGAACAAGGGCGCGCCATTTGCCGATCGCATCACGCTGTCGGTGATCCCCGAGGAGGGGGTGGCGTTCTCGGCGCTGATGACGCGGGAACTGTCGGCGGCGGACCTGCAGACCGACACCGTCGAGCGGCTGTCGCGCGACCGCAACTTCAAGGTGGTGATCGACGAGAACGCGAAGAACCTCAGTTTCCTGGAATTCGCCTTCCGCCCGCCGTTCGACGATCCGCGCATGCGCGAGGCGCTGACGCTGGCGGTCGATCGCGCCGCCGTGGTGCGCGCCGCCTATGCCGGCTATGCGGTGGAGGTGCGGGGGCCGATGTCGCGCGGCATCCCCGGCTACGACGAAGCGGTGGCACGGGAATTCGGCCTGGGCCACGACCCCGCCCGCGCGCGCTCGCTTCTGGCCGAGCTGGGCTGGACCGATCCGGGCCGGCGCGGCGTGCTGAGCAAGGACGGCAAGGAAGCGCGCTTTGCGCTTCGCACCTACTCGAACCCGGTGGCCGAGCGCGCGCTGGCGGTGATCCAGCGCAATCTGGCCGAAGTGGGCATCCAGATCAGCATAACCTCGTCGGACTGGGGCAGTTTCTATCCCAGCCTGCTGCGCGACGGATGGGACCTGAACTTCATGCGCTGGACCAGTTTCGATCCCTTCGTGCTGGTGCAGCTGTTCCGCCACCCCGGCCATCGCCGCGTGCTGCCGAAGTTCGATGGGCTGGATGAAGCGCTGGCCGGCATCGAGACCACGCTCGATCCTGCCGCCCGCCAAGTGCATGTGTCGGCCGCGCAGAAAGTTCTTTTGCAGAACCGCGCGATCGTGCCGCTGCTGACCAACCACAACGTCACGATCATCCAGGCCGGCCTGGAGAATTACGTGCCAGACGCCTTCAACCTGATCAAGCCGGGCGATCTGCGCATGGCCAACTGGTAGCCACCCGCGATGGGCGGCTACATCGCCCGCCGCCTGCTGCTGGCGGTGCCGGTGGTGCTGGGGATCCTGTTCGTCACCTTCCTGGTGCGCGCGGTGATCCCCACCGATGCGGTCACCGCGATGTATGAAGGCCAGATCACCGACCAGGAGGCCGAGGCCACCACCGCGCTGATCCGCGCCAAGTTCCACCTGGACCAGCCCTGGTACATCCAGTTCGCCTATTACGTGCGCGATGTCGCGCATGGCGATCTTGGCGAATCCGTGCGCCTGCGTCGCCCGGTGTCAGAGGAGATCGGCTATCGCTACGTCAACACCCTGATCCTGACGCTGACGGCGCTGCTGATCGGCATCGTCGTCGGCGTGCCCGCCGGCATCATTGCGGCCGCGCGCAAGGACACCTGGATGGACGTGACGGCGATGACGGTGGGGCTGCTGGGCATTTCCATGCCCGCGTTCTTCTTCGGCCTGCTGCTGATCCTGGTGTTTGCGGTGTGGCTGGAACTGGTGCCGGTGGTGCCGCGCGGCGGAGCGGCGCTGCTGCTGCCGGCGCTGACGCTGGGGCTGATCGAGGCGGCACCCATCTCGCGCCTGGCGCGATCAGGTATGATCGAGATGCTGCGGCGCGATCACATCCGCGCCGCCCGCGCGCGCGGCATGGGCGAGACGGCGATCATCCTTCGCCACGCCGTGCCAGGCACGCTGCTGGCGATCCTGACCGTGGTCGGGCTCCAGTTCGGCCAGCTGCTGGGCGGCGCCTTCATCATCGAGGTCATCTTCGGCTGGCGTGGCATCGGTGAACTGGCAGTCAAGGCGATCCAGTGGCGTGATTTTGCGCTGACCCAGGCGATCATCCTGGTCAGTGCTTTCAGCTATCTCGGCATCAACCTGGTGATCGACATCCTGTACGTGTGGATCGACCCGCGCGTCGATTACTCGCGCGCATGAGCGGCACGCTGGCCGCGGCGCCGCCGTCGCGCCTTGCCTGGGTGATGGATCGGCTGTGGCATCACCGCTCGGCGCAGCTGGGCGGGGCGATCCTGGCGGTGATCCTGCTGAGCGCGGCCTTTGCCGAGTTCATCGCGCCGCACGATCCGATGGCGATCGACACGTTGCGGCGCCTCTCGCCACCCAGCGCCACGCACTGGCTAGGCACCGACGAGGTGGGGCGTGATCTCGCCAGCCGGCTGATCTTCGGCACGCGCTACTTCCTGATGATCTGTCTCGTCACCACCGTGATCGCGGCCGGCGCCGGCACCGTGCTGGGGCTGATCTCGGGTGCGGGGCCGCTGGTCGCCGATGCCGTCATCATGCGGTTCGTTGATGTGCTGCTGGCCTTTCCCACGATCCTGCTGGTGCTGGCGGTGATCGCCATCCTGGGGCCAAGCCTGCTGACGGCGATGGTCGCGGTGGGCATCGGCAACATCCCCGGCTATGCGCGGCTGATCCGCAGCGCCGCGCTGACCGTGCGGCGCGAGGAGTATGTCGAGGCAGCCCGCGCGCTTGGGGCGTCGGAACTGCGCATCATCTTCGGCACGGTGCTGCCGAACATCGTCTCGCCGCTGATTGTCTATACGAGCTATGCGATGCCGCTGGCCGCACTTGCGGCGGCGGCACTGTCGTTCCTGGGGCTGGGCGCGCAGCCGCCGGCGCCGGAATGGGGCGCGATGCTGGTGAATGCGCGGAGCTTCCTGTTCACCGCCTGGTGGGCGGTGGCCGCGCCCGGCCTTGCCATCTTCGCTGCCATCCTGGGCCTGAACCTGCTCGGCAATGCCTTGCGCGACGTGCTCGACCCGCGCGATGCCTGAGCCGCTTCTGTCGGTTCGCGGGCTGGCCACGCATTTCGTCACGCGGCGCGGCACGCTGCGCGCGGTCGATGGTGTCGATCTCGATCTCGCGCCGGGCGAGGTGCTGGGGCTGGTCGGTGAATCCGGCTGCGGCAAGACAGTGCTGGCGCTGTCGCTGATGCGGCTGGTGGAGCCGCCGGGCCGGATCGTGGCAGGCCGCATCGCGTTCGACGGCAGCGACGTGATGGCGATGGACGACAAGGCGCTTTCGCGCCTGCGTGGCCGGGGCATGGGCATGATTTTCCAGCAGCCGCGCACCAGCCTTGATCCCCTGATCCGCATCGGCAATCAGATATCCGAACCGCTGATGCAGCACGCGGGTATGAGCCGCGCGGCTGCCGCGCGCGAGGCGATCGCATTGCTGGAAGCGGTGGGGATTCCGGCGGCACAGGCACGGGCGAAGTCCTATCCGCACGAATTGTCGGGCGGGCAGGCGCAGCGGGTGATGATCGCCATCGCGCTGTCGCTGAAGCCGCGCCTGTTGATCGCCGACGAACCGACCACGTCGCTCGACGTCACGGTACAGGCGCAGATTCTTGCCTTGCTGCGTGAACGCTGCCAGGCGCTGGGCACGGCGCTGATCCTGGTCACGCACGACATCGGCGTGGTCGCCCAGCTCGCCGACGGTGTGGCCGTGATGTACGCCGGCCGCGTGGTCGAGCAGGGCAGCGTGGCGGCGATCTTCGCGCGGCCGGCGCACCCATACACGCAGGGGCTGCTGCAGTCGGCACCAGTTCTGGGCGCGCGGCGCGATCGGCTCAACGCGATCGAAGGCAACATCCCCGACCTGTCGCAGCCCATCGCCGGCTGCGCCTTTGCCCCCCGGTGCGAGGCGCGCGCCGCGATCGGGCAGCGCTGCGACACCGATCCACCCGTCCCGCTGCCGGCCGGCCAGGACCACATGGCTCGCTGCTGGCGCCTTGCCGCGGCATGAGTCTTGTCGAGGCAGCCGGCATTGCCGTGCGCTATCCGGTGCGCACCGGCGTGTTGCAACGCCCCACGCACTGGATACGCGCGGTCGATGGCGCGGACATCCAGCTGCGCGCCGGCGAGACCGTCGGCCTGGTCGGTGAATCCGGCAGCGGCAAATCGACGCTGGGGCGCGCGCTGATCGCGCTGCGCCGGCCCGACGAAGGCAGCATCCGCTTCAATGGCCAGGACATCCTGGCGCTGGAGGCGCCGGCGCTGAAGGTGCTGCGGCGAAAAATGCAGATCGTGTTCCAGGACCCGAACGCCTCGCTCGATCCGCGGCGCACGGTGGGCGGTTCGGTGCGGATGGGGCTTGACCTGCACGGCATCGGCACGCGCGCCGAACGTGCCGTGGCGGTGAGAAAACTGTTCCAGCGCGTTGGGCTTCGGCCCGAGCACATGGCGCGGTTTCCGCACGAATTCTCGGGCGGGCAGCGCCAGCGCATCGGCATCGCGCGTGCGCTGATCCTGGAACCCCAGCTGCTGGTATGCGACGAGGCGGTCAGCGCGCTGGATGTCTCCGTGCAGGCGCAGATTTTGAACCTGCTGAAGGACCTTCAGGCCGAACGCGGTCTGGCCATGCTGTTCATCTCGCACAACCTGGCGGTCATCGAGCACATGGCCGACCGCATTGCCGTGATGTATGCCGGCCGCATCGTCGAGGAAGCACCGCGCGACGAACTGTTCGCCGCACCCCGCCACCCCTATACGCGCACATTGCTACAGGCGGTGCCCACGCCCGATCCCACGCGCCGCGATCCGCGCCCACCCCCCTTGGGTGAGCCGCCCGATCCTGCCAATCTTCCCACCGGCTGCCGCTTCCGCAGCCGATGCCCCATCGCCATGCCGCGCTGCGCGGAGACCGAACCGGTGCTTGCCGAGGTCGGGTCGGGCCATCGCGCGGCGTGCTGGGCAGCCTGACACCAACCTGGAGAGAAACGTGAACGATCTGGACCGCCGCGCGCTGAACAACCGGATCGATGCGCTGCTGGCGCCGTGGCGCGACAAGCCCACGCCCGGCGTGACGGTGGGCGTGCTGGTGGACGACGAGCTGGTGGCGCATCGGCATGCGGGCCTGGCCAGCCTGGAACTGGGCGTGCCGATCGATGATCGAACCTGCTTCCGCATTGCCTCGGTCAGCAAGCAGTTCACTTGCGCGGCCATCCTGCTGCTGGCGGAGCGCGGCATGCTGGATGTGGAGGCAAAGGCACGGTCGCTGATCAATGAGCTGCCGGAAGAGTATGCCGACATCACGGTTGCGCAGCTGATGCACAATACCAGCGGCATTCGCGACATGCTGGAAATCCAGCGCCACGGCGGCGGCGATCTGTACGTGCCGATCACCTCGGATGACCTGCTGGAGGGAATCTGCCGCCAGCGCACCCTGAACTTCGCGCCGGGCACCCGGTATCTCTACAGCAACTCCAACTTCTTCCTGCTGGGGCTGGTCGTCGAGCGGCTTTCCGGCATCAAACTCGCGGCCTTCCTCGAGAGGGAGGTTTTCGCACCGCTCGGCATGACCGGCACGCGGCATACGCCGGATGTGCGCGTGGCCATCCCCCGCCTTGCCACCGGCTATCTGGTGGATGACGGCACCTTCATCCGTGCCCCGCACGCCTTTCCGCTGGGTGGCGAAGGGGGGCTGGTGAGCTGCGTCGAGGACCTGGCGATCTGGGCGCGCAACGCAAGCACGGCGCGCGTGCTGGGCGAAGGCGTGCTGCGGGCCCTGGAGCGGGCGACGCCGTTCGTCAACGGCACGCATAACATGTATGCGCGTGGGCTGGTGGCGCGGCCCTATCGCGGCGTGCGCAGCTTCAGCCACGGCGGGTTGTGGCCGGGCTTCCGCACGGAATACCTGCGCGCACCCGACCAGCAGATCGCGGTGATCGCGATCAGCAACCACGGCGCCGCTGACCCGAACCTGCTGGCGCACCGGGTGCTGGACATCCTGCTTGATCGGATCGACGCGCCGAAGAACCCCACGCTGCCGCCGCGCGAGTCGTTGGCGCCGATGGCGGGGCGATACATCGATCCCGCCACGGGCGCGACGCTCGATGTTGCCGTGTCGGACACAGGCGTGCCGACGCTGACGACCAACGGCCTGCCCTCGATCGCCGAGGCGACCTACGATGGCCGCCTTTGTGTGCCGCGCAGCAGCAGCGTGTTCTTCGTGCGGGCAGCCGGAGCGGATGCTGTCGAGGTAGAACTTGATGCCGGCACGGTGGCGGTCTGGCAGCGCACACCCGCCGAGCCCGATCTGCCGGACGACCTTCCCGGCACCTATGTCAGCGAGGAGATGGCGACACGCTGGGTGATCACGAAGGATTCTGACGGCATGAGCGCGCGGGCGTTCGGCCCGGTTATCCGCGGGGCGAAATGGCAGCTGGAGGCGATCGGCCCGGATGATGTGCGCGTGCACGTGCCCGGCACGCTGATGCGCGGATGGCTGGATGCGCGTGTCGAGCGCGACGGCGCCGGTGCGATTGCGGCGCTGGTGGTGAATGGCGGGCGGGTGAAGGCGGCGCGCTATGCCCGCGCCTGAGGAGCTCAAGCCGCGGCTTGCGGCGGCGATCGACGCGGCGTGGCCGGCGCAGCGCAGCTTCCTCGATACGCTTGTGGCGTTCCCCAGCACGCGCGGCAACGAGGCGCCGTGCCAGGATTTCCTGGCGCGGTCGCTTGGGGCGCGCGGCTATGCGGTGGACCGCTGGGCGATCCGCGAAGCGGACATCCGAGCGCTGCGCGGCTTTTCGCCGGTGATGGATACCGACTACGCCACGTGCCTTTCCGTCGTCGGCACGAAGCGGGCGGAGAGTGCCACCGGCCGCAGCCTGATCCTGCAGGGCCATATCGATGTCGTGCCGGCCGGCCCCGAGGCAATGTGGTCCACGCCGCCCTTCCAGCCGACTGAACGCGATGGCTGGTTGCATGGGCGCGGTGCGAACGACATGAAGGCCGGCGTGTCGTGCATGATCTTCGCGCTGGATGCGCTGGCCGCGATCGGGCTTGCGCCTTCCGCCGACGTGCATGTGCAGACGGTGAGCGAGGAGGAGAGCACCGGCAACGGCGCGCTTTCCACGCTCGCCCGCGGCTATCGTGCCGATGCGGCGCTAATCCCCGAACCGACCGGGCACACCATCACACGTGCCGCCGTTGGCTGCATGTGGTTCCGGCTGCGCGTACAGGGTCGGCCGGTGCATGTCGCCCGCGCGGAATCCGGCACCAACGCCATCCTCTCCGCCTATGCGTTGCTGCGCGCGCTGGAGGATCACACGGCGCGGATCAATGCCGATGCCCGCACCGACCCGTGGTTCGGCGAGACTCCGCGTCCGCTGAAGTTCAATCCTGGAAAGATCAGCGGCGGTGACTGGGCGAGCTCGACGCCTGCCTGGTGCGAGGTGGATTGCCGTATCGGCGTGCTGCCCGGCGCCTCGCTTGCCGATGCGCGGGCGGGCGTGGAGAACACGGTGCGCGCCGCCGCGGCACAGGACCCGTTCCTGCGCGAGCATCCGCCGGCGGTGATCTGGAACGGATTCCAGGCGGAAGGCTATGTGCAGGATCCCCGCAGCGAGGCCGAGGCGATGCTGGGCCGCGCGCACGCGGCAGTGCATGGCGCGGGGATGGAGGAACGGCGCAGCACGGCGGTGAACGATGGCCGCTTCTATCGCCATGCCGGCATGCCCGCGCTGGTCTATGGCCCGATGGGCGAAGGCAGCCACGGCTTCGATGAGCGCGTGAACCTTGCCAGCGTGAAGGCAACGACGCTGGCGATTGCGCTGTTCGTGGCGGAGTGGTGCGGCGTGCGGCAGGCGTAGGTCAGTCCACGCGCGCGCCGGTCGCCCGCACGATCGGCACCCAATAGGCCAGCTCGTCGGCCAGGAATGCCTGGAACCTTGCCGGTGTGAAGTCGCGCATCGGCACCAACCCCTGTTCGGCCAGGCGCTGCGACACGGCCGGGTCGGCAAGCGTGGCCTCGATCGCCTCGGCCATGCGGGTCACGATCGGCGCGGGCGTGTCCTTCGGCGCGAACACGCCATACCAGGAATAGGCGCGGTATTGCGGCAGGCCCTGTTCGATGAAGGTCGCCACGTCGGGCAGTTCCGGGCTGCGCTCGGGCGTGGCCATGCCGAGTGCCCGCAACGTTCCGGCCGTGTGGTGCGGCTTGATCAGGCCGGTGATGTCGAAGGTGAAGTGCACGGTGCCGGCCAGCAGGTCGTTGAATACCGGCCCCGATCCGCGATAGGGCACATGCAGCGCCTCGGTGCCGGTGAGTGTCAGGAACGCGGCGCCGGCGATGTGGCCGGAGGTGCCGTTGCCGGCGCTGCCGTAACTGTACTTGCCGGGGTTGGCTTTCAGCAGCGCCACGAACTCCGGCACGGTGCGCACGTTCAGGCTGGGATGCACGACCAGGGCGATCGGCACCAGCACGGTGGGATGCACCGCGGCCAGGTCGCGTTGCGGGTCGTAGGGCAGGCTGCGATAGAGTCCGACGGCTAGGCCCACGGTGGAGAGCGTGGCCATCAGGAAACTTGTGCCATCGGGCGCGGCCTTGGCGATCTCGGCGGTGCCCAGCGTGCCGCCT
>Ga0224723_1001067_pt1 | contig 17359 bp, 25 predicted proteins | sample Balambano_FR2_Me_FD_161647 | JGI IMG/M metagenome (GOLD analysis project Ga0224723, IMG submission 161647) | Freshwater sediment microbial communities from Lake Towuti, South Sulawesi, Indonesia - Balambano_FR2_MetaG | ecosystem: Environmental > Aquatic > Freshwater > Lake > Sediment | place...
CCTGGCACCATCGTCCGCGCCTACGCCCTCATCCCACCCATCCCGGCCTGTTACGATTTGCAGCCTGGTGACCACTTTGCCTTTGCCCTCACCCTCTTTGGCGATGGCTTCCGCTACCTGCCCTACTTCGTCCTGGCCCTGAACGAGGCCGGGTACAGCGAAGGTATTGGCCCTGGCCGCCGTGAAGGGCTGGGGCGTTTCCGGGTGGAGGCGATTACGGCCGTAGACCCCTTGCGCGGCGACACCCAGCTTTGCCTGGCTCCCGGTGACAATCTGGTGCATGTGCCGGAATTGCGAGTGGATTGGACGGCCGTCAGCCACATCAGCCAGCTACACCTGCAAAACCTGCCCGCCAGTGGCGAACTGACCGTTCACTTCCATACGCCCATGCGTCTGGTGGAAAAACATGGGGAGCAGGAACGGCCGTACAAAACCCCAGACTTCAGCATCTTCTTCCGCCGACTGCTTTACCGGATAGATGAACTCAACCGTCAGTTTGCCAACCAGGAGCGGCGCGATCCGGTCGAGGTAGCCCATCTATACCAACTGGCTGACCGCGTCCGCCTGGTGGAAAGCGAGGTGCGCTGGCATGAAATTTGGGTACACTCTGGCCGGAAGGATGACAAAACACCGCTGAGTGGGTTTACGGGGACGGCCATCTATTGGGCAGCGGATTGGGCGGAACTGATGCCCTGGGTGGTCTGGGGACAGGCTACCCAGGCCGGAAAATCCACCGTCAAAGGTAATGGCGTGTACGAACTGGCGGGTGGTGATTGGCCGCTTTATTGGGACTGGGTGCAGGCCGAAAGTCTGCTCCTCTAGTTTCGCAAATCCCTCCTGTTTTCAAACAAAAACAGATTTGCGAAAAACTGGACGTTAACAACCAAATATCTGGGCATTTTTAGAAAAATTGACCGATGAGGATGGCTTGTAACGGGCGTAACGGCCGTGACAGATGAAAGATGACCTGATAAAATTAGAAATCGTAAGCGGTAGCCCAAACCAAGATTCAAAAGAGAATGCTGAAACTTCGCCAGGAAGAGTTTGGCGGCCAGGTCTACATATGTAGCCCAAACCAAGATTCAAAAGAGAATGCTGAAACGCGCCTGCACCGCCGTCATCAACCGGCACAAATCAGTAGCCCAAACCAAGATTCAAAAGAGAATGCTGAAACATTGTCTACAACCGTTCCGGCCAGAGCCTCTCTAGCAGTAGCCCAAACCAAGATTCAAAAGAGAATGCTGAAACGGCGGCGGAACTGAACAAGGAAGGAATCGAGGAAGGTAGCCCAAACCAAGATTCAAAAGAGAATGCTGAAACGTTACATCGTCAATTGTGTGCATAGCTGTTCTCCTGTAGCCCAAACCAAGATTCAAAAGAGAATGCTGAAACAATGATTCGACTTTGCGATTGAGCATCCGGCCGTTGCGTAGCCCAAACCAAGATTCAAAAGAGAATGCTGAAACCCTGCCTGTGGCAATGTCTCATTGGCAATGGGACGAGTAGCCCAAACCAAGATTCAAAAGAGAATGCTGAAACTCCTTCTTGCTGGCTACCGTGTCGCCAACGCGGAAGGTAGCCCAAACCAAGATTCAAAAGAGAATGCTGAAACAACGTACCCTCACCGCGTTCAATGATGTCCAGAATGTAGCCCAAACCAAGATTCAAAAGAGAATGCTGAAACACACGATCCTCTTCCTCCTGATTACCCCTGGCTGGGTAGCCCAAACCAAGATTCAAAAGAGAATGCTGAAACCGCGCTGCTCGCTACCAGCATTGAGCGCGGCTGTGGTAGCCCAAACCAAGATTCAAAAGAGAATGCTGAAACACCCTGGACATGAAGATGCAGGAGAGTGATGACAACGTAGCCCAAACCAAGATTCAAAAGAGAATGCTGAAACGGAGCAAGCGGAAACGGCCGTCAACGACAATATCGGTAGCCCAAACCAAGATTCAAAAGAGAATGCTGAAACTCCAGCTTCTCGGTATCCTGCGAGGCTTCTTTTAGGTAGCCCAAACCAAGATTCAAAAGAGAATGCTGAAACGGCGAAGGTGGCTGTTCCGTTTCCGACTGAGGTAATGTAGCCCAAACCAAGATTCAAAAGAGAATGCTGAAACATTGTCTACAACCGTTCCGGCCAGAGCCTCTCTAGCAGTAGCCCAAACCAAGATTCAAAAGAGAATGCTGAAACGCACGATGGCCTACCTCGACCGCTTCAACCAGGTAGAGTAGCCCAAACCAAGATTCAAAAGAGAATGCTGAAACAGGGTTTGCTCAGACCGCACGGCGTATAAGCCTCCTGTAGCCCAAACCAAGATTCAAAAGAGAATGCTGAAACGCCGCCTCAGGTAATCAATACCCACGTGCCCCGCAGTAGCCCAAACCAAGATTCAAAAGAGAATGCTGAAACGGTGTAGTCAGTGCGCTGCCGGGGAATTGCAGCCGGTAGCCCAAACCAAGATTCAAAAGAGAATGCTGAAACAGGCTTTCCAGCGTCGGGTAAAAATCTTGGGACCAGTAGCCCAAACCAAGATTCAAAAGAGAATGCTGAAACGTCACCGTCGCTGTCCAGATGGTGAACGTCATAAGTAGCCCAAACCAAGATTCAAAAGAGAATGCTGAAACCGCACCTGGGCAGCGTTGCAGGTAGAGCGTTATCCGTAGCCCAAACCAAGATTCAAAAGAGAATGCTGAAACTGTACGCTGGTCGCCTGAGCAATAACAAGAGCCTGGTAGCCCAAACCAAGATTCAAAAGAGAATGCTGAAACGTCCAGTCCAGTTCTTTCTCCAAAATCTCAAATTGGTAGCCCAAACCAAGATTCAAAAGAGAATGCTGAAACAATACGGCCGTGCCTTGCCGTTGTGTAGTACGGCCGTAGCCCAAACCAAGATTCAAAAGAGAATGCTGAAACCACGGCTGGTATGCCAACGGCATACCTTATCAGGTGGTAGCCCAAACCAAGATTCAAAAGAGAATGCTGAAACCTCCGGCCGAGGCCGGTGCTGATTCACCGGCCTCAGTAGCCCAAACCAAGATTCAAAAGAGAATGCTGAAACCAGGTCTTGGGATGGGCGTGGTAACGAATAATCTTGGTAGCCCAAACCAAGATTCAAAAGAGAATGCTGAAACTTCGGCGTTCTGAGGTGTAGCCGAATGGGTTGCCGGTAGCCCAAACCAAGATTCAAAAGAGAATGCTGAAACCGATGTATTCCAACGGCCGTCCGGCCACCAGGCGCGGTAGCCCAAACCAAGATTCAAAAGAGAATGCTGAAACCCAGACCTGGTGAATTGGCGCAATAATTTCCTCATGTAGCCCAAACCAAGATTCAAAAGAGAATGCTGAAACTGCGCCAGGCCGGTGCTGATCCGCCGGAATTCCACGTAGCCCAAACCAAGATTCAAAAGAGAATGCTGAAACAGGTCGCCAATTCGCGCCACGCCGCTAGACGTTGACGTAGCCCAAACCAAGATTCAAAAGAGAATGCTGAAACCTCTACGGCCAATCCGCGCAAGGCCAGGAGGGTTAAGTAGCCCAAACCAAGATTCAAAAGAGAATGCTGAAACCAGCCCGGAACAACACGGCCGATGACGGTACTTACTGTAGCCCAAACCAAGATTCAAAAGAGAATGCTGAAACCCGGCAGGAGGAAGCGCGTCTTAAAACCATCGGTTGGTAGCCCAAACCAAGATTCAAAAGAGAATGCTGAAACTTACGAATCGTTACCTGAACCTGGATCATGTTCTGATGTAGCCCAAACCAAGATTCAAAAGAGAATGCTGAAACATCCATATCGGTTGGTGATGTGTTAAGCGTCATAGGTAGCCCAAACCAAGATTCAAAAGAGAATGCTGAAACTCCACCGTGCGTATGGTATTGCGTACCATCTCGCCGGTAGCCCAAACCAAGATTCAAAAGAGAATGCTGAAACCCGAAGTTTGCCACTGCCAGAACATGGCTACAAACGTAGCCCAAACCAAGATTCAAAAGAGAATGCTGAAACTTATCTTTGATCCGGAGAGGAATACCACCGCCATTAGTAGCCCAAACCAAGATTCAAAAGAGAATGCTGAAACCTTAGCTAAACATTTCCTCGGCCGTTACTGCTTCTGTAGCCCAAACCAAGATTCAAAAGAGAATGCTGAAACAACTTCTATCCATAAACCTCTCCGTCAATATCCATGTAGCCCAAACCAAGATTCAAAAGAGAATGCTGAAACTTCATAAGCAATCGCCACCATGTACTTCATATAATCCACCGTAGCCCAAACCAAGATTCAAAAGAGAATGCTGAAACTGGCTGAGTGACTCCCGAAGATGGTGACGTGCATCGTAGCCCAAACCAAGATTCAAAAGAGAATGCTGAAACGGAAGTGAGCCAACGCACCCCTCACGCTCTCCGATGTAGCCCAAACCAAGATTCAAAAGAGAATGCTGAAACGCCGCTGGTGGAAGGGTTGAAATTGTTGGGTGTGACCGTAGCCCAAACCAAGATTCAAAAGAGAATGCTGAAACTCTCCAATCGCTTGCGTGACGTGCGCGTTTGCTGTGGTAGCCCAAACCAAGATTCAAAAGAGAATGCTGAAACTGGCCTCCGGTCTCATTAACGGCCGTGAAGTTGAGGTAGCCCAAACCAAGATTCAAAAGAGAATGCTGAAACCGCCAAGAAGCAGGTGGAGACGATGGTGAACAAGGTAGCCCAAACCAAGATTCAAAAGAGAATGCTGAAACTGTTGCCAGGGGTAACGGCCGAACTGGTTGAAGGCGGTAGCCCAAACCAAGATTCAAAAGAGAATGCTGAAACTTTTGTGGTTGACGGATGAGTAACGATGTAGTAAAGTAGCCCAAACCAAGATTCAAAAGAGAATGCTGAAACGTCAACAGGGGAATGGGGCGCGGGGTGGTGGCAATCGTAGCCCAAACCAAGATTCAAAAGAGAATGCTGAAACGCCAACAGTCCGACGGCCGTGCCAACAGCGATACTCGTAGCCCAAACCAAGATTCAAAAGAGAATGCTGAAACGCCAGAAATCAACGTACCAATCGCCGTTGTCAGCATGTAGCCCAAACCAAGATTCAAAAGAGAATGCTGAAACAGAGCTAACGAGATGCGTTCCATCACTTCACTACCGTAGCCCAAACCAAGATTCAAAAGAGAATGCTGAAACGTGACGGCCGTCTGCTTCCATCAGTTGCACATAATCCGTAGCCCAAACCAAGATTCAAAAGAGAATGCTGAAACCGAAGCAAAGGCTAACTTCCCTGGCTATTTACTGGGTAGCCCAAACCAAGATTCAAAAGAGAATGCTGAAACGTTATTGTCTGCAACCAACTCACGTTTCTATGGAAGGTAGCCCAAACCAAGATTCAAAAGAGAATGCTGAAACCGGATCAAAATAACACCAGGTCGCTTCATTACAAGGGTAGCCCAAACCAAGATTCAAAAGAGAATGCTGAAACAAAGTTATTGGATATGTAAGCTATGCAGTTGAAATGTAGCCCAAACCAAGATTCAAAAGAGAATGCTGAAACGTCTGCAAATTGAACAGGCACAGCAAACGGCCGGAAGGTAGCCCAAACCAAGATTCAAAAGAGAATGCTGAAACATGCCGGTTCAGGTACGGGCAAATTATGTTCAAGCAGTAGCCCAAACCAAGATTCAAAAGAGAATGCTGAAACTTGATAGAGTTTAACGCAGAAACGGTCATTGTAAAGGTAGCCCAAACCAAGATTCAAAAGAGAATGCTGAAACTGGATGCGGCGATGGGGCTATTGGGCATCAGCTCTGTAGCCCAAACCAAGATTCAAAAGAGAATGCTGAAACTGACGCACCTGGACAATGAACAGCTTGGCTGGCTGAGGTAGCCCAAACCAAGATTCAAAAGAGAATGCTGAAACGTTAATGAGGCTGCTGGCACATCGGCATAATTCACGTAGCCCAAACCAAGATTCAAAAGAGAATGCTGAAACCACCCGTCCACGCAACGGATGAGTTTCCCCAATAAGTAGCCCAAACCAAGATTCAAAAGAGAATGCTGAAACGCCAGAATGAGACGGCCGAAGACCTGTAAAAATTATGTAGCCCAAACCAAGATTCAAAAGAGAATGCTGAAACAAGTTGTGTATCGCCGTTAGCCAGCCATCCCACGGCGTAGCCCAAACCAAGATTCAAAAGAGAATGCTGAAACATAATTTCCCGGCCAGACCGGCTCCGTCGCGTAAGGTAGCCCAAACCAAGATTCAAAAGAGAATGCTGAAACGCCTATAAACCACAAGGGGAAACGGCCGTAATCACGTAGCCCAAACCAAGATTCAAAAGAGAATGCTGAAACTGCCGCCGCTTGTGCGAATTGCCGTCGGGGTTGACCCGGTAGCCCAAACCAAGATTCAAAAGAGAATGCTGAAACTCAAAAAGCTGGCGTTTAAGATGGGTTATAGCCACGGTAGCCCAAACCAAGATTCAAAAGAGAATGCTGAAACTGAGCAACCGCCTGCGCGACGTGCGCGTTTGCTGTGGTAGCCCAAACCAAGATTCAAAAGAGAATGCTGAAACTCCTCGGCCGTGATGCCTTCGACCTGTGGCAGCTAGTAGCCCAAACCAAGATTCAAAAGAGAATGCTGAAACAGGTGCACAACTCATCCTCCAGTTGCCCAAACAACGTAGCCCAAACCAAGATTCAAAAGAGAATGCTGAAACGGAGTTTGATGCTGGCGCAACCCCTCGCACCAACTGTAGCCCAAACCAAGATTCAAAAGAGAATGCTGAAACGTTGCCCTGTGGGTGGCCGGTGGGGAACAGGCTTTGGTAGCCCAAACCAAGATTCAAAAGAGAATGCTGAAACAGGCTCAAGCGGCATTGCAGGAGGCCAGGGACAGGGTAGCCCAAACCAAGATTCAAAAGAGAATGCTGAAACGCGCAACCTGTCCGGCCGTTCCGCCGAACGAAGCAGTAGCCCAAACCAAGATTCAAAAGAGAATGCTGAAACGATCTGCGTGGTGGATATTGCCGGGGAATACTTTAGTAGCCCAAACCAAGATTCAAAAGAGAATGCTGAAACCGTCTCGCCGGTGGCGTACAGGGCGATGGAAGCCAGGTAGCCCAAACCAAGATTCAAAAGAGAATGCTGAAACATTTCCACCCGCAGGGCACCAGCAGAACCTTCTTCGTAGCCCAAACCAAGATTCAAAAGAGAATGCTGAAACACTGCAAACCCCTCTGCCGGAACTGGCGCGACGAAGGTAGCCCAAACCAAGATTCAAAAGAGAATGCTGAAACCCTACCCCACTGAACCTCTACGCAAACTTGTTCATATGTAGCCCAAACCAAGATTCAAAAGAGAATGCTGAAACAAAGCACATGGGCGACCAGCAAGTTTACTGAGTAATTCGTAGCCCAAACCAAGATTCAAAAGAGAATGCTGAAACGTTAGTCGTTAATGTCCAGAATTTTCACGGCATTGGTAGCCCAAACCAAGATTCAAAAGAGAATGCTGAAACGCGCTCACATCCCAGTCACCATCGCGCCACATGCGGTAGCCCAAACCAAGATTCAAAAGAGAATGCTGAAACCTGCATCTTTGGCCGGGGCAAAGCGGCTGAACAAAGGTAGCCCAAACCAAGATTCAAAAGAGAATGCTGAAACATAGGATCGCTCACTGGCGGACTGACAGCACTAAGGTAGCCCAAACCAAGATTCAAAAGAGAATGCTGAAACGCTTCTTTTGCGCGGGCGATCACTACATGACCGGCAGTAGCCCAAACCAAGATTCAAAAGAGAATGCTGAAACCACCACCGCTACCGGTGAGTAGAAAATATCGCCCGGTAGCCCAAACCAAGATTCAAAAGAGAATGCTGAAACACCAGTGGTTATAGTCGTGCCGTTGCGCCAAAGGCGTAGCCCAAACCAAGATTCAAAAGAGAATGCTGAAACCGGTCAGGTCAATCTCATTGCCGTTGTTGTCCGTCGTAGCCCAAACCAAGATTCAAAAGAGAATGCTGAAACTGTATTCAATTAAATGCCCAAAGATATGCTGACCAGTAGCCCAAACCAAGATTCAAAAGAGAATGCTGAAACAAGCATAGGTATAAAGCGCATAAACCTGGTATCGGGTAGCCCAAACCAAGATTCAAAAGAGAATGCTGAAACACAGCCATTACAAACCACCACCGGCAACGGCGTATAGGTAGCCCAAACCAAGATTCAAAAGAGAATGCTGAAACATTGGGTGAGGGGGGCGACGGATAGCTGCCAGACTTGTGTAGCCCAAACCAAGATTCAAAAGAGAATGCTGAAACGGTTTTTCGTTTTATGGCACTTCTGGCAACGACAAGTAGCCCAAACCAAGATTCAAAAGAGAATGCTGAAACTGGTTTCCAAATGAGCCTCGTCGGTGTTGTGGATATGTAGCCCAAACCAAGATTCAAAAGAGAATGCTGAAACAGGTTGGCGAGGTGGTGGATGAGGTTTTGATGGAGGGTAGCCCAAACCAAGATTCAAAAGAGAATGCTGAAACCTACCCTACGGCCGTTCTAGTTTGACAGCCAACTCAGTAGCCCAAACCAAGATTCAAAAGAGAATGCTGAAACAACGAAAGCCGGAGGAGGCCGGGACCGGCCCGCCGGTAGCCCAAACCAAGATTCAAAAGAGAATGCTGAAACGTAAGACCTGAAAGAAGTTAATCACGCGGCCGTCTGTAGCCCAAACCAAGATTCAAAAGAGAATGCTGAAACACCTGGAATGGTTGGCGCAAAAATTAGGCTTTAAGTAGCCCAAACCAAGATTCAAAAGAGAATGCTGAAACCTGAGCCAGCTTCACCCAGGCGGCCGGGATGACCTGTAGCCCAAACCAAGATTCAAAAGAGAATGCTGAAACGCGCCAGGTGCAGGCTGGCCGTATTCTGGTTCCACGTAGCCCAAACCAAGATTCAAAAGAGAATGCTGAAACGGCGTACCTCCGGGTGGATGCCGTCTATGCGTTCCGTAGCCCAAACCAAGATTCAAAAGAGAATGCTGAAACTGGCCGGCAATGCTGGACGTGTGTTAGAGGATATTTGTAGCCCAAACCAAGATTCAAAAGAGAATGCTGAAACCTCGTCTTTTACCGTTACCTTTACTCCGTTGTATTGTAGCCCAAACCAAGATTCAAAAGAGAATGCTGAAACATCCGGCCGCATCTGGCACAGCAAAAAAACGCGCGGAGTAGCCCAAACCAAGATTCAAAAGAGAATGCTGAAACGGTTCGCCTGAGAACCAACCGGACGGCAATATCAAAGTAGCCCAAACCAAGATTCAAAAGAGAATGCTGAAACCGCCAACCGCGACGGCTACCACCGCGCCACCGGCCGGGTAGCCCAAACCAAGATTCAAAAGAGAATGCTGAAACATGTTGAGTGATTTTTCCGAGAATGAGTTATTGGACGGTAGCCCAAACCAAGATTCAAAAGAGAATGCTGAAACGTCAGCAGCACAAACTCATCCATCCAGTTTTGATTGGTAGCCCAAACCAAGATTCAAAAGAGAATGCTGAAACCTGAGCATCCTCATCAGGATCATCCCAATCATGCCGTAGCCCAAACCAAGATTCAAAAGAGAATGCTGAAACTTTTTCTGACGGGTTGCGCCGCCGTCGCCGTTGGCGTAGCCCAAACCAAGATTCAAAAGAGAATGCTGAAACTCCGGCCGTCGCGCCAGGTCGTCTAAGGCTTGCTGAGTAGCCCAAACCAAGATTCAAAAGAGAATGCTGAAACCGCAACTGATTGGCGTAACTGTCGGATGTGCGTTCGTAGCCCAAACCAAGATTCAAAAGAGAATGCTGAAACAGCTTTGCCAATTCTCCTAACACCTGGCCTTCGGCGTAGCCCAAACCAAGATTCAAAAGAGAATGCTGAAACGGCAGAGATCGCCGAGGCATTGATACCGTTTTAAGTAGCCCAAACCAAGATTCAAAAGAGAATGCTGAAACTTCTAGCGCGGCCGAAAACGCCGCCAGCAGTTCATTGTAGCCCAAACCAAGATTCAAAAGAGAATGCTGAAACTGGTGGTAGCCTTTACCGGTTATCAATCCTGGTCACGTAGCCCAAACCAAGATTCAAAAGAGAATGCTGAAACATTGGATGGCCTTAGAAGCTGCGCCGGTGACGGTGAGTAGCCCAAACCAAGATTCAAAAGAGAATGCTGAAACTTCAAGATCACCCGGTCACCATTTGCCAGGGTATGCGTAGCCCAAACCAAGATTCAAAAGAGAATGCTGAAACGGCCGTCTCCGCGCATCAGGCGAAGATTCCTTACTAGTAGCCCAAACCAAGATTCAAAAGAGAATGCTGAAACGCCAATTAAAGGCTGCTGCGGCCGGGTCGAACCCCGTAGCCCAAACCAAGATTCAAAAGAGAATGCTGAAACAAAATGGCGGCTTTAGATGGCCTAAAACACCTAATAGTAGCCCAAACCAAGATTCAAAAGAGAATGCTGAAACACTGCCGTCAGGCAGGCGTGTACTTGCTCTGAGTGGTAGCCCAAACCAAGATTCAAAAGAGAGGGTTGGACGTAACAAATGTTCTAATTTCATAGGTCCTGTTTGCGAAGTTTCCAGAGAGAAAAGGCTCCCCCCCATCCGAAACCGCCTCAACCAGTTGCACCACAAAACACCCAATTTATAAGTCAAGCCTGGCAGAGGCGGAGAGGGTATTGAACCGCTCAGATGTTCGGGTTTTCCTGTTTCGCCAGCAGCCGCTGCATGGCCCGCAGATTGATGAGCAGATAAATGAGGGTGTTCTGGTTGGTGATGGCCGCCTGGTGACGGAGCTTCGGCCGTTCAATGCCCAAGGCTAACGCCTGAGAGAAGATACGCTCGGCGGCGGTGCGCTGGTCGTAAACAGCGTGGTAGGCGGCACTGTCTCGGTCAAGTTGGTGGCGGATACGTGCGCCAGGGGTATCGGCGATGGAAGTGGAGCAGCCACCTTTGGGCCAGTTGGCGTGGTCAATGGGGCAGTTCTGGCCGGTGGCTTCCGGGTAGAGCAGGGGGCAGACGAATTTGGCGCGGCGATAGGGGATGATGGCGCTGGTGCGGTCAAGATAGGTGAACTTACAGGGCATAGACAAACCGGCCTCACAGAGAGGCCGGCTGTCTTGATCAAAGTGGCGCAGAGCCTTACCTCCTTTCTGGCTAAAGGGCACCGCGGCAAAACCATCATGCTCAGGGCTGTGGAAGTAGTCGTAGACGTAGAAGGCATCATAGGCTGCATCCAGCGCCCCATAACGAGGACGGAAACCGAGCCGGCGTTCCACCTGTGCCATGAGGGGAAAGAAAAAGGTGGCATCACCCTTGTCAAAGGTTTGCGTCATCTCCGCCAGAATAAACTCACCCCAACCAGGCACTTTGGCAACGACAATGCCCGAAGCATAACCCCAATGATATTCACCAATGCCCAGGCGCACCGTCGAAGCCGCCTCTCCTTCTTTGGCGGGGGTGGTCAACTGTAAATTGTGCTTGCGTTTGCAGCCTACTTTGCAGTCTGGGTCGCCCGCTGGTTGGCGTGCTTTGTCGAAACGTCCTTCCTTTATGTATTCTTTGGGGTTATTCTCCTTCACCCAGGCCAGGATTGCCTTGGTATCCAGGGAGACGGTCTGCCCAAATGTTCCCGGTAGCTGGCGTTGCAACTCGGCTACCTGCTCATCAAGTAACAGCTGTAGGGCGCTGTTGGGCAGTTGGCTCAAACGACGACTGAACTGGCGTTGGCTGGGCAAACTGCCCGCTACGTCAAAACCATGACGACAGTCCCGGTCGGGCAGCAGGGGAAAACCCAAGGCCCACACCAGGGCCGGGTGTTGCTCCAAAAAGCGGCGTAAGCTGCTCATGGTCGGTAGCCCCTGGTCAATTTTGACCAGATAGGCACCCAGGTAAGCAGCCATCGGGACGGGGTCATGCCCGTACCAGTGACGCACACATAAGACGGGCAGCCTGTCCCATTCTAGCAGTCCCAGCCAAGAGCGCAGGCTGCTCGTCACCGCACAGTCTCGCACAAAACCAGGCAGCAGGGCATCCGGGTACATCAGGCGTGGCAGGTGGTTAGGCAGCCGTTGTTGCCAACGAACCGGCCACCACCAGCTACAAAGACGAACTATGGTAGAATATGTCTCGTTCACGGGAGTTCTCCTTTAAGGTTATGGGTGTTGGATGGTAAAAACAGTATACCCTCAGGGAGAACTCCCGTACTTGCCCCAACGCGACCTATGAAGATGCTGCTCCCGTTTAACGCGACTTGAGCAACGCTCTGCCCGACTCAAGCAACGAAAAACGCGACCCTACTTTCAATACCGTCTCGTTTTTCTGGACTTGAGCGACAATAAACGCGACTTGAGTGACAAAAAACGCGACCGCATTTTTACGTGGTCGAACCCTCCTAAGAGGGGTTGAAACTCATGTTCGGCGTAGCCAGGTCAGGGATTAATTCCGTTGGCACGGCCGTCATTTCCTAAGAGGGGTTGAAACCCAGCGGAGCAAAATACTCAGCAGTGTTGCAAGCCCGTTGGCACGGCCGTCATTTCCTAAGAGAGCGTGTCTAAAAAATAGTTGGTGGGGCAGGTAAGAGGGAAAAGAACTCCCTCAAAGAAGTGCAAAAGAAGCTGCGAGGGTCTCCGGTTTCGTATTTATGTCAACAATCGCCTCCGGGGGGCGTTTTTTTATTTACATAAATCGTCAATATTCGCCCATACTGCCCGTCCTGAGCCATTTTTTGCGCTCCTTTGCCTGCATTTTGTCCTCAACAGGCGCACGCCTCCCCGGGCACGGGTTCCTGGGGAGTGGTAGGCAGGGGGATGCGCTTTCCTTCTCGCCGGAGACGGCGAAGCCACCATTTGACATTGTAAGTCGTGCCCGCCATCTTCAACTGGTAATCCACTTTGGCTGTGCCCCGAAAACGAGCGCGGCGGGCACCATGGAACAAGACAAGATGAGCGATGACCAGTTCGATACGCGGCCGTTTCTTCATCTGCTGCCGAAACGCCTCTGTCTGGCTGAGAGCCAGTAAGAGTAGAAAGAAAGTCATGTAACTGCTGACAAAGAAGTTGCGCGGAGAGGTGGGGGTTTGCTCGCTCCCCCGGCAATCAGCTAACAAAGGGCAACCAAGACATTGGGCGGCCAGGAAACGAAAGTTATGTCCGTCACCGCTGCCCGAGGGATACTTGTGCCGGGAGACACGGCCGTTGGGACAGGTCAGGGAGAGGCCATCGTCACTGAGATGACAGTGGCGTGCTGAAAAGGTGTCATTCTTTTTGGTGTCGGGCATGGGGTGAGCCAGGAGCTGGGTCTGGCCATCGGAGACGTCATGCACCAGAGCCGCCGTTTTGCCGGTACCGGCAATCTGGTCAAAGGAGAAGGTGGTGGGCAGAAGGTCGTGGTGTAGTTTCTGAGCCACCAACAAATCGGGGATAGTGGTTGTATCGCCACAGGAGCCGGTGTGAGCCTGGATTTCACGGATCAGCCCATCATCCGTTGTCGCCACCGCCGCATTGAAGCCAAAGTCTTTTTTGTCAGGGCCATGATTGCGCATGGTCGCCTCCGGGTCGGTGGCGCTACAGATGCGAAAAGTGCCGCGTTTGTTTGCCGGCAAGAGAACAGCAGACACGATGCGCTGTTGTTCATCCCGCGTGAGGCTGAACTCATCGGCCATCATTTTATCAATGAGCGCGGCGGCCGCTTGCACCGGTTCGTGGTCGGCTTCATAGGGTCGCACTAACTCGCGGCAGGCCAATGCTTCCAACACGATTTCCTGGCGGCGGGCCTGTCGTTTGTCGGCGTCCGACCAGACCACTTGTTCCTCCCAGCCAAACAAGCGGCCTTCATCAAAAGCATTCTCTAGTTGACCAAGCACCTGTTCATAGGCTGCCGGTTGACAGGCGTCGAGGGCAGCCAGCAAGCGGCTGCACAAGTGACGCAAGCGGCGGGTGGGGCCTTCCAACGCGGCATTGGCCAGTACGGCAAACGTATCGCCAATCTGTGCCCGCTGCCGAACCGTCGGCGCTTGGGCATCAATTTGCTGCAAAATCGTGTCGAAAAAGAGGCGGGGATGGTGGCGGCGCACGTATTGGTCAAACAGATGGATGGTGTTGTGGTCAGGCACGGCGTCAAACAGCCCATAGCCAGCAAACCAGCGCCAGAGCAAGTCGCGCTGCAGCCGGTTTTCTGCCTGACGGTAAGAACAATTCTCCTGGTACATCAGGTACAACAGCCGCACCAGTTTGGGAACGCTGTGGCTGATGGGACGACCAGGTTGGCCAGCCACACGCTGGTGGTAAGGAGCACAGGCCCGCTCGATGGGTGTAAAATCAATGTGTTGATGGCACTCTACCAGGTGTTCCTCTTGCCAACGGTTCAGCAGCCGCTCGTAAAGATAGTGGCTGCACCAGGCCAGGACAAACATCAGGTATTGTTCTATAATCATAGTCACAGGGGCGGGTATTTCTTTCATCAGCCCAGGATACAGCCAATGGCCAAAAAATCCACTAAACATCAACGTTCTCGCCCCTCCCACGTTGCTGCGGGCCACACCTATCGGAATGGTCAACAGCCAAACGAGTGGATTGTTCCCCTGACGGCTGAGAATAGGCCCGTCATTTATCATGGGCATACTGACCCGGACGACCACAGCCGCTGTGGTCCGCAGCTTTTTTGCTGCAGCCGTTCACTGGCTCTTTACCTGGCTTTTTACCAACATGATTTGCCCGATGACGTCTACTTCCGTTTTTACTCGGGCACTGAGGTCTTTGACTCGTTTCGGGCGATGACGCCGCCGATGATTTATTTTTACACTTGTGACCCTGTCAACCAGCAGCGTGCTTATTTTCTACCAATCCCCGAACACAATGCCTGGGACATCATTCAGTTCTTCGTCCCCATTGAAACCGTGCTTATCGGCGCAGAGGTGATTGTTTAGCTTGAGTGACTTCCTTGTCTTTTTTTGCTACTATTTTTAGACACGCTCTATGAGGAGATTAAATACGAGTGAGAAGTGAGAAATGAGAAATAGAGCTTCTCATTTCTCACTTCTCACTTCTCATCAATAGCGTCTCACGCATGGCTTCACTGAGGTAAAGTTCGCCATGCAGAACGGAGCGGATGGCTTTTAGCAGGGCGGGGGGATCACCTTTCATCACATAACCACGTGCGCCAGCCTGGAGAGCGGCCTGGGCGTAGGTGGCTTCGTTGTGGCCGGAGACGACCAGGCAAAGCAGATGTGGATTTTGGGCGAGGAGTCTTTTGATCAGGGCGAGGCCATCCATTTCGGCTAAAGAAACATCCACTAAAACGAGGTCTGGGGCACAGGCGGGGATTTGAGCTAACGCTTCAGGCACCGTGGCCGCTTCACCGCAGGTGGTCAGGTCTGGCTCATTTTTTAACAGCCTGACCAGCGCCTGGCGCATCGTGGGATGGTCTTCAACAAGGAAAATGTTATACATGAGGAGTGAGAAATGAGAATTGAGAAATGAGAAGGGGTATTTCTCATTTCTTATTTCTCACTTCTTATTCGCTCCCCGGCGGGTGGGTAAGTCCAGGGTAATGTGAGTGCCCTGGCCGGGTTGCGATTGAATATCCATACGGCCGCCCAACAGCTTCAGCCGTTCCATCATGCCACGCAGACCAAAGCTGCTGTCCCTGGCCTGTTGCTGTAGCACGGCCGTCATGTCAAAACCCGCCCCCCCATCTTTGATCTCTAGCATCAGGTTGCCATTCACCATGCTGCCGCGCACCTGAACGTGGTTAACGCCAGCATGTTTCACCACGTTAAACAACAGTTCGCGCACCATTTGGTAGAGCGACAGGCGCAGATTATCGTTGGCGATAGTCAGATCACTAGAGAGTTGTAACGCCACTTCCAGGTCGTGCATCTCCTTCATATGTGCGGCCAGCCATTGCAAGGCTTCGCCCAAATCCTGGCTGCGCATGACGGGTGGCGAGAGGTCTTGGGAGAGGTTGCGCGTGAGCGACAAGGCATCATCTACCATGCTCTCTAGCTGCTGCAATTGTTCTTGAAAGGCTGGCTCTGTATTCAACTCTTTGGCAAGTACCTGCACGTGGATCTGGATGGCAAAGATAAGCTGTTGCAGGTCATCATGTAACACCTGGGCGACCCGTTGGCGCACCCCCTGTTCGGCAAATAGAAGTTCTGAAGCGAGTTGCTGCACTTGCTGGGTGCGCTGCCACACCCGCTGCTCCAACGTTTCATTGAGCGACTTCAGTTGTGAATCTACCTGCTGGTGCCCAATCGCTTCGGCCAGCAGGTTTGCCACCGATTGCAAGAAGCTCACCTCATTTTGGGTGAAGGAGCGTTGCAGGCGACTGTGTACGCCGAGCAGACCATAGGGTTGGGGCGAGCCGGGAATGGCTACGTACGCAGTGCTGGTAATGCCCTGGTTGGTAATATGAGCCAATGGTGTTGCCTTTTTTTCTGTGGTCCAATTGGCCACGACGACCGGTGTGTGCGTCTGCAAGTTTTGGATGGCTGGTGATTTTTTCTTGGGCCTGGCGGCGGCCGTTCCCAGGTCGCCTTCAGGCAAACGATAACTCGCCTGCAAGATCGGGTCTTCATCATCAGGCTGATATTCCAACACATCGGAAAAATCTACACCCAGGGTATTGGCTATCTGTTGTGCCGTTTGCTCAAAGAGGGTGGCGATGTCTGTCCGCTCCAGGGCTAACTGGCCCAGCGCAGCCACGGCCGCTTGCTGTTGCGCCCGCCGTTGTAATTGCTGTTCGGCACGTTTCAGGGCCGTCACATCTACAAAAGTAATCACAACGCCGTCAATGCGGTCTTCCAGAGTCCGGTAGGGGAGTAAGCGGGTGAGATGCCAACGGCCGTCTTCGCTTTGTATTTCCCGCTCAATGGGCACCAGCGTCTTTAGCACCCTGGCCGAGTCATCAATCAACTCTTTATAGCCCAGTTTGTGCGTGAGATGGGATAGCGGCCGTCCACGATCCGAAGTTAGAATGTTAAACAGTTCGTTCACCTGGGGCGTAAAGCGTTTAATGCGTAACTCCCGATCCAGAAACAGCGTGGCGATATCCGTCGCACTCAATAAGTTCTGCAAGTTGCTGGTGAGGCGGCTCAACTCTTCAACCTTGTTCCTGTTCTCCTGGTTCACCGTCACCAGCTCTTCGTTCATAGATTGCAGCTCTTCTTTGCTGGTCTCTAGCTCTTCGGCCGTGGAGCGTAATTCTTCGTTAATGGATTGTAGCTCTTCGTTGGCCGCCTTCATTTCCTCCTTAGAAGTCTCAAACTCCTCAATCGTTGACTGCAACTGTCTTTTGGCCTGTTCCAACTCCTCGCTCATCTCGTGCAGCGTACTATCTGAGTCAGATATAC
>Ga0224723_1001068_pt1 | contig 17345 bp, 16 predicted proteins | sample Balambano_FR2_Me_FD_161647 | JGI IMG/M metagenome (GOLD analysis project Ga0224723, IMG submission 161647) | Freshwater sediment microbial communities from Lake Towuti, South Sulawesi, Indonesia - Balambano_FR2_MetaG | ecosystem: Environmental > Aquatic > Freshwater > Lake > Sediment | place...
AAGGAGAACCCACGTGACCGACCCGTCCTACCAGCCCGCACCCGCCGCCCACCCGGCTCAGCCGGGCGGGGCCTATCCCGAGGCCAGCCAGGCCACCCTCGCCCTCATCCTCGGCATCGTCGGCCTGCTCTTCCTGCAGATCCTCTCGCCGTTCGCCTGGTGGCTGGGGGGCAAGGAGAGGAAGGCGATCGACGCCGGGCGGCGCGACCCGGTCAACCGCGGCCAGGCCGTGGCGGGCTGGGTGCTCGGCATCATCGGGACGATCCTGCTCATCCTCGGCGTCGTCATCGGCATCATCGTCGTCATCGCCGCCGTCGCGGCCGCCGGCACGGCCTCCTGACCTCAGCCTGGCTGTCCGGCCGCCGGTCCCTGCGGGTCGCGGCCGGACAGCAGGGGCAGGGCCGGGTCCCACCGGGGTCGGCCGACGGCGTCGTCCGCGGTGTCGAGGCGGCGCCGGGCGGTGGCCGACAGCATCTCGAGGACCACCCGGTTCGCCAGGGCGGCCGTGATGTCGGCATGGTCGTAGGGCGGCGACACCTCGACGATGTCCATCCCCACCACCGGCAGGTCGCGCGCCAGCCGCCGCACGGCGTCGAGCAGCTGGCGCGCCGTGAGGCCCCCGGGTTCCGGTGTCCCCGTCCCCGGGGCATGACCGGGGTCGGCGACGTCGATGTCGACGGAGAGGAACACCCCGTCGCAGTCGTCGACGGCGATCGCCGATGCCTCCGTCAGCACGTCGTCCAGGCCGCGGGCGACGATCTCCGTCATCTCGAACGAGCGCATCCGCTGCCCGGCCATCCAGTCCAACGTCTCGGGTCCCGGCCAGTAGCCGCGCAGCCCGATCTGGAGGAACCGGTCGCCACGGACGGCGCCGGACTCGATGAGGCGGCGCATCGGCTGACCGTGCCCCCACAGCGACCCGAACTCGAGGTCGCCGGTGTCGGCGTGGGCGTCGAAATGCACCAGCGACACCCGTCCCTGCCCCAGGTGGTCGGCCACCCCGGAGGCGTCGGCGTAGGTGATCGAGTGGTCCCCGCCGAGGATCAGCGGGATCGCACCGGCCCGGCTCACGGCGGCCACCGCGTCCCGCAGGGCGGCCAGGGACGAGAGGATGTCCCCAGGCGGCATCTCGACGTCCCCGGCGTCGCGGACGTCGAGGTCGCGCAGCGCGTCCGTGCGCAGCGCGAGGTGCGGGCGCGAGCCGTCGTGGGCCAGGTAGTCCGTCGAGCGGATGGCCTGCGGGCCGAACCGGGTGCCGGGGCGGTGCGAGGTGCCGCCGTCGAAGGGGGCGCCCACGACCACGACGTCGGCCCCCGCCAACGAGCCCGGGTCCGTGACGTCGCACGGCGGGACGCCGAGGAACGTGACATCGGGCCCGAACTGCGCCCCGTACCTCGCCACGGTCAGCCCGCGCGGCGCCGCAGGGACGCCAGCCGGCCGATCGCGACCAGCAGCAGCGCGATGACGAACATCGCCGAGCCGATGACGTTGGCCTCGGCGGGCAGGCCCCGGACCGCGGCCACGTACACCCACTTGGGGAACGTGTCGAGGTTGCCGGAGTTGAAGTTCGTGATGATGAAGTCGTCGAAGCTCAGCGCGAACGACAGCAGGGCGGCAGCCATGATCCCGGGCAGCAGCAGCGGGAAGGTCACCCGCCAGAACGCCTGGACGGGACCGGCGTAGAGGTCGGCCGCCGCCTGTTCCAGGGCCGGGTCGAGGGTCGCCACCCGGGCCTTGACGGTGACGACGACGAAGCTGAGGCAGAACACGATGTGGGCGATGACCACGGTCTGGAACCCGAGCGGCACGCCGAGGTTGAGGAACTGGGTGAGCAGCGAGGCTCCCAGCACGACCTCCGGCGTGGCCATCGGGACGAAGATCAGCAGGTTCGTCGTCGAGCGGAACCGGAACCGGTGGCGCACCAGCGCGAGGGCGAGCGCGGTCCCGAGGACCGTCGCGACCAGCGTGGCCAGCAGGCCCACCTGCAGGCTCGTCGCGACCGCCTCGCAGACGCCGCGCGCGGCGCAGGGGTCGCGCCAGTTGTCCAGCGTGAAGCCCTGCCAGACCCGGTTGGCGCGCGGGGCGTCGTTGAACGAGAACGCGATCGTGTACGCGATGGGGACGAACAGGTACACGAACGCCAGCACCGCCAGCAGCGGCAGGAGCCAGTCGCCGAGCCGGACCCGGCGCCTCACACCAGGTCCTCCGTCCCGGCCCGGCGGACGTAGGCGGCGACGAGGACGACGATGGCGGCCATGAGCACGAAGGACAGCGCCGACGCCAGCGGGTAGTCGACGACGTTGAAGAACTGGGCGTCGATGACGTTGCCGATCATCCGGGTGCCGGGGTTGCCGAGCAGCGTGGCGTTGACGTAGTCCGCCGAGGCCGGGATGAACGTCAGCAGGGTGCCGGCGACCACCCCCGGCAGCGACAGCGGCCACGTCACGCGCAGGAACGTCGTGAACGGGCTCGCGTACAGGTCCTGCCCGGCCTCGACGAGGCGGAGGTCCAGCCGGCCCAGCGCCGCGTAGATCGGCAGGATCATGAACGGCAGGAAGTTGTACGTGAGCCCGGCCACCACCGCGATCGAGGTCGCCGTGAGCCGACCGTCCGGCGGCAGGAGGTACAGGGCCTGGAGCACGCCGACCACCGGCCCCTCGTCGGCGAGGATCTGCCGCCACGCCAGCGTCCGGACGATGAAGCTCGTGAAGAACGGCGCGATGACGAGGACCAGCATGAACTGCTGCAGCGTCGGCCGGCCGCGGGCCCGCACGGCGATGACGTAGGCCAGCGGGTACCCCACCAGCAGCGCGAAGACCGTCGCCAGCAGCCCGTACCAGAAGGACCGCAGGAAGATCTGCCAGTACTCCACGACGGCCTGGGCGTAGTTGCCGACGTCCAGGGCGGGCTGGAACTGGCCGATGTCCCCGCCCGGCACCGGGACCATGAGCGAGGTGACGAAGAGCACCGCGATGGGCGCGACGAAGAACGCCGCCAGCCACAGCAGCCCGGGCGCGAGCAGGCCGTAGGGCGCCCGGCCCGCGGGTCCGGCGGCCACCGCCGGGTCGGGCCCGGCCGGGCCCGGCGTGGCGGCGTCGCCTGGCCCGGTGACGTGGCCGGTGGCGGCGACCGCCACGTCAGTCCTCCGCCCGGCCGGCCGAGAGGTCCTGGTCCCCCGGCAGCACGAAGGTGTGCTGCCGGGCCCAGGCCAGCCGGACGAGGTCACCGGGGCGGACCCGGGCCTGGTCGAGGTTCTGGCTGAAGACGGTCTGGGTGACCAGGCCGGGGACGTCCACCAGGTACTGGGTGCTGACCCCGGCGAACGACACGTCGACCACCTTGCCGGGGCCCAGCACGTTGACCCCGGCGGGTACCTCCTCGTCCGTCGGGGCCGACCCGTCACCCGGCACCAGGTACACCTTCTCGGGCCGCACCCCGACCAGGACCCGCCCGGAGAGGCCGCCGGCCCGCTCCCTCGGAGCGGTCAGCAGCTGCTCGGCGCCCGCGTCGAGGCGCACCTCGAGGGCGCCGCCCACCGTCGGCGTGGCGTACCCGGGCACGAGGTTGGACTGGCCGAGGAAGTTGGCGACGAAGGCCGTGCGCGGGCGCTCGTACAGCTCCGCCGGCGGCCCCAGCTGCTCGATCCGGCCGCCGTTCATCACCGCGACCGTGTCGGCCATGGTCATGGCCTCCTCCTGGTCGTGGGTGACGTGGACGAAGGTCAGTCCGACCTCGTGCTGGATGCCCTTGAGCTCCACCTGCATCTGCCGCCGCAGCTTGAGGTCCAGCGCCCCCAGCGGTTCGTCGAGCAGCAGCACGGCCGGCCGGTTGACGACCGCCCGGGCCGGCGCGACCCGCTGCTGCTGGCCGCCGGACAGCTGTCCGGGGCGCCGGCCCGCGCAGTGGGCGAGCTCCACCAGCTCCAGCGCGGCCATCGCCTCCTCCCGGGCCTTCGGGCGGCCGCGCCGGCGCAGGCCGAACGCCACGTTGTCGATCACCGACAGGTGCGGGAACAGCGCGTAGCTCTGGAACACGGTGTTGACGGGGCGGCGGTGGGGCGGCGTGCCGGTCACGTCGGCCCCCCCGATACGGATGGTGCCGGCCGTGGGCTCCTCCAGGCCGGCCACCATCCGCAGCGTCGTGGTCTTGCCGCACCCCGACGGGCCCAGCAGGGCGAAGAAGGACCCGGCCGGCACGGTGAGGTCGATCGCGTCGACGGCCGTCATGGCCCCGAAGCGCTTGGTCAGCGCCTCGAGGTGGAGGTCCGCCCCCCCGGCGGCGGGGGCCGGCCCGGGCGACGGCCCCGCGGACGGCTCGGCGACGCTCACGCGGCCTCCCTCAGTTGCCGATGACGCGCTGGAAGTCGGCCTGGTAGCGGGTCTCCTCGTCCGGGGTCAGCGAGCGGAAGACGGAGACCGTCGACAGCGTCTCCTCGTTCGGGAAGATCAACTGGTTGTCGACGAGGCTGGGGTCGACGTCCTCCATCGCCTCGCGGGCACCGTCGACCGGGGTGATGTAGTTGACGTACGCGGCGACCCGCGCCGCCACCGCCGGGTCGTAGTAGTAGTTGATCAGCCTCTCGGCGTTCGACTTGCGCGGGCTGCCGATCGGCACGAGGCAGTTGTCGCTCCACAGGGTGCCGCCGGACTCCGGGATGGCGAAGCCGAACTTGTCCTCGGTCTCGAAGTTGAGGGCGACGATGTCGCCGGACCACCCGATGACGGCGATGGCGTCCTCGCTCACGAGGTCGTCGGCGTAGCTGTTCCCGCGGACCTGGCGGATCTGGCCGTTGGAGATCTGCTCCTCGAGGACCTCCAGCGCGGCGGCGAACTCGTCGTCGCCCCAGTCGCCCGCGAGGTCCACCCCCTGGCTCATCATGATGAGACCGATGGTGTCGCGCATCTCCGACAGCACCTCGACCCGGCCCCGCAGCTCCGGGTCCCACAGGTCCTCCAGCGTGGCCAGCCCGTCGGGCACGAGCTCGCGGTTCCAGGCGAGCAGCCCGAAGCCGCTCTGCCAGGTGAGGCTGTACCGGCGACCGGGGTCGAAGTCCACCTCCTGCAGGTTCGGCAGGAGGTTCTCCTTGTTGGGCAGGTTCTCGTCGTTCAGTTCCTGGACGTATCCCAGGCGGATGCACCGCGACGCCATCCAGTCGGTGAAGACGATGATGTCCTGGCCGATGTCCTGGCCGTTCGCGAGCTGGCCCTGGATGCGGCCGAAGTACGTGTTGTTGTCCTCGATGTCCTCGCTGTACTCGACGTCGATCCCGGTCTCCTCCTCGAACTCCACCAGCGTCGGCGACGTCGACCCCTCGTCGTCCAGGTCGATGTACAACGTCCAGTTGGCGAAGTTGAGGGTGGGGTCGTTCTCGCTGTCGTCCGAGGCCGGGGTGAGGGAGGCCGACGGGTCCGACCCGGCGTCCCCACCGGTGTCGTCGGTCGTGCCGCCGGTACCACAGGCGGCGACTCCGAGGCCGACGCCGGCCGCCATCCCGCCGCGCAGGACCGAACGTCGGGACGGGGCGGCGAGCAGGGGGCGCAGCTCCCGCGGGATGCCGCGGAGGAGGTCGGAACGGTCACCGGGGATGGGTCGGGGCATGGCGATGTCCTCCAGGGGGATGGACCCGGTCGGGTGGGCGGTGACGGACGTCAGCTCTCGATGTTGGCCATGACGTGCTTGATCCGGGTGTAGTCCTCGAGCCCGTACATCGACAAATCCTTGCCGTACCCGGAGTTCTTGAAGCCGCCGTGGGGCATCTCGGCGACGATCGGGATGTGGGTGTTGATCCACACGCAGCCGAAGTCCAGCCGGCGGCTCACCCGCATCGCCCGCCCGAAGTCCTTCGTCCACACGCTGCTGGCCAGGCCGTACGTCACCCCGTTCGCCCAGCGGACGGCCTCGTCCTCGTCGCTGAAGGGCTGGACGGTCATGACGGGCCCGAAGATCTCGTTCTGGATCGCCTCGTCGTCCTGACGGAGGTCCGCGAGCACCGTGGGCCGGAAGAAGTAGCCCTCGCCGAGGTCGCCGGCCCGCTCCCCACCGGTGACGACGCGGGCGTGATCCGGCAACCGCTCGAGGAACCCCGTGACGTGTCGGACCTGGTTCGGGTTGTTCACGGGGCCGAAGTACACGTCGGGGTCGTCCGGCATGCCGACCTTGAGAGCCGCGGCCTGCTCGGCCAGGGCATCGACGAAGTCACCGTAGATCCGCGGCCCGGCGAGCACCCGGGTGGCCGCCGTGCAGTCCTGGCCGGCGTTGAAGAGCCCGGCCCCGGCGATGCCCTCGGCCGCCGCCTCGAGGTCGGCGTCGTCGAAGACGACCACCGGGGCCTTGCCGCCCAGCTCGAGGTGGGACCGCTTGACCGGGTCGCCGGCCGCCGCCGCGGCGGCGACCTCGCGGCCGGCACGCACCGACCCGGTGATGGCGACCATGGCGGGTCGCGGGTGCGTGACGACGAGCTTGCCGGTGTCGCGGTCGCCGGTGACGACGTTGAACACCCCGGGCGGGAGGAACTCGGCGGCGATCTCCGCGAGCAGGAGCGTGGTCTCGGGAGTGGTGTCACTGGGCTTGAGGACGATCGTGTTGCCCGCGGCGATGGCCGGGGCGAACTTCCACACCGCCATCATCATCGGGTAGTTCCACGGCGTCACCTGGCCGACCACGCCCACCGGCTCGCGGCGGACGAAGGAGGTGTGCCCGGCCAGGTACTCCGCGGCGGCCTTGCCCTCGAGGACCCGGGCGGCACCGGCGAAGAAGCGGATCTGGTCGACCATGGGAGGGATCTCCTCCGACATGGTGAGCGCGTGCGGCTTGCCGGTGTTGGAGGACTCCAGCGCCACGATCTCCTCGGCCCGGGCCTCGACGGCGTCGGCGAGCTTGAGCAGCGCCTGCTGCCGGTCCGACGGAGTGGCGTCGCGCCAGGCCGGGAAGGCGGCGGCGGCGGCCTCGTAGGCGCGGTCGACGTCGGCCGACGAGCTCACGGGCGCGCGCGCCACGACGGATCCGGTCGCCGGATCGACGACGTCGGAGAAGCGGTCCTCGCTGGGGTCGACGTACTCCCCACCCACGAAGTTGCGCAGGGTGCGGACGCCTTCGGCCACGGTCGCAGTCATGACGGGACCCTAGGACAGAGGCGACGGCATCGGTAGCCCCGTCCCGGCGCGGGTATGGTTTCCGTCGTGTAACGGTCTCTCCTAGTCCTGATCCGTCGGCTGAGGGCGCCCGCGGCTTGCCATCCGCATTCCGAGCCGGGATGATCGGTCGGTGTCCCTCCCCGCCCACGCCAACGGCTCGGCCAACGGGCTGGACGACCTCGGCAAGCGGATCGTCGAGGAACTGCAGTCGGACGGGCGCCGGTCGTACGCGACGATCGCCAAGAACGTCGGGTTGTCCGAGGCGGCCGTCCGCCAGCGGGTCCGGCGGATGATCGACGCCGGGCTGCTCCAGATCGTCGCGGTCACCGACCCCCTCCAGGTCGGGTTCACCCGGCAGGCGATGCTGGCCGTGCGCTGCGACGGGGACGTGCGGGGCGTGGCCGACGTGCTCGCCGACCTCCCGGAGGTCAGCTACGTCGTCCACGTGGCCGGGGCCTTCGACCTGCTCGCCGAGGTGGTGTGCGAGGACGACGACCACCTGCTCGACCTGCTCAACAGCCGCATCCGCAGCCTGCCCGGGGTGCGGAGCACCGAGACGTTCGTGTACCTGAAGCTGCGCAAACAGCGCTACGACTGGGGAACCCGATGAGCCACCACGCGCCGGACACCACCGCGCCGACCCACCGCCTGCCCGCCTCGCCGTTCGGCGACAGCGGCGTCGACTCCCCGGGCGCCGGGGGCGCACCCGCGACGGCCGCGGACCTCGGCGTCACGCCCCGGGGCACGCCCCGCGACCGTGCCGCCCGGGACCACCTGTGGATGCACTTCAGCCGGCACTCGGCCCTGGTGGCGGGCGACCTGCCCGAGGTGATCGTCCGCGGCGAGGGCCACCACATCTTCGACGCCCACGGCCGCCGGTTCCTCGACGGGCTCTCCGGGCTGTTCGTCGTCCAGGCGGGCCACGGGCGGCGCGAGCTGGCCGAGCGGGCCGCGCAGCAGGCCTCGGAACTGGCGTTCTTCCCGCTGTGGTCCTTCGCCCACCCGCAGGCGATCGACCTCGCCGAGCGGCTGGCCCACCACGCCCCCGGCGACGTGAACCACGTCTTCTTCACCACCGGCGGCGGCGAGGCGGTCGAGAGCGCCTGGAAGCTGGCCAAGCAGTACTTCAAGCTCACGGGGAAGCCGGCGAAGACCAAGGTGATCTCGCGGGCGATCGCGTACCACGGCACACCCCAGGGGGCGCTCGCCATCACCGGCATCCCCGACATGAAGGCGGTGTTCGAGCCGCTCGTCCCCGGCGCGTTCCGGGTGCCCAACACCAACATCTACCGCGCGCCGTCGGACGAGCTGCGGGCCGACCCCAAGGCCTTCGGTCGCTGGGCCGCGGACCGGATCGCCGAGGCCATCGAGTTCGAGGGCCCGGACACCGTGGCGGCGGTGTTCCTCGAACCCGTCCAGAACGCCGGCGGCTGCTTCCCGCCGCCGCCCGGCTACTTCGACCGGGTCCGGGAGATCTGCGACGCCTACGACGTGCTGCTGGTGAGCGACGAGACCATCTGCGCCTTCGGGCGCATCGGGTCGATGTTCGCCTGCACCGACTTCGGCTACACGCCCGACATCATCACCTGTGCCAAGGGGATGACCAGTGGCTACTCCCCCATCGGGGCGATGCTGGCGTCCGACCGGCTCTTCGAGCCGTTCTCGCGCGGGACGACGATGTTCGCCCACGGGTACACGTTCGGCGGGCACCCGGTGTCCGCCGCCGTCGCCATGGCCAACCTCGACCTGTTCGAGCGGGAGGGCCTGCACGACCACGTCAAGGCGAACGCGCCGGCCTTCCGGGCGACGCTGGAGAGACTGCTCGACCTGCCGATCGTCGGCGACGTGCGGGGCGAGGGCTACTTCTACGGCATCGAGCTCGTCAAGGACCGCGCCACCCGCGAGACCTTCGACGAGCACGAGTCCGAACGGCTGCTCCGGGGCTTCCTGTCGAAGGCGCTGTTCGACAGCGGGCTCTACTGCCGCGCCGACGACCGCGGCGACCCGGTGGTGCAGCTGGCCCCGCCCCTGACGGTCGGGCAGACCGAGTTCGACGAGATCGAGCAGATCCTCCGCCACGTCCTCACCGAGGCGTGGACCCGGTTGTGACCCGCCCCGCCGCCGGAACCGACCCCGGAGCGGGCGCCGGCGCCGCGGGCGAGGCCGAGCCGGGCGAGGGCGGGTCCGCGGCGCTGCGACGGCTGTCGCTGTGGCACGACCAGGTCGCCGACGCCGGGGACGCCCTGGCGCGGCGCCCCGCGCTGGCCGGCGACACCACGGCCGACGTCGCCGTCGTGGGCGGCGGGTACACCGGACTCTGGACCGCGTACTACCTGTTGCGCGCCCGTCCGGAGCTGCGCGTCGTCGTCGTCGAGGCCGAGATCGCCGGCTTCGGCGCCAGCGGGCGCAACGGCGGGTGGGCCTCGGCGCTGTTCCCGGTGCCGACCGCCGGGCTGGTCCGGCGGTACGGCCGCGAGCGGGCGTTCGCGCTGCGCCGGGCCATGGCGGACACCGTGGACGAGATCGGCCGGGTCGCCGCCGCCGAGGGCATCGACTGCGGTTTCGTCAAGGGCGGCACGGTCAGCCTGGCCCGCACACCGGTCCAGCTGCGCCGCGCCCGCGCCGAGGCCGAGGTGGACGCCCACGAACACGACGGCGTCGACGGCGTCGAGCTGCTCGACGGGGACGCCGCCTGGTCGCGGCTGGCCGCGGCCCGGGTCCTCGGCGCCACGTACACCCCCCACTGCGCCCGGATCCAGCCCGCGGCCTTGGTGCGGGGGCTGGCGCGCACGGTCGAGGCCCGGGGCGGGCTGATCGCCGAGGGCACCCGTGCCACGGTGCTGCGATCCGGGGAGGTCGTGACGGACCGGGGCGTCGTGCGGGCGCCGACGGTGGTGCGCGCCACCGAGGCGTGGACCTCACGGCTGCCGGGCAGCCGGCGGGCCGTCGTCCCGGTGTACTCGCTCATGATCGCGACGGAGCCGCTGCCGAGCGACCTCTGGTCGGCCATCGGGCTGGCCCGGGGCGAGACCTTCAACGACCACCGGCACCTCATCGTCTACGGCCAGCGCACCGTCGACGACCGGATCGCCTTCGGCGGGCGCGGGGCGCCCTACCACGCCGGCTCCGGGATCCGGCCGGGCTTCGACCGGGACCCGTCGGTGTTCTCGGCGCTGCACGCGACGCTCGTCCACCTCCTGCCCCAGGTCGCCGGTTTCCGGGTGACCCATGCCTGGGGCGGCCCGCTGGGTGTGCCCCGGGACTGGCACGCCGGCGTCGGACTGGACCGCGGGACCGGAGTGGGCTGGGCCGGCGGGTACGTCGGGGACGGGGTCGGCACGTCCAACCTCGCCGGGCGGACCCTGGCGGATCTCGTCCTCGGGCACGACACCGACCTGGTCCGCCTGCCCTGGGTCGGACACCGGTCGCCGACCTGGGAGTTCGAGCCGCTGCGCTGGCTGGGCGTCAACGCCGGTCTGCGGCTCGCCGCCGCCGCCGACGCCGAGGAGCGCTGGACCCGCCGCCCCTCCGCCCTCGGCGGCGTCCTCACCCGCCTCACCGGCCACTGACCTCGGGCCCGATCAGGGCACGAGGGTGAGCGCGTCCACGTGAGCCGGGCGGACGACGGTGAAGTGGCGGCGGTCGAGGGTCGCCACGACGTCGGAGCCCAGCGCCTCGGCGACGGCGACGACACTGGCGTCGACGAGGCCCAGGGGGAGGTCGGCGTACTGACGGCAGAGCTCCCGGACGCGCCGCCACTGGGGACGGGTCAGGTCCACGGGCCGAAGACCGCCCGACAGGAGGTCGTCGTGGACGACGTCGAACGCCGCGGGCCCGAGGCGGGAGGTCACGAGCCACTCCGACTCCACGAGCACCGGCGTCGGGACGACGAGGTCGTCGGCCCCGGCCAGCAGTTCGGCGCAGGCGCCGTGGTCGCGGTCGCGGGTGTACAGCGCGGCGAAGAGAGGTCCGGTGTCGACGATCAGCGCCACGGGGCCGGTTGCGGAGTCAGGTCCGCGGCCTCGTCGGCGATGGCGGTCGGCGGACCCGACGCCACGGCGCCGATGAACCGGCGGCGACGGTCCAGCCGGGCCCGCATCTCCAGACCCTCCCGGATCACCGAGGCGAGGGGAACGTGCTCGCGCCGGGCGATCTCCCGCAGGTGGTCCAGGATCGCCTCGTCCGCCACGATCGTGGTGCGCACCATACCCACAGCATAAGAGTCTGCGACAACGCCAGAGAGGTTGTCCACATGGCCATCGACCCCGCCGCCCTCTCCCCGGGGATGACGGATTTCCTGGCCGAGCGGCATCTGGCCACGCTCACGACGCTGCGGCCGGACGGGTCGCCGCACGTCGTGGCGGTGGGGTTCACGTGGGACCCCGACGCCGCGGTGGTGCGGGTCATCACCAGCGACGGCTCGGTCAAGGTGCGCAACGCCGAGCGGGGCGGGCGGGCCGCGGTCTGCCAGGTGGACGGGCGGCGATGGCTGACCCTGGAGGGCGCGGTCTCGGTCAGCCGGGACCCCACCGACGTGGCGGACGCCGTCCGCCGGTACGCCGAGCGTTACCGGGCCCCACGCGAGAACCCCCGTCGCGTCGTCGTCCAGCTGGCCGTGGACCGCGTGCTCGGCCACGCCTGAGAGGGCGTCGTGGAACTTCGGGCTGCCGGTCGCCGGGGGTGTGCCTGGTGGTGGGGGCGGGTCCGGTCGGTCCCGGACGCGGCCAGGAAGTCGTAGACCTCAGCGAGGTGGGCGACCTCGCGGGGCTTGGACGTGCGGGGTCGAGGCGTCCCAGCGCACGGAAACGTCGAAGCGGTCGGCCCGCCTCGTCGTGGTGGCGCTGGCGGCGGCATCCTCGTCGTCGGGGCCGACGACTGAGCCGCCGACCGGTTGCGGCCGGTCGGCGAGGCGCCGGCAGTCTCGAGACGTTCTCAGACGTGCGCGGCGGCCCGCCAGCGCATGACGTCGACGACCTGGTCGCAGAACGCGTCGACCGCCGCCTCGCGGTAGCCCGCGCTGCCGTGACCGGCCCGGAACACCGCGCGTCGGACGTCGTCGATCTCCAGCGCGGCCCCGTGGACCAGGTGGCGGTACACCGCGCGGCACAGCCGGTCGACGTCGCGACGGCGGTAGCCCAGCCGCAACCCCGTCTCGCGCGGGAAGCGGTCGCCGTCCGTCGCGGACAGCACGCCCATGACGGCGTGCTCGGCCTCCTCGGCGCCGACCGGGTCGTACCGGATCTCGCGCTGGGCGAAGGCGTCCTCGATCCGGTCCAGCGCCGCGTCGACGTCCGCGACGGCGTACCCGTCCCGCCGCAGGTCGAAGCCGACGGTCCGGATGTGCCACGAGGTCACCGCGCCGGGCGGGCCGCCCGCGTCCCACACCTGCTTGGCGCGGTCGAAGAACTCCTCCACCTGCGCCCGGTCGTACCCCCGCTCCAACCCCCTCGCACGGGGGAACATCTCGCCCGGTCGCTGCGCGTCGCTCACGGGCCCAATCCTGCCCTGCCCGGCGGCGTCCCGGAACCAGGACCGCCGAGCTCCTTACCACAACCGCGGCGCACAGCGGGCGCTCCCGGACAAACGGGCGACCCCCACCGCCCGGTCAGGCCCGCGGGCCGCGCGGTGCCGGGCCGGTCCCGGTGGCGGCGAGCTGGCCGCAGGCGCCGTCGATCTCGCGCCCGCGGGTGTCGCGGACGGTGGTGGGGATCCCGGCCCGACGGAGGACGGCGACGAACCGGTCGGCCACGCGCGGGTCGGAGGCCGTCCACGGCGACCCCGGCGTGGGGTTGAGCGGGATGGGGTTGACGTGCACCCAGCCCCGCCCGCGCGACCGCAGCTCACGCGCCAGCAGCTCGGCGCGCCAGGCCTGGTCGTTGACGTCGCGGATGAGGGCGTACTCGATGCTCACCCGCCGCCCGGTGGCACGGAACCAGCGGCGCGCGGCGTCGAGCACCTCGGCCACCGGGTACCGGGAGTTGACCGGGACCAGCTCGTCGCGCAGCTCGTCGTCCGGGGCGTGCAGCGACAGCGCGAGAGTCACCGGCAGGCCCTCGGCGGCCAGCCGGTCCAGCGCCGGGACCAGCCCGACGGTCGACACGGTGACCGACCGGGCGGACACGCCCAGCCCCGCCGGCGGCGGCTCGACGAGGCGCCGGACCGCGGCGACCACCCGGTCGTAGTTCGCCAGCGGCTCCCCCATGCCCATGAACACCACATGGTCGATCCGCTCACCGGCCCCGGCGCACGCCCGGACCGCCTGGTCGACGATCTCGGCCGTCGTGAGGTTGCGGGTGAGGCCCTGCTGACCAGTGGCGCAGAAGGGGCACCCGACGCCGCACCCGGCCTGGCTGGACAGGCACAGCGTGAGCCGGTCCGGGTACCGCATGAGGACGCTCTCGACCAGCGCGCCGTCGGTGAGCCGCCACAGCGTCTTCACGGTGTCCCCGCCGTCCGCCCGCTGCTCGCCGGCCGGCTCCAGCAGCGGGGGCAGCAGCAGCGACCCGAGCCGGTCGCGGTCCTTCGCCGGCAGGTCCGTCATGCCCGCGGGGTCGCTGCGGAACCGGGCGAAGTAGTGGTGGGCGAGCTGGCGCGCCCGGAAGGCCGGGAAGCCCGCCCCGCGGGCCGCGGCCTCGCGTTCGGCGGGGGCGAGATCGGCCAGGTGGACCGGGACCGCACGGACTCCCCGCGCTCGGCCGGCGCCGGCCGCGGCGGCGCCGGCGGGGGTCAGCGGGAGCAGCGTCGGCGCCGACGGCGGCGGGGGCACGGCGGGCACCGGGCCAGTCTCGCACCGGCGCCCGAGCCGTCCGGGCGCCGGGACTTACCGCCGCTTGTGGCCCGGGCCGGGGCCGGGTTGCCTAGGGGGCATGACGAGCGTGACCACCGACGTGACCGTGGCGGAGTCCCCCGACGCCCCCGCCGCCGGCTACCTGCCCCCGGACGAGCTGGAATCGCTGGACGCCTGGTTCCGGGCGGCGAACTACCTGTCGGTCGGACAGATCTACCTCATGGGCAATCCCCTGCTCCGCGAACCCCTCCAGTTGGAGCACGTGAAGCCCCGCCTGCTCGGTCACTGGGGAACGACGCCGGGCCTCAACTTCATGCACGCTCACCTCAACCGGGCGATCGTCCACCGCGACCTCGACATGATCTACATCTGCGGGCCCGGGCACGGCGGTCCGGCCATGGTCGCCGCGGCGTGGCTGGACGGCACATACAGCGAGGTCTACCCCGGCGTCACCCGCGACGGGCGCGGGATGGCCCGGCTGTTCACGCAGTTCTCGTTCCCCGGCGGGATCCCCAGCCACGTCGCGCCCGAGACGCCAGGCTCGATCCACGAGGGCGGCGAGCTCGGCTACGCCCTGTCCCACGCCTTCGGCGCCGCCTTCGACAACCCCGACCTCGTGGTCGCGGCGATCGTCGGCGACGGCGAGGCCGAGACCGGCCCGCTGGCCGCCTCCTGGCACTCGACGAAGTTCCTCGACCCGGTGCACGACGGGGCCGTGCTGCCGATCCTCCACCTCAACGGGTACAAGATCGCCAACCCGACGGTGCTGGCGCGGATACCGCAGGCGGAGCTCGACGCCATGCTCTGGGGATACGGCTGGCAGCCGTACGTCGTCGAGGGCGACGACCCCGAAGCGATGCATCACACGTTCGCCCAGGTCCTCGACCGGTGCCTGGACGAGATCGCGGCCATCCGGCGCCGGGCCCGCGGCGGTGACGGCGCCGACGGCGGACATGCCGACGGCGGCCGCGGTGAGCGGCCCCGGTGGCCCATGATCGTCCTCCGGTCGCCGAAGGGCTGGACCGGGCCCGAGACGATCGACGGCAAGGTCGTCGAGGACCACTGGCGCTCCCACCAGGTGCCGTTCTCCGACACCCGGGACAACGCGGAGCACCGCGCGATCCTCGAGCAGTGGATGCGCTCGTACCGCCCGGAGGAGCTCTTCGGCGCCGAGGGCTCCCCGCTGCCCGTCGTCACGCGGTTCTCCCCGGCCGGCGACCGGCGGATGAGCGCGAACCCTCACACCAACGGCGGGGAGCTGCTGCGGGCCCTGCGGATGCCCGACTTCCGGGACTACGCGATCGAGGTCGAGCCGGGGGTGTCATCGGACAGCGCGACGGCGACCCTCGGGACGTTCCTGCGCGACGTCCTGCGGTTGAACGCCGACCAGCGCAACTTCCGGGTGTTCGCCCCCGACGAGAACAACTCCAACCGCCTGCATGCGGTGCTCGAGGTCACGGGCCGGGCATGGCAGGAGCGGATCCTGCCCATCGACGAGGGGCTGGCCCGCGACGGCCGGGTCATGGAGATCCTGTCCGAGCACACCTGCCAGGGCTGGCTGGAGGGATACCTGCTGACGGGCCGGCACGGGTTCTTCTCGTGCTACGAGGCCTTCATCCACATCGTCGACTCGATGGTCAACCAGCACGCCAAGTGGCTCAAGACCACCCGGGAGCTGGACTGGCGCCGCCCGGTCGCGAGCCTCAACTACCTGCTGACGTCCCACGTCTGGCGGCAGGACCACAACGGCTTCAGCCACCAGGACCCCGGGTTCATCGACCACGTGGTCAACAAGAAGGCCGACGTGATCCGGGTGTACCTGCCGCCGGACACCAACTGCCTGCTCTCGGTGGCCGACCACGCGCTGCGCAGCCGCAACTACGTCAACGTCATCGTCGCCGGCAAGCAGCCCGCCCTGCAGTACCTGTCGATGGACGAGGCGATCGTCCACTGCACCAAGGGCATCGGCATCTGGCCATGGGCCAGCACCGACGCCGGCGAGGAGCCCGACGTCGTGCTGGGGTGCGCCGGGGACGTCCCGACGATGGAGGCGCTGGCCGCCGTCGACGTGCTCCTGAAGCACGTCCCGGACCTGCGGATCCGCTTCGTCAACGTCGTCGACCTCATGCGGCTGCAGTCGGAGTCCGAGCACCCCCACGGGCTGTCGGACCGCGAGTTCGACAGCCTCTTCACGACCGACAAGCCGATCATCTTCGCCTACCACGGCTACCCCTGGCTGATCCATCGGCTGACCTACCGGCGCACCAACCATCCCAACCTCCACGTGCGCGGCTACATCGAGGAGGGGACCACCACGACGCCGTTCGACATGACCGTCATGAACCGCCTCGACCGGTTCAGCCTCGCGATCGACGTCATCGACCGGCTGCCTCGACTGGGGCACCGCGGGGCTCACGCCCGCGAGGCGCTGAAGAACATGCTCCTCGAGCACCGGCAGTACACCCGCACCCACGGGACCGACCTGCCGGAGATCGCGAACTGGACGTGGACCCGGGGACCCGGCGGTGCTCCGGGCCGGGCCGGCGACCAGGACCCGGTCGACGCCCCGGAGTGACCCCGTGTGCCGCGCCGGCCCGGGGGCCATCGGTGTCACGGTCAGAGGGGGCCCAGGACCGTCAGCACGACGTAGGCGACCGGGGCGGCGGGCAGGAGCGAGTCGAGGCGGTCCATCACCCCCCCATGACCGGGGAGCAGGCTCCCCATGTCCTTGATCCCCAGGTCCCGCTTGAGCAGGGACTCGCTGAGGTCGCCGATCGTCGCGGCCACCGTCACGGCGAGCCCGAGGACGACCCCCCACCACCAGGGACCGCCGAGCAGCAGGGCGACCGAGACGGCACCGGCCGAGGCGGCGAGCAGCGCCGAGCCGGCCACGCCCTCCCACGACTTGCGCGGCGACACCGTGGGCGCCAGGACATGGCGCCCCCACAGCGACCCCACGAGGTAGCCGCCCACGTCGCTTGCGACGACGACGATGACGAACGCCATGACCCGGAAGGGCCCGTCCTCCTCGGCCAGCATGAGGATCGCGAAACCGGCGAGGTACGGGACGTACACGGCGGTGAAGACGCCCGCGGTGACGTCACGGACCGGATCGGGGCCCTCGAACACCCGCCACCACAGGATGGCGGTGGCGGTGAGGGCCAGGGACACGAACAGCGCGTCCGCCCCCGCCAGGTAGGCCGATGCCAGCATCCCGAGCGCGCCGAGCACGGTCGGCACGAGCGGGATGCGCACCCGGCGCGCCCGGAAGGCGTTGGCGAGCTCCCAGATCGCCACCACGCAGGCCACCGCGGTGAGGACCACGAACACCTCGCGGCGGACGAAGAGACTGACGACCACCACCAGTCCGAGTCCCAGCCCGACCCCGATCGCGGCCGGGAGGTTGCGGCCGGGGCTGCGGCGGG
>Ga0224723_1001069_pt1 | contig 17326 bp, 16 predicted proteins | sample Balambano_FR2_Me_FD_161647 | JGI IMG/M metagenome (GOLD analysis project Ga0224723, IMG submission 161647) | Freshwater sediment microbial communities from Lake Towuti, South Sulawesi, Indonesia - Balambano_FR2_MetaG | ecosystem: Environmental > Aquatic > Freshwater > Lake > Sediment | place...
TAGCACAAAAACGCCGACGGCAAAGGATTTTGGCTATAGACGGTGAAGACAACGGCAGCATCAAACTGAGCCGATCGCAGTTGCTCGATCCTCTGAAACTCAGGCTGGCTATCTAAGCGCGGGGCTGTTGCTTTGAGCCAGGGTGCGTCGTAAACAATCACCTTATCAATTTCGGCAATCAGTGGGGCGATCGCTGCTCCTGCCGCCGAGGTCATCAAGGTAATTCGTCGCGGAATATCACCGGATGTTTTGAGGGCACGCATGGCGGGCGCAGTCATCAAGACATCGCCGATCGAATCAAGGCGAACACAGAGAATGTTTTGAGCAGTGTTCCAGGACATACAGCGTTTTTCACTTAATAATTTTCAGCTAACAGGCTTTTTCAGGCTAATGAAGTCCAAAAAATGGGGTATGGGGGCTATGCCTCCACGCAGGGGCAAAGCCCCCATACCCCCCGCACTTTACCAGAGTGAAAAAAACCATAACAGTTTTCAATTAACAACTTTCACTTAACAATAAAGCTGAGGGGGTGAAGCAGAAGAGACAGAACGAATTTGCTCGATCGTGCGGGTAGTCGATCGATTTTCGACAAAAGGAAGAATATGAACAACACCGCCAAGCTGCTCGACCAGAGATGCTTCTGGCAACGTTTCTCGCGTGTAGTCTCCACCTTTTACGAACACATCTGGGCGAATGATTTCAATCAAATGGTGAGGAGTTAGTTCAGAAAAGGGAATCACATAATTCACGGATTCCAGAGCAGCAAGCACGGTGAGGCGATCGTCTAAAGAATTAACAGGTCGTCCCATGCCTTTGAGTTGACGCACGCTCTCATCGCTGTTGACACCTACAATCAGCACATCCCCGAATGCTTTTGCCTGCTGCAAATACGTGACATGACCGGAGTGAAGCAGATCAAAACAGCCGTTTGTAAATACAATTCGCTGTCCGGCAGTGCGGCGTGTCGCAAGGCATTGGGCGATTTGACTCCGATCGAGAATTCGTTTTCCAGATGCGATCGAGGGGGGCTGAAACTGCTGCCGCAACTGGTTCGCGGTGCAGACGCTGGTTCCCGTTTGCTGAGTCACAATTTGTGTTGTTGCCCTGGCAAGCTGAGCCGCAGTTGAGATCGAAGCCTCCGTCGCCAAACTCAATGCCAGAGCGGTAATAAACGTATCGCCTGCCCCGGAAGTTTGATTTGCCGAAACAGGCTGTGCCGGAATTTCGATCGGGGGATAGCTGGGCTGAAAGAAAATTGCCCCTTCGCTATCCAGCGTCACCGCCACAATTTTTGCGCCTGTCAGCTCCAGCAATCGATCGCCGTAGGGCAAAATTTGAGTCATGCGATCGCTTTTCTGCGCAGGCAGTTCGAGCAGCCGAATGGTTTCCCCGTAATTGGGCTTGACGGCGGTTGGTCTAACGCTCTGGTAACGGACAAGCTGCTTGGAATCGACCACCAGAACTCGATCGTGCTGTGACTGCAAAGACGCGATTGTCTCGATCAGGCGCGGTGTGAGAATGCCGTAGCCATAGTCAGACACAATCACCGCACCAACCTGAGGGAAAAGCTGCGTCAGGCGATCGATCAGCACGGTTTCCAGTTCTGCTGAAATTGCCCCGGTGCTGCCCTGGTCAAATCGGAGCAGTAGCTGATCTTGCGCCACAATCCGCTGTTTTGCCAGCGTGCTGCGATCGGGTGAAACGATCAGATGATTTGCCGCCACCGATCGCTGCTGGAGGCTCTGCAACAGCCGATCGCCCTCTGTATCCTGTCCGATGACCGACAACAGAACCGGATGCGCTCCCAGTGCTGTCACATTTGCCGCTACATTTGCCGCCCCGCCCGGAAAATCCTGCCGCTGATCGATCGCCACGACTGGAACCGGAGCCTCCTGACAGAGCCGATTTGCATCTCCCGATAAATAGGCATCCAGCATTACGTCCCCCATCACCAGCACCGTGAGCGATGACCAGCGATCGACGAAGTGCAATAAATGCGACAAATTATTCATCGGTAAATGGCAGGTAGGGTGGATGGAGAAGGGAAAGGAAGAGACACATCAGGATAATCGATCGCGAGAATGACACGGGCAGCCGCATCCAGATCAGAAACAAGATGATGCGGTAAACGCTGCGGGGATAGCTTCCACTCTGTTTCGTTACCGTTGTCGATCAAAATTGTGCGACAGCCTGCTGCCCGTCCCGCTCCAACGTCATGCAAAATATCGCCAATAAACCAGGATGCTGCAAGATCAAGCTGGTGCTCCTCTGCTGCCTGAAGCAGCAGCCCTGGCTCTGGTTTCCGACAGTTGCAGTTGATCGCATAGGGGGCGATCGTCCCTTCTGGATGATGCGGACAGTAGTAGAAGCCTGCCAGCGGAATTCCGAATTGAGCTAGCTCCTGCATCAGATGCTGTTCGACGATCGCCAAAGCCGTTTCCTCGAAATAGCCTCGCGCTACACCTGACTGATTCGTGATCACAAACAGCTTATATCCCGCTTCATGCAGCCGCCGCAGTCCGTCGATCGCCCCTTCACACCACCGGATCAGCGTTGGGTCAACGTTGTAGGGAACGTTCTCAACCAGGGTTCCATCCTTGTCAAGAAAAACTGCTCTAGAGGACGAATTTTGCATCTTCACGCTGCTTCTCTAATTTCATTTCTCGTTTCACTAGGGCCAGGAAGACTCGCGCATTGGAATGACTGTCACCTCCGGGATTACCGTCTCAGCAGGCTGCAGCAGCACATAGCGAATCGTGTCCGCCACATTGCGCGGATCTTGCAGCACATTCGGGTCGAGATCGGGGAATCGATCGAGTAAGAAAGGCGTTCTCATGCCACCTGCAACGATTGCCGTCACCTTCACCCCATGCGGACGACCCTCAACATGCAGCGCATGACTGAAGCCCATCAGTCCCCATTTGCTGGCGTGATAGGCAGACGCATTTGCCCAGGCACGTTTGGCGGCAGTTGATGCAACGTTGATAATGTGCCCACTGCCCTGCTGCTTCATCAGCGGAAAGACCTGTTTTGACAGGATAAACGGAGCACGCAAATTCACACTCAAGATTCGATCCCAGTCATCTACGCCCATTTCCTCGATCGACACTGTTAGATCGGTTCCGGCATTGTTCACCAAAACATCAACCTTGCCGTGTTGATCGACGATTTTCTGGATTCCTGCCTGAATCTGCTCCTCATCTGTAATATCCAGCGACAAAGCGTATGCTTCCAATCCACGATTGCGTAACTGCTGCATCAACGGCTCTGCAAGATCCATCCGAATATCAGCAGCAATAACGATCGCCCCTGACTCTGCCAGACTCTCGCAAATTGCAGCTCCCAACCCTCGTCCACCTCCTGTCACCAGCACAACTTTTCCAGTTAACGCTTCCATTCCAATTTACTCCTATCTATTAATCCAGAACTGATGAACAATAATGCGATGAATTGTATGCGGCGATCGTCTATTCTTCATCCCCTTACCAATCCACTCGTTTATTTAAGACATAGCACCACAACGTCTCTACTGGCTCACCCCCTCATCCCTACCCCCTCCACACTCGCCATCGTGATCTCATACTGTGGCGTTTCCCATTGTCCCAATCGGCTGGTTTCGTTGGGTGCAGCCGCGAGGAGCTGTTCTTCCACCAGTTCACAGAGCAGATGCATCACCATGAGCTGCACTTCCTGAATGCGCTGAGTTTCGATCGCCGGAACCACGATCGCAATATCTGCTTGATGCCGCAGTTCACCGCCGTCTCCACCCAGCAGGGCAATGGTCGTCAGGTTGGCGCGATGGGCAGATTCAAACGCTGCAATTACGTTTTTCGATCGCCCGCTGGTACTGATGCCAATCAGCAGATCCTGAGGCTGGGCAAAGGTTTCAACCTGCCGCGCAAAGATATCGTCATAGCTGACATCGTTCGCCCATGCGGTGATAAAAGCAGTATCTGCGGTGAGTGCCATCGCTGGAAGTCCGGCACGGTGGGGACAGCAAAACCGTCCAACCAGTTCGGCTGCTAAATGTTGAGCATCTGCCGCACTGCCGCCATTCCCGCAAATCAAAACTTTTCCGCCTCGCAAGAAGCAAGCACTCATCGCCTGAGACGCAGCTTGAATTGCCGGACGGAGGAGCCTTTGCGATCGCTGTACTGCCTTGATCACCGTCTCGAAGCCGCGATCGAGAATCGCCATCTGGTTTGCCTCACCGCCTGCCAGGGTTGAAACGCCGCTCAACACTTCCTCATACAGAGCCGCGACTGCGCTGGTGACTTTCTGCCAGGTGAAATGCTCCTGACTGCGACGGATTGCCTGTCGTCCAAACAGGTTTCGCAACTGTGGATTGCCCAAAAGCTGCTGCAGGCGATCGGTGAGTGCTTCGGGATCGTTGGGCGGAACGAGATAGCCTGTTTCGCCGTCCTTCACCGTGAATTTCACGCCACCCACATTTGCGCCGATTACGGGTGTGCCGCAAGCCATCGCCTCGATCGGCGTAATCCCAAACGGCTCGTACCAGGGCGTGGTGACAAACACATCTGCTGCGCTGTAGTAATATTTCAGCACTTCCCGCCCCCGTCTGCCGACAAAGGAAATCCGTGTCGCCACGCCCAACTCTTGCGCGATCGTATTGAGTCTGCCAATTTCAGGTGTGAGCTGGGGATCAGGGGTTTCGGCTTCGCCGCCCACAATGATTAAACGTACTGCGATAGGCTGTTCCTGCTGCAACTGTCTTTTTTGGAGCTGCGCAAAAGCCCGAATCACATTATCCACGCCCTTGCGGGGAACCATCCGCCCCAACTGCAAAATCAACGCCTCATCGGGCGGCAGTCCCAGGGTTAAGCGAGCGCGGGTTTTGTCGATCGCCCAAAATTCTAGGGGATCAAAGCCACAGGGAACGATGCTGATGCGGCTGGGATGGGCGTGATAGAGATTCATTAAATCTTCCCGATCCTGCGGGCATTCGGCAATAATGTGATCGGCTTCCTGCACCACCCGATCTTCAACGGCAAAGCGATCGTCTGGAAACTGATCGGCATCGCCCTGATAAAGCCGCCGCACCCGTCCCAGGGCGTGAAATGTCACCACAAACGGAATTCCCAAAACGCGCTTCATATCTGCGGCAACCAGAGCAGACATCCAGAAATTTGCGTGAACCAGATCATAGGAGGCATGGCAGCGACACCAATCCACCATAAAGGCGGTGAATTCGTTCATGTAGGGCAGCAGCTTTTCTTTTGGCATTGCGATCGCCGGACCGGCGGGAACGTGAACCACGCGCACCCCCTGCTGCCAATCCACCACTTCGGGCAAATGATCCCCATCGCGCCGCGTAAACACATCGACCTGATAGCCGATCGCCGCCAGATGCTTCGCGAGCTGACCCACATACACATTCTGCCCACCGCTATCGACACCGCCAAAAATGCCAAGCGGCGTTGCGTGTTCGCTAATCAGTGCAATTCGTTTGGTCATAGGTGTGTCTAGAGAATAGGGTGAAGATTCAGAACTCGTATCATCCGATGCGTTCAGAGACTCATTCAGAGATTTGTTTGGAAATTTATCGAGAAATTGTCGTTGGTTTCAGACTCATCGCCTGTTCAAATGCAGCATTCCAATCCCGCACAAATCGATCGATCCCATATCGCGATCGTGCCTGTTCTCTGGCTCCTTTGCTGAGTTGCTGGGCAGCTTCCGGGTTATCAATCAGCATCTGCATACGATCGACCAGGGCATTCACGTTGGTATCCACAAATCCAGAGACATTGTTTTCCACAACCGTTGCCAGTTCTGTGGTTGCCAGTCCCACGATCGGGATTCCCAGCATCATTGCTTCGCAAACCGCCAGCCCTAAACTCGTGTAGCGCACTGGATGGAAGAAAAATCGATAGCGGGCTTCAAAGGCAGGAAGCTGCAAATGCGTAACTTCGCCAATGCCGCCCATTGATTCTGCATCCATGCCGACCAGATCAAGGGGAATCGATCGCCTCACCTGCTCAAAAATATCTGCGCCCAATCGTCTGCCGCGCTTTCTAAGACCGTTTGCCACCACAATGCCGCGCGGTAGTTCTCCCGTATATGTCACATCTTCGGGCACTGTCACGCCATGCTCAACCACACAGGTTGGGGTGCGATTGTTTTGCCACATTAAACGATTGAAATGGGTGACATGAACCAGCAGCGTTTCCGGATCGTCTACCCAGTGAGCCGTATCCGTTGGCTGTTCGCGAGGCGGATCGTGTTCCAGATACAAACGCGGCAACGATCGCTGTGCTTGGGAAAGAATGTCGTACTGATCTTCGAGATAATTGCGGCGCGACTGAAACAAAATGCAGTCAAACTGCTGATGCTTCACTTCCTCTGCTGGAATATCGTACACATTCTCACCCCAGGGAAATCCCCCTAGCCGTCCGCCATAGCCTTCCGGTTTGCCCGGTTTCACAGGCAGATAAAAGTCGTGAGGAGCCTGGGTCAGGTAATACAGATAGCTACCGTGAACGTGCCAGGTGAGGATTTTCAATCGCATAGGGAACTCAAGATAATAGAGAAAGAAGAACTACATGATTGCCACATCCGCAGCAGGAGCTGAAACTGAATCAGGCGCGGCAGAATGACTCGATTGATCGAATAGATTGCTGCGATCGATCGCAAAACCAGCGGATTGCAGAAGATGAAGCTGATACTCCAGAGGATTCACGGGATCGATCGGCGGTTTAACCCAGTAGGACAAAACTCCTCCACTAAACTCGCAGGACTGCCCCACCCGAATCGGAATGCCTGCCAGATAGCAGCAGTATGCCACCAGATAAGGAGACTGTTGCGGCAAGGTGACTACGATCGCAGCATCAAACGATCGGGCTTTGAGAATTTGAATCAAAGGCTCGGCGTGATTTGCCAGACTAGAAAAAGGAAAGGAAGGAGAGATTATATCTAGGGCGCAATCTTGTTTGCCTGGGAACGCATTGGGCAATGAATCTGGAAATGAAGGGAGAACGGAAAAGGGAAGAGAAGTGAGAACAGAAATGTGAATCTGCGGCAGACTCCGCTGGATCACCGACAGGATTTGATGCAGCACCGATTGATTGTCCTGCTCTAGAAGACTAACGACAAGAAGCCGCTCAACGAGCTGCCAGTCAGGATGCATAGGAAACCTCCTCAAGATGCAGCAGATTCAGGGCTTCTCGCAAAACCTGCATCGACGTTGCCGCCGGATAAAGATGAGCATCTTCGATCGTTGGCATGACTACAATGCGATGACGATCGCGATCGAGCGGGGCCCAGCGATGCGGTTCAGATTGAGAGAAAATCACCACACTTTTGACCTGAACGGCTGCTCCCAGGTGAGATACCCCTGTGTCGTTGCAAATCAGCAATTCTGCCTGCTGCAATAGCAAAGCTAAGGCTCCCAGACTGGTCTGCCCTGCCAGATCGATTGCAGGATATCGCATCATCTGAGCTACTTTCTGCGTCAGATCTTTTTCAGCAGTCGTCCCAGTCAAAACAATCTGGAAATTCTGGGCCGCCAGCGCATCGGCAACAACCGCAAAATGTTCACAAGCCCAGCGACGATCGGCGGTACTGGCTCCGGGATGGATGCAGAGATAGGGCTGCTGAAGCGGATAGGCTTGCAGAATGGCGTCGGCTTCACTGCGATCGCTTACGCTGACTGGAAACTCTAGCGATTCACCCTGCTGAGAAATTCCAAGAAATTTCAGCAAATGCAGATGCCGCTGCACTTCGGGCAGATGTTCCGGGTAGGGAAAAAAGCTGTCGGTGTCCGGGCAGAACTGTCCTTTCGGGAAAAAGCCCACCGTCCATTTTGCGCCCATGAGCATTGCGAAGCCATTCATGGTGGAGCCGTTGCCGTGCATTTGCAGTGCTAGATCAAATGGAGCTTGCTGAACTTGCTGCAAAAAGGCGATCGTCCGCTGCGGCGAAACAGGCACTTCTGGAATGCCGGGATAGCCCGGAAACGCTAGCCATCGATCGAGATAGGTATCAAATCGCTGCACAAACGACTTTGTCCACGGCAACCCAATCAGGGTAACTTCTGCAGCCGGAAAAGCCGATCGCAGCGCACGAAAGGCAGGCACGGCGCAGAGTAAGTCGCCTAATCCAGGCAATGCACGGACGATCACAATTCGCTGCGGCGCAGGATCTTCAAATCGAAGATGTCCATTCACAAATGTCTCCATTGACAGTCAAGAAAGGCGGTAAGCGCAGGGTGAATTAAGTTAGCTGATGAATAACAGTCAACAAGCCCAGCATTAACGAATATTCTGAAATTCAATTCAGCGACTCAAAGCCTGGTTTGCGAAACCTATTTTGCATGACTTAAAGTAGCTAAAGTCAAGAACGCTTTGGCATAATTGCTTTTACTGGGTAAGGTCGCTTTGAACTTAGAATCTCTATTTGTTCAGAGTGATGCTATTACTTTTTAAGTGCCAGATATAGGAGTTATGGTAGTCACTCTGCTTTCTGGAAGCATCAGGCGTTTGCCTGAAGAACACACGCACTTTTTCCAGCTCCGTTGTGCGTTTGCCTAATGCAGCTTTCACCTAGCAAAAAAAGAAGCGAAGCTAACATGAGAACCAGGGGGTGTGGGGGCTAAGCTCCACGCAGGGGGAGAACCCCTGCACCCCGTCTTCAGCCAAATTCGTGGAACGATAAATGGATTGGAAAATGCAGAGGGTGATTAAGCACGCTAGCAACAGCAAAACCTGCGATGGCTGGGGTTTTGCTGCCACACCTATATTTTGGAAAACAGGTTTATTCTGGAAAACAGGCTTGTCCAACCGCTTCTCATCCAAAACTCGCAGCAGACCAATGGCGAATCAAGAATGGCGATACCCAGATTGAAGCGATCGCAGCAGCAGACATAAGCGCATTTGCACAGCATCGTCAAATTTTCTCGGCTCCAGTCCCGTGAGCGAAGCAATCTTATCAAGCCGATAGCTTAATGTGTTGCGATGAATTGATAAATGTCTTGCAGTTGCAGAAGGACAGCAATCTTGTGCGAAAAAAGTGTTGAGTGTTGTCAATAATTCAGGCTCGTGATCGAGCGGACTCAGCAAATACTTAGCAAGATCAATTTTGGTTTTTTCATCCGCAACGCCCACGAATGCAGCAATCCCTAACTCGCCCAAACAATGCACCTGATTATTGCCCTGCAATCGTTTTCCCAGGGACAAGGCTGCACCCGCATCTTCATAGGAGTGTGCCAATCCCCGCACCCCAGGGTGATAGCGACCAATGCCCACATTAATTGTTGCGCCAGTGTCGTTTCTGAGGCGGAGCAGCAGCGCATCTGCAGCTCGCTTCAAGGCTGCTAAATTTGCCCAGGAGGAGCTGAGTCCCTCGGCAACATCTCCACAATCCGCCCACATTCCCAGATTCTTGCTGTTGCTGGCTTTGAGGACAGCGATCTCTCCTTCACCCAGGTAGGCGCAGATCGTGTCATTGGGCAGATGAAAAAAGCTAACAATGCTGCTGATAACTGCCTGTGCTCTTCGCTGCTCGGTTTCTACGATATTTTCTGGCAAACTTGAACTGGGATGAGACTCCTGCACAATCTCCTGCACAACATAGCAGGCAGCATCGATCAAAATAACGGCTCTGGGCGGAGATAAATCAATTCCCAATCGTTTTGCCCGATTCCAAATGATCGTTTCGTCTTCAATGCGATCGTGCAGCAAATCATCAATGAGTTCGTTCTTCAGCTCATGTTGACTGGGAAGATGATGCTGTGTTGATTGATTGATTACCAGTTCAACCAGGGCTTGCGCAAGGCGGGGAGAAATCATTTCACGATCGGCTGGCTTCCCCACAATCACCTCTCCCGTTCCTGTATCGTGCTGCAGCGGAATCCTCAGGAAATGAGACAGGGCTTTCTCTCCGCCCCAGCCAATCGCCTCGCAGTTCCCCGAAGGCGTAACCGATCGTCCGATACGATCGGGTTCGCTGCTAGTTACGACAACCCCCCGTTCATTAGTCACAAAAACAGGAGCATAGAGCAGTTCTGCAACGCGATCGGTAACAACGCTGGCAAGCTGTATAAAGCGACTGGAAGTTTGAATCATGAATGCGTTGCGGCTGGAAATTCCAATTTCAGAAGACAAAATGGTGAACAAAGCAGAGAACAGTTTATCTGCAAGGCGAGCAAACTCGTACCGGCGTGAAGGAACGTTGCAGAAAGCTCAAGCACTATATCTCTGAAACACAAAAAATATAGAGGGAACGATAGCAGCTTCAACAGAGCGATACATCCTTCTCAAGAGACAGATCATCTGTCTTACCAGTTTTGATTCTGGAACAACTACCTTCGCTTTCTCTACCGTTTTCTCTATTACTGGTTTATTCCTGACAATAAACCAGCTCTATTTTTTATGAGCAGAATAAAACATTCCCTTCTAACCTCCATGATCATTGACTCCTTGTCTGTCCACCACCCTATCCACCTTATCAATCTCAGAAAACTTATCGCCAATAAACCGCTCTCACCCCCTCATGCCCTCACCCACCTCACTCCCCCACCTCATGCCCCTCCTCGAATGGCTCACCCTCCACACGTTTGCAGGAATGACGATCGGCGCGCTTGAAGCAGGTCAATTTCAACTTATGGCGACGCTGGTGTTCTCTGGTTTGCTGGTCGGTGTTGCGCAGTGGCTTGTGCTCCGGCAAGTGCTGCGTCACTCCGCCCGCTGGATTTTGGCAAGTGCGATCGGCTGGATCGTGGGGGTTCAGCTCATGATTGGGCTGGGCGGCTTGCTCGACCCGATCGTGACACGCTTCACTGAGCTGAGCGGGTGGGAGGTGTTTTGGCTGAATGTCACGCAGCAACCGATCGCGTTACTGGGAATGGGGATCGCTCAAAGTGTTCTGCTGCGATCGCTTCGGGCACAGACCGATGAATGGCTGCCGCTGAGCTGGGTAGGTGTGAGTGTGCTGGGTGGAGCAGTGCAGGGCGGGGGGAGCGCAATGTTCTGTGCGGTGTTTTGCCCAACTTTGACTGAGCCGTTGGGGGGAATTTTAACGACCGCGATCGTTTATGGTGTCGGCTGGTTTGGCTACAGTTTTGTAACTGCCGCTCTGTTAGGTAAATTACTTTCTTCAAGTGTTTCAGGACACTCTTAAATCTTAAGTTCAACCGTTAGATTGACGACGATCGAGAAACAGTAACTATACTGAGTGTTGAAAGGCTGCGTGAAAGATACATCACTAAAAACCCAGCATTGACTAAATCAGTCTCATACCCAATCAATTTGAAGCGGCATAGGAAGTTGGGATCAACTGAAACGAATTGATAACGAGCCGATCGTAATCAGCAGGGTCGGACAGTAGAAGCCAGCACGCCGCAGTGCTTTAACCCGATTGAACTAAACCCGAACTGTTTCGATCGCTAACAACTTTATCTTTTACCTGATTCTCGTCATTTGACCTACTAACCCTTACCCCCATAAATCAATATGGTAACTGCTCAATCTTTTAGCTTTAAAGATTTGCTGGCAAGCTCAAACTTACCGCTTCTCGTTGTGTTTTTTAGTCCCCTTTGTGGGCCGTCTCACTTAATGGATACGGTGTTGCAGGAGGTTGCCCTTCGCACCGTCGATCGCCTGCAAATCGTCAAAATCGACAGCGAAAGCTATCCTGCTCTGGCTTCTCAATACAAGGTTCATGCGCTTCCCACGCTGCTTCTGTTCAAACGGGGGGATCTCGTTGCCCGTCTGGAGGATGAGCGAACCGAGAACCTGATGCCTGCCGATCGCCTGATGCAGCTTCTGGAGTCGCACCTCTAATGTATGAGTAGCGGAGAATTATCCTGCAGCAGGCAACTCATCTACTGAACTCATTTGTTGAACAAGGATTTATTGAACAAGGAGTCCTCCTTATGGCAGAGCAAGCAGCCGATCAGGGCAAAGAGATCAAGGAAAACTACGATCCGGCACAGTCGCCGGGTGCCAAGGCAGCACAGATTGCGGCTGACCCCAGTGTTTCGCTCGAAGAAGCCAAAGCGGCAGCAGCCGGAGAACCCGAAAATGCATCGGGCAGCGTTGCCCCCAGCACTGCAGCAGAAAACACCGCCAGCATTTCCGATCCCGAAGCCAGCGATATTCCCAGCTCGGACAATCACTAAGCACTTTAGCCTTATTCCCTATCCAGCCCTTATCCCTTTCCTTCCCCTATGGACAGCAATTCGCAACCGACTCCTCCCAATCAAACCGATCGGCAACCGACTTCCAATCGCTCTTCAGCTTCACCGTTTGAGCCTTTGCGTTTGCCCGAAATGAAGCTGCCTAACCCTGAGGAAATTTCAGGGCAAATTGCAGAGCAGCTTCACTTTGCGCTGTTTTTGCTTGAGCGGCTGGGAGCTGGAATGAACGGCATGGTTGAAGATACGGTTTACCAGACGGGGCAATCTGCGATCGACACAGCTTCGAGTCTGGCTGCCGAAATTGCAAAGACGATCGCCGTTCTGAGCAATAGCGCGACCGAGATGAGCAAATCGACCTTTGATTGGGCAAGTCAGGTCAGCGAAACAACGCTGCGCGAGTCGCACAAGATGCTGGATCAAACCCTGCAGGGAACCGGGCAGGCAGTAGACCTGGTGACAAAGCAACCCTGGCTGCGGCAGTGGTCGAACTTTCTCAAAATTGACTGGCTGCTGAATCTGGTCGATCGCGTTGATGTCCAGAAGGCAACGGATGCAGTAAAAAAGCTGCAGCAGCAGTATCCTGACGAATCGCCCAGCCAGATTGCGCATCGGATCATGGTGGAAAAAGCAGTCTATGCAGGCGGAATGGGATTTGCCAGCAGTATGGTTCCGGGTGAGGCGGCTGCGCTGCTTGCAGTAGATCTGGCAGCAACCACGGCACTGCAGGCAGAAATGGTGTATCAGATTGCGGCGGCTTATGGTCTAAATTTGCGCGAATCGGCTCGAAAAGGAGAAGTGCTAGCGATTTTTGGCTTGGCGTTGGGCGGTAGTCAGGCAGTACGGGCTGGGCTGGGAATGCTGCGAACGGTGCCGATGGCAGGCGCAATTATTGGAGCAAGCACAAACGCCACGATGATGTATGCGCTGGGCTATGCTGCTTGCCGCTTTTATGAAGCGAAACTTGACAGCAACACACTGCCAACCGAAACCCTGGATGCGCTAAAACTGGATGCGCTCAAGGCTGAAAGCGATCGCTATCTGACCGATATTGCCATCAATCAGCAGGCAATTATGGATCAGGTTCTGGTTCACATGATAGTTGCCAGCTACCCCAACCAGGACTGGGAAGCAATTTTGCCCAATTTAGCAGCTCTACAGCTCAGCCCGGCTTCTCTGGAGGTGATTGCGGCTCAGATTCAGTCTCCGCAGCCGCTGGATGAACTGCTGAACCAGCTCAATCGCGACTATGCAACTCCGCTGTTGGCGCAGTGTTATCGAATCGCTCAGGTCAATGGCACGCTGTCTCCTGAAGAATCCCGCATTCTGGATGCGATCGCTGGGCGGTTCAACCTGAATCTAGACAATGTGAAACGCATGGTGGAGGGCGCGTAATGCAACCCTGGATGATGATTGGCGGCGTAATGTTTTTGGTGTCGTTTGGAGCTTTTCTAATTCGTCCACGCGACATCAAGTGGGAAATGAAGCTCGATCGCCCCAGATGGCTGGTATTTGAGCCTGCAATTCCCCTGATCTGGACGATTGTATTTGTCACCGGGGCAGCTTCAGCCACGACTGTGTGGAACCACGCACCGGGAACTGCAACCACTTGGATTTTAATGGCAGTCTATCTGCTGCTGGAAATTGTCACCGTTGCCTATATTCCCGCCACGCTGAGAACGCATAGTCTTGCGGTGGGCACAACGCTGGGGGCGATCGGGGTGGCGATCGGCATTGTGCTTGCACTTACAGTCTGGTCGATTTCTCCCTGGGCAACCCTGCTGCTGCTGCCCTACCTGGCATGGAGTCCGATCGGGACACTGACCACGCGCCAGATGATCGATCTTAACCCCGAAGCAAAATAGAGCGCTGTCCCCATGCCTCCAGATGGCTCGCGGATCCTGGATGTCAGTCTCTTTAAAATTTCATAACAAAACCCTATCTCATTTTCCGGTAGGGTTTTCTGCTATTGAGAATTTCATTGTTTGCAGATGCATGCGCTGCAAGGCTTTCAGCCACGCTCCCAGGCTCGATCGATCGGCTTTCTCTCCACGCAAAAACTACCACCCCCTAACCCGTCACGCTAGAATAGGGTAGTAAGACATATGTACTAGGTACTGCCGTGAACCAAGCTACATCACTCCAAGTCTGGCGTCAATCGCCCAACAGCCCTACTACCGATAGTAGCACGATCGATGCTGGTCTTGACAGTCGTATCGATAGTAGTACAGTGCAGTCCGCTCTCTACCAAGCCGCAGTTCAGCTTCAGGCTCACCTTGCTCAAGAGGAAGGAGAACTGTATCGGCTTGAAGATTTACAGCAAGTTTTAGTGCGCTGGCTGGAGTCGTCGATCGAGTGCCTGGTCGAAGATGCCTTGTTTCACACGCTCGAAGGCGATCGGGCTTTTGCCTTTAATCGTCATGCCTTTGAGCGTCAAATGCAGCACCTTGAGCCTCTGTCTGCTCCCAATTCTGCAACGACTTCTGCTGCAAATCCTGTCACGGGTTCGGTCACAGATGCGGCTTCAGTTTCCTCTGTCCCGGCTTCGACAATCGCCGCCTAAAGCTTGCCAATTTTTTGCTTCCTTATTGCTTTCCTTTCAATTCATTCCAGTATTCCTTACCTAAACCCTGACGCTATGAAACTCATTGATTACCCTGCCGCGATCGCGGAAAAACAGCACCAGATGCTTCGAGCAGAGCAGCACGTTCGTAGACTGCAAGAGATTCTTAACCGACTGACCGCCGAGATTGACACCACGATCGCCTTTGATACTTCTCTCAAAAATGATGCACAGCGCAAAGCAAGACGGGTTGAGCTGATGCGTGCTGCTGGCTATCGGACTGCCTATGCTAATCTGCAAATGGCACAAGACGAACGCGCCGAGATCGAGATCGACCTGAACCTGCTCCGCAACCAGTTTGGCGTGTTGAAGCTAGAAAAGCGCGAGACGATCGCTGCTCGTGAGATGCAGTTGCTCGATGCCGCGTAAGCTGATGTTGTGCAATTCGAGTCGCATTACCTGCACCATTAAAGGAATATCTATAAATGGGCAGATGTTTGCGATCGGGGGCGTTGTTACCTTAACAACTAAGCGACTCACAGCGAGTACAAACGTAGATGCACTCATTCCCCAGCTTCGGGTTCTTGGCTGGGGATTTTTATTAGGCAATTTCCCATTATTTCTCTGTCATTCAAGTTTCTATCAAACAGGGCAGAGGGCAAGGGACAGGAATACGCTAGGATCTAGTTGTTAAGTAGAATATTTAACGAATTTTAACGATCGTCCTGTGGAGTGTGCGGATATGGGACTGCTCGATCGCATTTGGCGACTCATTCGTGCCAATTTTAACAGCCTGGTGAATCAAGCCGAAGATCCAGAAAAAATTCTGGAGCAAGCGGTTATTGATATGCAAAATGATGTAATTCAGCTTCGACAAGCGGTGGCGCAGGCGATCGCAACGCAGAAGCGCACAGAACGTCAGGCGGCACAGGCGCAGGCAAACGCGAATGAATGGTATCAGCGGGCACAGTTGGCGCTGCAAAAGGGCGAAGAAGGGCTGGCAAGAGAAGCTTTGACCCGACGCAAATCGTTTCAAGATACTGCCAATGCTCTGAAGGCGCAGATCGATCAGCAGAGTTCGATCGTTGCCAAGCTCAAGCAAAACATGGTGGCGCTCGAAGGCAAACTGGCAGAAGCCCGCACTAAAAAAGATATGTATATTGCCCGTGCGCGATCGGCACAGGCTTCGCAGCAGCTTAATGATGTGCTGGGGCGCATGAACCCCGATGGCGCAATGGCAGCTTTTGAACGGATGGAAGAACGGGTGCAGCAGCTTGAGGCACAGGCAGAAGCCGTCGCAGAACTGAACGAAGGCGATGATATCGACAAACGGTTCCGGGCACTTGAAAGCGGCGGTGATGTGGATACAGAACTGGCAGCAATGAAAGCTCAGCTTTTACGCGGCGGCTCAGCTTCTCCCCGGCTCCAGTCTCAGTCGCAGCCGCTGGATCCCGAAGTTGAGGCAGATTTGAAACAGCTTCGATCGCAGCTTGAAGAAATTTAGCAGCCCGCAATTTATCTGCGATCGCCTGTTGCAACCGGAACGCGATCGCTTTGGCGCGGATGTTCTTCCCACGGGTTGAGCACGTCTTTCACCAGGATTTCTTGAATCCAGATTTGCGCTACGATCACGAGCGGAATTGCCAGAAACAGCCCTAAAAAGCCAAAGAAAACAGCAAATATCACCTGGGCAATCAGCGTCACGGCGGGTAACACCGACACCTGCTGCTGCATAACGTAGGGCACTAGCAGATATTGTTCGAGCTGCTGAATCAAAATGTAAAGCACAATTACCGCTAATGCTTTCCAGGGCGCATCGAGCAGCGCGACCGCAACGGGGGGAATCAGGCTGAGCGTTGGTCCCACATTGGGAATCGCTTCGAGCAGTCCGGCGATCGAGGCATTGGCAAACACCAGCGGCACGCGCAAGATCGACAAGCCAATCCCGGAGACAACGCCGACCACAACCATATCAATCAAAATGCCGCGTGTCCAGCCTCCTAAAGCAATCTGACATTGGGTGAGAATTTCGTCGATTCTGCGCCGATAAAAAGCGGGAAATAGTGAAATAAACCCCTGCCGATAAGGTCTGGGATTCACCAGCAGCATAATGGTCAGCGCAAATACTAACAAAATGCTAAGTGCAATCGTCAGCACGTTTGAAAAAAGCGAAAAGAAATTGTTAAATGCCCAGGTTGCAAAGGGCTGAGCTTGCCGCGCTAACACATCAATATCCGGCAAAAAGTCATCGCCCGGAAGCCGCTCTCGCAGAACTTCTACCCAATTGGAAAGCTGCCCAAAGCCGATCGGCACAAGCTGGGCAAGCTGTCTGAACTGGCTGATAAAGGGCGGCACAATAATGACGGCTAAAAATGTCAGAATCCCCAGCAGCACGACCACTGACATAAACGCGCCAAAGCCTCTTCCAACCCCCGATTGCCGCCATCGCATCACTACGCCATTTAAAGCAGTTGCAAAAATTACGGCGGTGAAAATCAGCAGAACAACCTGTCTAATTTCCCAGAGAATGTAGAGTGAAATGAGTAGGGCAATTAAGCCAATCCATTGACCGAGCTTCACAATCTTTCCCAGACAGCGATAATGATGAGCGCAAT
>Ga0224723_1001070_pt1 | contig 17323 bp, 17 predicted proteins | sample Balambano_FR2_Me_FD_161647 | JGI IMG/M metagenome (GOLD analysis project Ga0224723, IMG submission 161647) | Freshwater sediment microbial communities from Lake Towuti, South Sulawesi, Indonesia - Balambano_FR2_MetaG | ecosystem: Environmental > Aquatic > Freshwater > Lake > Sediment | place...
CCGAGGATCTGCCGCCGGATCAGCTGATCTTCGAAAGCGCGCCGACCGCTTCGGTGCCGCGCGACATCGCGCTGCAACTCGCCCGGCTGGACCCCGGCGAGGCGTCGGTCGATCTGCGGCGCGGGGGGGCGCGGGTGCTCCTGATGCTCTGCCGGCGCACGGTGGACCAACCGTTGGCGGAACCGCAACCCGATGCCGAGGGCGAAGCCGCGGCCCCCCTGACCGAGGCCGAGATCCGCGAGCGGACGGGCAATCTGCTGTTCAACCAGCGGATCGCCCAGCTGTCGAACGTCTATCTGCAGGATCTGCTGGCCAACGCGATCATCCGCGAGCCGTGAGAATGCCCCCGGGCCGGTTGCCGGTGGTGCTGACCTGCGGCGAGCCGGCCGGTATCGGCCCGGAACTGGCGGTCCGGGCGCGCGCGGCCCTGGGGGCCGAGGTGCCCTTCGTCTGGATCGGCGATCCGGGCCATCTGCCGCCCGGCTCGGGCTTTGCCATCGTGCCGGACCCGGCCGCGGCGCTGCAGGTGCCGGATGCGCTCTTGCCGGTGCTGCCCCATGCTTTCGCCGGCCCGGCGCGCCACGGCCAACCGGACCCGCGCCATGCCGCCGACGTGGTCGCGGTGATCGCGCGCGCGGTCGGGCTGGTCCGGGACGGCGCGGCGGCCGCGCTTTGCACTGCGCCGATCCACAAGAAGGCGCTGCACGACGGCGCGGGCTTTGCCTATGCCGGGCACACTGAATACCTTGCCGCGCTGGCGGGTGCCGACCGGGCGGTGATGATGCTCGCCTGTCCGGCGCTGCGCGTCGTGCCGGTCACGATCCACATTCCTCTCGCGGCGGTGCCCGCCGCACTGACCCCCGACCTTCTGGAAACGACGATCCGCATCACCCATGCCGCGCTGATCCGCGACTTCGGGATCGCCGCGCCGCGGCTCGCGGTGGCCGGGCTGAACCCGCATGCGGGCGAAGGCGGAGCGATGGGTGCGGAAGAGATCGGCTTGATCGCTCCCGTCCTCGACCGGCTGCGGGCCGAGGGCCTGGCGCTGGCCGGGCCGCTCGCGGCCGACAGCCTGTTCCATGCCGCGGCGCGTTCGGGCTACGACGCGGCGGTCGCGATGTATCACGATCAGGCGCTGATCCCGATCAAGACGCTCGACTTCGCTGGCGCGGTGAACGTGACCCTCGGCCTGCCGTTCGTGCGCACCTCGCCCGATCATGGCACCGCCTTCGACCTCGCCGGGCGGGGAACGGCCGATCCCTCGAGCCTGATCGCGGCGCTGCGCATGGCCGACGCGATGGCGGCCCGGCGCGCGCCATGGCCGCGATAGACGGGCTGCCGCCGCTGCGCGAGGTGATCGCGGCGCACGGGCTGGTGGCGAGAAAAAAGCTCGGCCAGAACTTCCTTCTGGACCTGAACCTGACCGCGCGGATCGCGCGGGCGGCGGGCGACCTGTCCGCCTCCGACGTGCTCGAGATCGGCCCCGGTCCGGGCGGGCTGACCCGCGGGCTTCTGGCCCACGGCGCGCGCCGGGTGCTGGCGGTAGAGCGTGATCCGCGCTGCCTGCCCGCGCTGGCCGCGATCGCAGCCGCCTATCCCGGCCGGCTGGACTGGGTGATCGGCGACGCGCTGGAGGTCGGGCTGGCCCCGCCGCTCGAGCCGCCGGTCCGCGTGGTGGCCAACCTGCCCTACAACGTCGGCACCGAGCTTCTGGTGCGCTGGCTGACGCCCGCGGCCTGGCCGCCGTTCTGGCAGAGCCTGACGTTGATGTTCCAGAAGGAGGTGGCCGAGCGAATCGTCGCGCGCCCGCGCAGCAAGGCCTACGGCCGGCTGGCGCTCTTGGCGCAGTGGCGTGCCGATCCGAAGATCGTGCTGACCCTCCCGCCCGAGGCCTTCGTTCCGGCGCCCAGGGTCCATTCCGCTGTCGTCCACCTGGTCCGGCGCGATGAGCCGCGCTACCCGGCCGATCCCGCCCTGCTGGCACAGGTCACGGCCGCCGCCTTCAACCAGCGGCGCAAGATGCTCCGGGCAAGCCTCAGGGGTCTCGCCCCCGATATCGAGAGGCTCTTGGACGCGGCCGGGATCGACCCGACGGCCCGCGCCGAGGAGATCCCGCTGGAAGGCTTCTGCGCGCTGGCGCGCGGGCTCGCCGCCGCCCGCGCCTGACCGGCGCCTATTCGGCCGCCTCGGCGGGCCCGTCGCCGCCCGGGCCCTCATCGCCGGACTTCGGCTTGCGCGGTGCCCGCGGCCGGCGGGCGCCGGCGGGTTTCGGCGCCTCGGCCTCCGGCGCAGCCGGCTCGGGCGGGGCGAAGCTCGGCATCATCGGCGATAGGACCGGCTGCGGCGCGTCGGCCGCAATCGGCGGAGGGCTGGTTTCGGCCGGCCGCGGCGGGGGGCGACGGTCCTGCGGCTGGAAGCGTGGCCGGTCGTCGCGCCGGTCGGGCTGCGGCCCGCGGTCGCGATAGTCGCCACGGGGCGGCTCGGACCGGGGCATGTCCGGCCGCGGACGCGTCTCGGGCGTTTCGACGAGGCCGCTATCGTCGGATTCCTCGGCGAGGTCGATCACCGCGCCGAGCCTCGGCGCTGGCCCGGGATCTTGCATCTCGTCGCGCGGATTGCGGTCGCGGTAGCCGCCGATCTGCGCATAGCCGTTCGGGTTGCCGTTCTGGCCAGAGTCGCGGCGGTGATCCTGCTCGGCCGCAAGCTCGCGCTGCGCCTCGCCCAGCATGCGGGTGTAGTGTTCGGCATGCTGCTGGAAGTTCTCGGCCGCGACCCGGTCATTCGACAGCTGCGCGTCCCGCGCGAGGATCAGGTATTTCTCGATGATCTGCTGCGGCGTGCCGCGCACCTTGCCCTCGGGGCCGGAACTGTCGAACACGCGGTTGACGATGTTGCCGATCGAGCGCGGCCGGTTCGATTTCGAACGCGAGCGGGATTTGGATGATCTCATGGGTTTCCGTTGGTTTCCGGTCGATGTGCGGCATGTCCCTGGGCGACCGTCCCGCCGCGCGACGCATCGCGGCGACGCGCCAAGGTGCAGATGAAGGCTGACCCTAGGGTGCCCTGCAGGGGATGGCGCAACGCCACCCGCTCCCTCACATCCCGAATAAACATGCCTGCCGCGCCGAGACAAGAGGAAAGTGCGGCGAATGCGGGCAGAGCGGCGGAATCGCTTGGCGTCCTGCGCCCTCAGGCGGGCCGCGCGATCACCACCCGGTCGCGCCCGTCGAGGTCGGGGCGCAGCGCCACCGTCTCCAGCCCCGCGGCGGTGAAGATCGCCATCACCGCGCGGGCCTGGGCCGGCCCGATCTCGACCATGAGATGGCCGCCCGGCGCCAGATGGCGCGGCGCCCCGGCGGCGATGGCGCGATAGGCGTCGAGCCCGTCGCCGCCCGGGGTAAGCGCCGCATGCGGCTCCCAGAGCCGGACATCGGGGGCGAGGCCGGCCATCTCTGCCGCCGCGATATAGGGCGGGTTCGACAGGATCAGGTCGAACCGCCCCTCGACGCCGGCGAACCAGTCGGCCCGGACCAGCGCCGCGCGCGCGCCGAGTCCGAGGGCCGCGGCATTGTCGGCCGCCACCGCCAGCGCCTCTTTCGAGATGTCGGTGCCAAGGCCGGTCGCCTCGGGGCGCTCGGCAAGGCAGGATAGCAGGATCGCCCCCGTCCCAGTGCCGAGGTCGAGCAGGCGCGCAAACGGCCGCTGCAGCGCCGCGCCCACCAGCACCTCGGTCTCGGGCCGGGGATCGAGCACATCCGGCGTCACCCGGAACTTGCGGCCCCAGAACATCCGGCTGCCGATGATCTGTGCCACCGGCTGGCGCGCGGCGCGGGCGCGCAGGCTTGTCTCGAACCGCGCCATCGCCTCGGCCGGCAGCGGGTCGGACAGATGCAGCGTCAGCCGCTCGGCCGGCAGCCCCGCCGCATGCGCCAGAAGTGCCCGCGCATCCCCGCCCGCCGCCGGCACGCCGGCCGCGGCCAGCCGCGACATGCCCGCGCGCAGCGCCTCGGCCAGCCTCATCCCTCGATCTCGGCCAGCCGGGCGGCCTGGTCATGCGCGACCAGCGCGTCGATCACCTCGCCAAGATCGCCGCCCATGATCTGCGGCAGGGCATAGAGCGTCAGGTTGATCCGGTGGTCGGTCATCCGCCCTTGCGGAAAGTTGTAGGTGCGGATCCGCTCGCTGCGGTCGCCCGAGCCCACCTGCGCCCGCCGGTCGGCGGCGCGCGCCTCGGACAGGCGCGCCCGTTCGATGTCGTAAAGCCGCGCGCGCAGCACCTGCATCGCGATCGCCCGGTTCTGGTGCTGCGACTTCTCGGAACTGGTGACCACGATGCCGGTCGGCAGATGGGTGATCCTGACCGCCGAGTCGGTGGTGTTCACATGCTGCCCGCCGGCGCCGGAGGCGCGCATGGTGTCGATGCGGATGTCGGCGGGCGGGATCTCGAGGTCCACCTCTTCCGCCTCGGGCAGCACCGCGACGGTCGCGGCCGAGGTGTGGATGCGGCCCTGGGTCTCGGTCTCGGGGACGCGCTGCACCCGGTGGACGCCGGCTTCGTATTTCAGCCGGGCGAAGACGCCTTCCCCCTGCACATGCGCGACCGCCTCACGGATGCCGCCCAGATCGCTGTGCTGGACCTCGATCAGGTCGAACTGCCAGCCCTGCTGCTCGGCGTGGCGCTGATACATGCGCAACAGATCCGCCGCAAACAGCGCGGCCTCGTCGCCGCCGGTGCCGGGGCGGATTTCGAGGATCGCGGGGCGCGCGTCGGCGGTGTCCTTGGGCAAGAGTGCCAGCCGCAGCGCCTGTTCCATCTCGGGGATGCGGGCGCGCAGGACCGCTAGTTCCGCCTCGGCCAGCGCCCGCAACTCGGTGTCGGCCTGCATCGCCTCGGCCTCGGCCAGATCGCCGAGCGCGCGGCGGTAGGCGGCGATCTCGGCCACCACCGGCGCCAGCTCCGCATGTTCGCGGCTCAGGGCCGCGATCCGGTCGGGTGGGGCCGCCGTGCCAAGCTGCGCCTCGATGAACTCGAACCGCCTCGTGATCTGGTCAAGGGTCTCGCGCGGAACCATGCCGGGCGGTGTGGCCGATGGGTCAGTCCGGGTCAAGCCTCATCGCCGCGCCCTGCCGCGCCCGCCGCCAGCGTCGCCAGCCAGCGCGACACCCGCGCCCGGTTCACCCCGAGATCGCCCGAGCCGAACCGCGACCTGGCAAAGACGCTGACCGTCGCCCCTGCCCGGTCGGCGACGACGCGAACCGAGGTGTAGTCGGGAAAGCCCCAGAGCAGCGAACGGGTGACATAGACGGCAAAGCTGTCGTCGCCGGCGAGCCGCCGCGTGCGCGGGGTCGCGAGGATGATCGCGGCCAGCCGCGCACCGGCCTCGGCGGGCGCAAGCTTCAGCCGCAGCGCGGGCCTGTCCGCGCCCGGCAGATCGGCCACCAGATAGGTGTTGGCCGGGTTGCGGGCCAACACCGCCGCAGGATCCACCTGCCAGCGCCGCGGATCCGAAGGCGCCAGCCGCACCCAGGCCGCCGCCGCGACGACAACCAGTAGCACGCCCGCGATCAGGATCTGCAGGCTCATCCGCGGCTGCGCCGTCCCCAGCCGTAGAGCGCGATCAGCTCGTAGGCCACATGCGCTCCCGCAATGGCAGTCGCACCGGTGCTGTCATAGGGCGGCGAGACCTCCACCACATCGCCGCCGACCAGGGTGATCCCCGCGAGATCGCGCAGCATTGCCGCCGCCTGCCACGACGCGAGGCCCCCCCAGACCGGCGTGCCGGTGCCCGGTGCAAAGGCCGGGTCGAGCGCATCGATGTCGAACGTCAGATAGACCGGCCCGTCGCCGACGATGGCCGTTACCCGTGCCACCGCCGCCGCTGTCCCCTTCTCGTGCACTTCGCGGGCGTCGATCACGGTCAGCCCGAGATAATCCTCGGTCGAGGTGCGGATGCCGATCTGCACCGAGCGCGCGGGGTTCACCAGCCCCTGTTTCACCGCCTTGTACATCATCGTGCCGTGGTCGATCCGGGTCAGGTCGTCATCCGGCCAGAGGTCGGAATGGGCGTCGAAATGGATCACGCCGAGCGGCCCGAACCGCTCGGCATAGGCACGCAGGATCGGATAGGTGATGTAATGGTCGCCGCCCAGCACGATGCTCCCGGCTCCCGCGGCGAGGATGGTCCGGATATGGTCGGTGAGCCGGTCGGGGAAATCGGCGACCCTGGCATAGTCGAAGGCGAGGTCGCCATAGTCGATCACCGCCAGCACCTCGAGCGGGTCGTAGCCCCAGCCGTGCGGCGGGTCATAGGGCTGCAGGCTCGACGCCTCGCGGATCGCGCGCGGGCCGAAGCGGGCGCCGGCGCGGTGCGTCACCGCCTGATCGAACGGCACGCCGGTCACGGCCAGGTCCACCCCCGTCAGATCCTTGCTGTAGCGGCGGCGCAGAAAGCTGGTCGCCCCGCCGAAGGCATTCTCGAAAGCGTAGCCGCGCAGGCCCGGCCGGGTGAAGGCGAGGTCCACCTCGGATTTCGCATCTTCCAGTGCCATCGGGCGCTCCTCCCTTTCGCTGCCGGGCCGGCCGCTGCCCGCCGCCGTGCACTCTAGGGCGCTTCGCCGCTTCCGCCAGCCCCGCCGCCCGGACGGCTGTCAGGCAAGCGGCTGGGTCCGCTCGACCAGCCTGGCGAAGAAGCTGGCGCCGACCGGCGCCACCTCGTCGTTGAAGTCATAGGCCGGGTGATGCAGGCCCGCGCCCGGCCCGGTGCCGAGGAACAGGTAGGCGCCGGGCCGCGCCTCGAGCATGTAGGCGAAATCCTCCGATCCCATCTCGCGCCGGCCCTCCGAGTCTATGCCCGCCTCGCCCGCGACCTCGCGCGCCGCCTCGGCCGCCAGCGCGGTCTCGGCGGGATGATTCACCGTCGGCGGATAGCCGCGCTCATAGTCGATCCGGACACCGACGCCATAGGCGGTGGCATGCCCCTCGACGATCTCGCGGAACCGCCGCTCGGCCAGGTCGCGCACCTCGGGCGTGAAGCTCCGGATGGTGGCGCAGAACCAGCCGCTTTCGGGCACGATGTTCGAGGCGCTGCCGACATGGATCTGGGTGACCGACAGGACCATCTCGTCCAGCGCCGACAGGTTGCGGCTGATGATGGTCTGCAGCGCGGCGACCATGCCGGTGATCGCCACCACCGGATCGACGGTCTCTTGCGGCGTGGCGCCATGCCCGCCCCGGCCGGTCACGGTCACGGTGGCGGTATCGACCGCCGCCATCAGCGGCCCCGCGGTGGTGACGAACCTGCCGAACGGCATGTTGGGCGCGTTGTGGAGGCCGAACACCCGGGTGATGCCGAAGCGGTCCATGATGCCCTCGCGCACCATCACCTCGCCGCCGCCGCCATCCTCTTCCGCCGGCTGGAAGATCAGCGCGACCCGGCCGCGAAAGCGGCGGGTCTCGGCGAGGTAGCGGGCGGCGCCGAGCAGCATCGTCACATGCCCGTCATGGCCGCAGGCATGCATCCGCCCCGGCACGGTCGAGGCATGGTCCGTCCCGCCCGTCTCGGCGATCGGCAGCGCATCCATGTCGGCGCGCAGCCCGATGGTCGGCCCCTCGCCCCGCCCTTCGATCAGCGCGACGATGCCGCTGGTCGCGATGCCGGTATGCACCTCGTCCACGCCGAACTCGGCAAGCCGCTCGGCGACGAAGGCGGCGGTGCGATGGCAGTCGAACTTCAGTTCCGGATGCCGGTGAAGGTACTGCCGCCAGGCGGTCATGGCGGGCGCGAAATCGGCGATGCGGTTCAGGACGGGCAAGGTGGACTTTGCGCAGAGCGATGGCTATGCCCATACTGAACCCGAATTCGGAAGGTCCCGCAATGCAGGATGCAGCCCCCGACGCGCCGCCGGAGGCCACGGCCAGCGCGGCGCTGATCGCCGACCCCGAGGGCGGCCTGCCCCGGCTGATCGAGATCACGCGCCGTCTGCGCGACCCCGCGACCGGCTGCCCCTGGGACCTCGCGCAGGATTTCGACAGCATCGCGCCTTACACGATCGAGGAGGCGCACGAGGTCGCCGACGCCATCGCGCGGCGGTCCTGGGACGAGTTGCCGGGCGAACTGGGCGACCTGCTGTTGCAGATCGTCTATCATTCCCGGATGGCGGAAGAGGCCGGGCTGTTCAGCTTCGACCGCGTGGTGCGGACGATCGCCGACAAGATGGTGGCGCGCCATCCGCATGTGTTCGGGGCCGCCCCGCGCGACAAGACCCTCGACCAGCAGAGCGCCGACTGGGAACGGCTGAAGGCGGCCGAGCGCGGGCCCGCGCGGGTGCTCGACGGCGTGGCGCTCGGCCTGCCGGCGCTGACGCGGGCGGTGAAGCTGCAGAGGCGCGCGGCACGGGTCGGGTTCGACTGGCCGTCCACGGCCGAGGTGCTGGACAAGCTCGCCGAGGAGGCGCGGGAACTCGTCGAGGCGCGCGACCGGCTCGGGCCCGCCGCCCAGGCCGAGGAATTCGGCGACCTCCTGTTCGTGATGGCCAACCTTGCCCGGCACCTCGGGATCGATCCCGAGGCGGCGCTGCGGGCAGCCAATGCCAAGTTCACCCGCCGCTTCGCCCGGATCGAGGACTGGCTGGCCAAGACCGGCCGCACCCCCGCCGACAGCGACCTGGCCGAGATGGACGCGCTGTGGAACCGGGCCAAGGCCGAGGACGTCGCGGGTCATTCCCGATCATAACAGTCAGGCATTGACCGGAGTAAAAGAGTCGGGTTTAACCGGGAAACCGGAAACCTGACAAAAGAGGTCAGCCATGGAACTTCGTCTGCCGCTTCTCGCCCTCGCCATCGGCGCCTCGGCCCTGCCCGCCGCCGCGCAGGAGGTGAACATCTATTCATATCGCCAGCCGGAGCTGATCCAGCCGCTCCTGGACGGCTTCACCGCCGCGACGGGCATCACCACCAACGTGGCCTTCGTGGAACAGGGCCTCACCGAACGGCTCGTGGCCGAGGGCGACCGCTCGCCCGCCGACATCATCCTGACGGTGGACATCGGCCGCCTGCAGGAGGCGAAGGAGGCGGGTGTGACCCAAGCCGTCACCTCCGAAGTGCTGGAGGCGAACATCCCCCCGAGCCTGCGCGACGACGAGGGGCACTGGTTCGGCCTGACCACCCGCGCCCGGATCATCTATGCCCACAAGGACCGCGTGGCCCCCGGCGAGGTCACCACCTACGAGGATCTCGCCTCCGAGACATGGCGCGGCCGCATCTGCACCCGCTCGGGCACGCATGTCTACACCACGGCGCTGCTGTCGGCCGTGATCGCGCACCACGGCGAGGAGACGGCGAAGACCTGGCTCGAGGGCGTCAAGGCCAATCTTGCGAAGAAACCCGACGGCAACGACCGCGCCCAGGTGCAGGCGATCTGGGCCGGCGAATGCGACATCTCGATCGGCAACACCTATTACATGGGCCAGATGCTGGCCGATCCCGAGCAGCAGCCCTGGGCCGAAGCGGTGCGCATCGAGTTCCCGGTGTTCGAGGGCGCGGGCACCCATGTGAACATCTCGGGTGTGGCGATGACCCGGGCCGCGCCGAACCGGGAGGTGGCGCTGCAGTTCATGGAATACCTCGCTTCGCCGGAAGCGCAGAAGATATACGCCGACGTGGTCAACGAGTATCCGGTGTCGCCGGAGGTGCCGCCGAGCGACCTCGTCGCCGGCTGGGGCAGCTTCACCCCCGACACGATGGGCCTGACCGAGATCGCGCGGCACCGCGCCGCCGCGCTGCGCATCGTCGAGGAAGTGAATTTCGACGGCTGAGCCGCTCCGGGGCGCGCGTCGGGCCGGGTGGACATCGCCCGGCCTATGCGCTTTTCTCGCGGTCGCAACGGAGGGGCGCATGGCACCGCGCAAGATCATCATCGACACCGACCCGGGCCAGGATGACGCCGTGGCCATCCTGCTGGCGCTCGCCAGCCCCGACGAGATTGAGGTGCTGGGCCTGACCGCCGTCGCGGGCAACGTGCCGCTAGCGCTGACCGCGCGCAACTGCCGGATCGTCTGCGAACTGGCCGGACGCCCCGACATCCGGGTCCATGCCGGCAGTGACGCGCCGCTGAAGCGCCGCCTGATCACCGCCGAGGACATCCACGGCAAGACCGGCCTCGACGGCCCTCCGCTGCCCGAACCCACCATGCCGCTGCAGGCCGCGCATGGCGTGGACTTCATCATCGAGACGCTCCGGCGAGAGCCGGCAGGCACGGTCACGCTCTGCCCGCTCGGGCCGCTGACCAACATCGCCCAGGCCTTCCTGCGCGCGCCGGAGGTGGCCGGTCGGGTGCAGGAAATCGTGCTGATGGGCGGCGCCTATTTCGAGGTCGGCAACGTCACCCCGGCGGCCGAGTTCAACATCCATGTCGATCCCGAGGCGGCCGACATCGTGTTCCGCTCGGGCGCACCCCTGGTGGCGATGCCGCTCGACGTGACCCACAAGGCGATGACCAACCCGGCGCGCGTGGCGGCCATCCGCGCCATCGACCGCGCGCCGGGCCGGATGGTGGCCGCCTGGATCGACTTCTTCGAGCGCTTCGACAAGCAGCGCTACGGCGGCGACGGCGCGCCCTTGCACGATCCTTGCGTCATCGCCTGGCTGCTCCGGCCGGACCTGTTCGCCGGCCGCCGCATCAACGTGGTGATCGAGACGGACGGCAAGCATACGACCGGCATGACCGTGGCCGACTGGTGGCGCCAGACCGGGCGACCCGCCAATGCGCTGTTCATGGGATCGCTCGACGCCGACGGCTTCTTCGCGCTCCTCACCGAGCGCATCGCCCGGCTGTGAGCCGCAAAATCCTTGCCAAGGATTTTGCCAAGACTTTTCCCGAAAAGTCTTGGTGCCTGCGTCAGCCGAGCGCGTAGCCCGCGCCGCGCACCGTGCGCAGGGGATCGCCGCCGCCGAACTGGCAGAGCGCCTTGCGCAGCCGGCCGATGTGTACGTCGACCGTGCGGGTATCGACATAGATGTCGCGCCCCCAGACCCGGTCCAGGAGCTGCTCGCGGCTCCAGACCCGGCCCGGCTTCTCCATGAAGGTCGACAGCAGACGGAACTCGGTCGGCCCGAGCTTCAGCACCTTGTCGGAGCGGAACACCTTGTGGCTTTCGGGGTCGAGCCGGATGTCCTCGTACTCCAGCACCACCCCGACCGCGGCGGGCCGTGACCGGCGCAACTGCGCCCGCACGCGGGCCATCAGCTCGACCAGCGAATAGGGCTTGATCACATAGTCGTCCGCCCCGGTCTCGAGACCGCGCACCCGGTCCACCTCTTCCGAGCGGGCCGAAAGCATGATGATCGGCACGCCCCGGGTGTCCTGCCGCGACTTCAGCCGCCGGCAGACCTCGATTCCCGAGACGCTCGGCAGCATCCAGTCGAGCACGATCACGTCGGGCGAGACTTCGTCGACCAGGATCAGCGCCTCCTCGCCATTGGCCGCCTGGGCAACCCGGAAGCCCTCGGCCTCGAAATTGTAGGATAGCACCTCGCGCTGCGCGGGCTCATCCTCGACCAGAAGGACAGTCGGCTGATCTGCCGCCATCACGCCGGCTCGCCGGGCACTGTGACCGATGTGAGGTCGGCCTTGATGCGGGGTTCCTCGGGCATCGTGCCGCGGACCAGGTAGATCACCTGCTCGGCGATGCTGGTGGCGTGGTCGCCCATCCGCTCGATGTTCTTGGCGATGAAGTGGAGATGCATGCAGGCGGTGATGTTGCGCGGATCTTCCAGCATGTGGGTCAGGAACACGCGGAACAGGCTGTTGTACATCTGGTCCACATCCTTGTCACGCCGCCGGACCTCGTCGGCCAGTTCGGCATCGCGCTGGATATAGGAATCGAGCGCATCCTTCAGCAGCAGTTCCACCGCCTTGGCCATCCGCCGGATGCCGCCGGCGGTGTCGCCGATCGGCGACATCTGGGCCAGCACGACCGACCGTTTGGCGAGGTTCTTCGCATAGTCGCCGCAGCGCTCCAGCGCGGCCGCGATCTTCATCACCGTCAGCACGGTGCGCAGGTCCGAAGCGGTCGGGGCGCGCAGCGCGATCAGCCGCGCGGCTTCGGCGTTCACCTGTTCCTCCAGCGCGTCGATCGCGTCGTCCGACAGGCGCACCCGCGCGGCCAGTTCCTCGTCTCGGGTCTCGAGTGCCTGGGCGGCGTCGAGGATGGCGGCCTCCACCAGTCCGCCCATCTTCATGATCATCGCCTGAATCGCTTCCAGGTCCCGGTCGAAGACCGAGGTGATGTGCTTGTCGCTGTTCATCTTGGTCCCCTCAGCCGATCCGGCCGGTAATGTAGGATTCGGTCCGCGGGTCCTTCGGATTGGTGAAGATCTGCCCGGTCTCGCCGTATTCGACCAGGTTGCCAAGATGGAAGAAGGCGGTCTTCTGGCTGACCCGGGCGGCCTGCTGCATCGAGTGGGTCACGATCACCACCGAGAACTGCGAGCGCAGTTCGTCGATCAGCTCCTCCACCTGCGCCGTCGCGATCGGGTCGAGCGCCGAGCAGGGCTCGTCCATCAGCAGCACTTCCGGCGCCGTCGCCACGGCGCGGGCGATGCACAGGCGCTGCTGCTGGCCGCCGGAGAGGCCCGTGCCGGCCGCATCCAGCCGATCCTTGACCTCGTTCCACAGCGCCGCCCGGCGCAATGACTTCTCGACCACCTCGTCGAGTTCGGCCTTGCTCTTGGTCAGGCCGTGGATCTTCGGCCCGTAGGCGACGTTGTCGTAGATCGACTTCGGGAAGGGGTTGGGCTTCTGGAAAACCATGCCGACCTTGGCGCGCAGCTGCACCGGGTCGACCTTCGGGTCGTAGATGTCCTCCGAGTCGAGCTTGATCTGGCCCTCGACCCGACACGAGGCAATGGTGTCGTTCATCCGGTTCAGGCAGCGCAGGAAGGTGGACTTGCCGCAGCCCGAGGGGCCGATGAAGGCGGTCACCGTCTTGTCGAGGATGTCGACATCGACATCCTTCAGCGCATGGGTCGTGCCGTAGTACACCTGGACACCGCGCGCGGCGATCTTGTTGTCGTTGGTGTCCAAGTCTCTCTCCAGGATTCGCATGTCGTTCATGTCTTGAGACCTCCTACCAGCGGCGTTCGAAGCGGCGGCGCAACAGGATTGCCACGGCGTTCATGACGACCAGGAACGCGAGCAGCACGATGATCGCCCCCGAGGAGCGTTCGATGAAGGCGGGGTCGGCGCGCGAGGCCCAGGAATAGACCTGCACCGGCAGCGCGGTCGCGGGATCGAGAACGCCCCCGTCGAGCGGGCCGCGCGGGAAGTTGGTGACGAAGGCCACCATCCCGATCAGCAGGAGCGGCGCGGTCTCGCCGAGTGCGGTCGCAAGGCCGAGGATGGTCCCGGTCAGAATTCCCGGCATGGCGAGCGGCAGCACGTGGTGGAACACGGTCTGGGTCTGCGACGCGCCGACGCCGAGTGCCGCCTGCCGGATCGAGGGCGGCACCGCCCGCAGCGACGCGCGGGTGGCGATGATGATCGTCGGCAGCGTCATCAGCGAGATCACCAGCGCGCCGACCAGCGAGGAGGATTGCGGCAGGCCCATGAAGTTGATGAAGATCGCGAGGCCGAGGATGCCGAACACGATCGAGGGGACCGCCGCAAGGTTCGAGATGTTGATCTCGATGATGTCGGTGAACCGGTTCTTCGGTGCGAATTCCTCGAGATAGATCGAGGCCGCCACACCGACCGGCAGCGTGAACAGGAGCACCATCACCATCATGTAGATCGAGCCGATGATCGCGACCCCAAGGCCGGCCGATTCGGGCCGCTGGTCCGAGGCGTCCGGGTTGGTCAGGAAGCCGGAGTTGAAGCCGGTGGTCAGGATGCCGGCGGCCCGAAGCTCGTCGGCGAGGTCGAGCTGTTCGACCGACACGTTGGCGTCGCGCGCCGCGGTCTCGCGGGTCACGCGGCCCTTCAGGTAGCCGTCGATCCGGCCGGTGGCATAAACCTGCACGGTGATCGTCTGGCCGAGCAGCGAGGGGTCCGCGAGCACCATGTTGCGCACCCTGGCCGGCGCGTCGCGCGACACCATGTCGTTGATCATCCGGCCGTCGAGCCCGTCGATCTGGATACCCCGGGCGGCCACCTCGGCGTTCAGCGCATCGCCGAGGAGCGAGGCGTAGCCGATCGTGGTGACCTTCATCAAGTCCTCGCGCGAGCGGTTGCCGCTCGGGTCCAGCCGCTCGGCATCGAGCGTCACCGGAAAGGTCAGCTTGGCCTGCTGGAAGGCGCCGACGCCGTCGCTGAAGATCGTGTAGAGCATGATCGCGAGCGTCAGCAGGCTGACGCAGATCGCCGCGATGCCGTAGTATTTGAAGCGGGCTTCCGAGGCGTTGCGGCGGCGGGTCAGGGCATCCTGCGCCAGGAGCGACGACTTGGGCTTGCGGCCGGGGGTCGCCGCGAGGTCTCCCGTGATGGCGTCGGTCATTCGTACTGCTCCCGATACTTGCGCACGATGTAGAGCGCGAAGATGTTGAGCCCGAGGGTGATGACGAACAGCGTCATCCCGAGGGCAAAGGCCACCAGCGTCTCGGGCGAGTTGAACTCGGTGTCGCCGGTCAGTTGGCTCACGATCTTCACGGTGATCGTGGTCATGGCCTGGAACGGGTTGAGGTCGAGCGCGGCGGAGGCGCCGGCGCCCATGGTCACGATCATCGTCTCGCCGATCGCGCGGCTGGCGGCGAGCAGCACCGCGCCGACGATGCCGGGCAGGGCGGCCGGCAGGATGACCTGCCGGATCGTCTCGGACTTCGTGGCGCCGAGGCCGTAGGAGCCGTCGCGCATCGCCTGCGGCACTGCGTTGATGATGTCGTCGGCGAGCGAGGAGATGAACGGGATGTTGAGGATCCCGATCACCAGACCCGCGGTCATCACCGAGGAGCCGGAGTTGCCGAAGCCGAACGGCTGGGCGAACCAGTCGCGCAGGAACGGGCCGACCGTGACCAGGGCGAAGAGGCCGAACACCACCGTCGGGATGCCCGCGATCACCTCGATCAGCGGCTTGATCACCGCACGGACCCGCGGATGGGCGTACTCGGCCAGGTAGATCGCCGTGAAGATGCCGATCGGCACGGCGACGAGCATCGCGACAAGACTGATGTAGAGCGTGCCCCACAGCAGCGGCACGAGGCCGAGGGCGCTGTTGCCGCGGAAGTTCGGCGACCATGTCAGCCCGAAGAAGAAATCCTGGATCGGATAGAGCGTAAAGAACCGTAGCGACTCGGTCAGGAGCGACAGCACGATCCCCACGGTGGTCAGGATCGCAATGGTCGAGGCGAGAATCAGCAGGCCCTGCACGACGAACTCGACCCGGTTTCGCGCGCGGAACTGCGGGGAGGTCATGCGGAAGGCGTAGACGACGCCTGCGAGCGACAGCAGGATCGCGAGGATCGACCGGCCGAGCGCCCCGGTCGCTGCGAAGCCGCGGTAGTCCTGCGCGGCGTCGAGCACCGCCGTCGACACTTCACCGCCGAGCGCCACGCGGGCCGAGGCCAGCGCGCCCCGCACCTGTTCGGGCGGCATGGTCGCCGCTTCCTCCGACGTGATCACGCCGCGCTCGATCGCCACGTTGAGCCCATCGGCGACCCGCCGCACATCGGCCATGAACAGCGTGCGGGCCGGCGGGTCCTCGCGGATTTCGGCCGGGATGAAGCTCGTCAGCTGCCGCTCCACCAGGAGCGGCTGCACGATCATCCAGACCGCGAGCGCCAGAACGGCCGGCACCACCGCCATCACGAAGGCATGCCAGCCGTAGTAGTTCGGCAAGGAATGCAGCGAGCGGGGATTATTGGCCGCCAGGGACAGCACGCGCTGGCGGCACAGGACGAAGCCCACAATCCCGATCACCAAAAGGATCAGCAGCAGCGTGAAGAATGACATGTCGTCCCCGCTCGGACCGAGAGAATGAGCCGGGGCGGCCTAAGCCGCCCCGAATGATGTCGTCAGATCAGTTCAGCGGACCCATCGGGGTGCGCGCCGCCACCGCGGCCTGGGTCGCGGCCAGTTCGGGGTCGGACACCAGACCGTACTGCGCCAGCGGGCCGTTCGGGCCGGCCATATCGTCGCTGACGAAGAACTCGATGTACTCCTTGAGGCCCGGGATCACGTCCAGATGCGCGGACTTGACGTAGAAGTACAGCGGGCGCGACACCGGATATTCGCCCGAGGCGATGGTCTCGGTCGAGGGCACGATGCCATCCATCGTGGCGACGCGCAGCTTGTTGGTGTTGTTCTGGTAGAACGACAGGCCAAACACGCCGATCGCGTTCTTGTCGGCGTCGAGCCGCGCCAGCGTCTCGGTGTAATCGCCGTCGATGTCGACGTTCTTGCCGTCGGTGCGGATCTTGGCGCAGGCCTCTTCGGCCGCATCCTCGTCCATGCCGCCGGCCATGAAGGCCGCCATCGCGCCGCTGTCCTCGCAGCCCTTGATGATGACGCGGGTCTCGAACACTTCGCGGGTGCCGTGCTTGGTGCCGGGCGACAAAACAAGGATCGCCTGGTCGGGCAGCGCCGAGTTCACTTCGGCCCAGCTGTTGTGCGGGTTGGCGACGATCGCGCCGTCCTTCAGCACCTGCGCGCCGATGGCGTTGTAGATGTCGGCGGCGGTGAAGGCGAATTCCGGCCCGTCGACGGCCGAGGCGAAGACGATGCCGTCATAGCCGAAGCGCACTTCCATCACCTCGGCCACGCCGTTCGCGGCGCAGGTGTCGAGGTCGTTCTGGGTGATGCGGCTGGACGAGTTGGCGATGTCGACCGTGTTCGCGCCGACGCCGAGGCACATCTTCTGCCGGCCGGCACCCGAGCCGCCGCCCTCGACCACCGGGGTCGGGAAGTCGAAGTTCTCGCCGAAGGCCTCGGCGACGATCGTGGCATAGGGCAGAACGGTCGACGATCCGGTGATCTGCACCTGGTCACGGGCGGCGGCGGTGGTCGCGGCCAGGGCCGAGATCGCCAGCGCGGACGCGGTCAGTTTCATGAGGGTCATGGGAGAGCTCCTGAGTGAAAGGCTGCGACCGCCGGTCGGGCGGTCCCGCACCATCGTCTAGGCAGACCGCGCCACACATTTGCGACGATTGCGTAACAGTTTGATGACACATCGGCCTGCCCCCCGGCCCCCCGCCGACGCTGCCGGGTCAGGGCTCAGGCAGCCGGCAGGACCACCGAGAAGGTGCTGCCGCGGCCGAGCGCGCTGTCCACGCGGAGCCGCCCGCGATGGCGGTTGACGATGTGCTTGACGATCGCAAGGCCGAGGCCGGTGCCGC
>Ga0224723_1001071_pt1 | contig 17323 bp, 10 predicted proteins | sample Balambano_FR2_Me_FD_161647 | JGI IMG/M metagenome (GOLD analysis project Ga0224723, IMG submission 161647) | Freshwater sediment microbial communities from Lake Towuti, South Sulawesi, Indonesia - Balambano_FR2_MetaG | ecosystem: Environmental > Aquatic > Freshwater > Lake > Sediment | place...
CGCCTGCGCCTTCTTTTTCGATCATTGGCGCGCTGGGTGGCAGTGCGCCAGTGCTGGCAGCCGCTTCTTCGCCCGTCACGGCGGGCTGTGCGACTTCAGCAATCATCGCGCTCTGTCCCATACCCCGTACCGCAGCCGGAAGCTGGGGCTGGGCGGCGGGTGGCACGACCTGTGCGCCTGCACTCACGGGAACACCGACGGGAGCCGGCTGCGATTGCGCGCCAGGCGGCAGCATCGCGACTTCAACGGCTTCAGCGCCGCTGCCAACAGCAACATCAGATGGCAGTTGTGCGAGTGTGGGGATAGCGACGGCTGGTTGTGAAGTTGTTCCGATGATGCGGAATGAGATAATGGCAAAGGCAAGCAGCAGGCTTACCCCCAGTAAAGCGAGCCGAACAACTTGAGTGCGTTTCATAAATCCCTTCCAAAGCTTACGGGTTGTGAAAGCTGCGTGATAAGGCGGTTTGCGGTTTTGTCTCCCTTTTCTGTAAGTCAATAAAATTCACAAATTCCTCATCTCCCCACAATCATTATATGTCTATTTTTTCTACAGTTCTACATGGGCGGGACTTTTCTTTACGTTCTTCGGATTTCAATAGTGGTGACTTAAATGCGTGGGCGATTGTTCATACAATCACCCACGCAAATGGCTTAGCTGCCAACCGCAGTGTCGGTGGCTGTCGGGGTGGGCGTGGCTGTCGAGACGCCACCAATGGCGTCCGTACTGGTCGGCGTTGGTGTGGGCGGTTCGGGTGTCGCTGTCGGGACGCTATTCATGACGTCCGTACTGGTCGCTATTGGTGTTTCGCTCGGCAGCGGCGTCGCCGTTGGCGTCGGCGCTTCCCAGCCGCGCGGCGTGCCGGTCGCTTCCGCAGTCGGTGATGGCAGCGCGGGATCGACGGTGGCGGTTGCTGTTGGCGTTTCGCTCGGCTTCGGTTCGTCGGTCACGAATTCCAGCGTTGGCATGGCGGGCATCGTCGGCGGCAGCGGGGCTGCACCGCCGGGTGGGATGCACTCAAACGACGGCGCAAGCGGGTTCGGTGTGATTGCTCGCAGGTCAACATTATCCACCAGCAGGAACGGCTGGTTGAAATCGTCTACCTGGATGAAGGGAATCAGGTTCGGTGTGTCAACGGAGATGTTGAAGCGCAGCGTATAGGTTTGCAGCGGCGCACCCGCAGGAATGACGAACGGACACTGGAACCACAACGTCCGCTGAACATCTGCATGATAGAGACCAAAGAGAACGTTCTTCGGGGCTGTATGGGAATTGCCCATTTGCGCGCTGAACTGCCAGCGCTCACCTGTCGTGGCATGAATGCGCGTCTCTTGTTCCCAGTAAGCTAAACCCACAGTACTGGAGCGTGTTATCTGCAAGACACCCGCATTAAAGTTCAGCGTCAGAGGACCGCGGAACGAGTGGAACAGGTTGCCATAGGTGAACTCATGATTGAGCATGTAATTGCGGTCAGGCGCAAAACCGCTCAAGCAGTTCGTCCCTGTGATCGCCAGCCCTGGCTGGTAGGTCAGCGACATATCATCAACCAGCAGCCAGGGGATGTTGATGTCTTCGGCGAAGAAGCGCGTGTCTACACCCGCCCACTGCGATGGGATCAGCGCTTGCAGCGTGAAGTCGCGCAGTGTGGTGTTGCCAGGAATGATGAAGGGGCAGGTGATGATTTCGCTGCCAGCGGTGTTCTTGAGTTCCAGCGAGAACATCTTCGCTTCATTACTGCTGTTGCCAACCGCGACCGTAAAGTCGAGCGGTGTTCCCATAGGAACGGACAGGCGTACAGGCTGATTGACCAGACCGAAGCCGAACGGGGCAGTGCGGCGGGTGTTCAGCACGCCGTCGTTGACGATGGCGGCGATGAAGCCGCTGAAGTTCCAGTTGAAGCCCCAGTAGGTGAAATCGCCATCCACCAGATAGTTACGATCAGCGACGAGCGGTGTCTGGCATTCCGTTGTAGAGACGATGAGGGACGGTTTGTACTGGAGCAGGATGTTATCGACCAGCAGGCTCTGGACGTTCAGGTCTTCCAGCGACAGGCGGAACTCCGGCTGCGACCAGGCAGCCGGGGTACGGGCGCGCATGGCGTAGCGCGTCAGCGGTGTATTGGGCGGCACGACGAACGGACAGACGACCTGCTGCCCGGTAGCGACGTCACGCACGATGACCGAGAGCTGTTTTGCTTCATTGCTGCTGTTGCCAAGATCGAGATTGAGATCAAGCGGTGCGTTGGCGGGCAGCGCAGCAGGCAGCAAATTGCCGATGAAGGCAGTGCCGAGCGGGCTGGTGCGGCGGGTGTTGAGGACGCCGCTATCAATCGTCGCTACCAGGAAACCCTGGAAAGTGTAGAACTGGCTGAAGGAGGCAAAGCTGCCATTGCGCACGAGGTTCGCATCGCTGCTGATAACATTCACCGTGCGCGTGACGCTGGTGTTGTTGCCTGCGCCGTCCATGACGCTGTACGTGAGTATGGAGCTGCCGGGGACGTTGACGTTGACGCTGCCGCTAACGTTGACATTCGCAGTCAGGTTGCCAGAGACCGCATCATAGGCGCTAAAGCCCGGTTCGACATACGGCGTTCCCACCAGCAGTTCGTAAGGATTTGCGCCATTGAGGGTGATGACGGGCGGCGTGAGGTCGGTCGTATTACACCAGGCGGGACTTTGGGTGAGCGGAAAGAAGACGGTGACACCATTACCAACAGTATCGATACCCGCCTGTGGTTCAGGGCTGGTAGGTGTGACAGGACCAGATGGACGACCCCACCAACTGTTTCGCACATATAAAATTTCTGATTCCGCAGCAATGCTGACATTGGCATTGTTGGTGAAGCAGGAGTTTTCCAGAACGGAGGCGTTGATCGAGTTTGTGTAAACGGCGGAACCCAGACCTATATCCCCGTCTACGGCATTGAAGAGGAAATTGCTGATTTGGACGTAGGCACTACCACTGTTGCCGCGAATCGCCAGCGCGCCTCCCAAAGACGCGGAGTTCTGGTAGAAGGTTGATCCTTCGATGTATGCGCTCGAAATGCTGTCGGAATGGATTGCTCCACCATAATCACGCGCCCGATTGTTGCGGAAGGTCGAATTGATTATGATGAGCGAGGCATTACCCTGAAGGTCGATCGCACCACCTGAACCTGTGGCTGCGTATCCGTTCTCAACCGTCAGGTTGTACATGCGTAACTGTCCATTAGACCCAATCGAGAAAAAGCGGAAGTTGCTCATCAGGTCTTTGGTCAGGCGGGAGCCGTTGCCTACTAGCGCAATGCCCTTGCCGCTGATCAGAGGAAGCGCGGATGTTGCGAAATAGGTGCCGTTGGTTGCCAGGCAGATGACAGTCAGGCTGCCAGAAGCCGATTGAATAGCGTTGCTTAAAGCCGTAATGTCACCGTCTGGAATATTGACCTGGCAAGGGGGCGGCGGTGGGTACAGGTCGTCGGGTTCAGGCGTGACGATGATGCTCGGCGGTGGCGTGGCAGTCGGTACAATCACCGGTGCGCCGCCGCGAAACTGTGCCACATACGGCGCGGTGAAGTTGAGTGCGCTGCTGCCATCCGTCGTGCTATCGCCGAGCGCCAGTTGACCAAAGCGGTTAGAGCCACTGGAGAAATAGTTGATCGCCGGGCATGGCAGTATACAGCCATCGGCATATGCCATCACATCGCGCAGGAAGCCGTTCGGATGCTGGTAGCCAAAGGCATAGGGCAGAATGGGTGCATCAGGACCCGAATTGTTGCGATCATGATCCAGCCCCATGTTATGCCCGACCTCGTGCGCCAGCGTCAAGCCGCCGGGCAGACAGCCCACGTAAACGACACTGTAAGCAAGGTTGGCAAACTGCAAAGGATTGCCAGATGTAGAGTAGAAACTGTTCATGAACCACGCCAGCCCGCAGAAATCGGGGACTGCCGGGTTGGTGATGAGTGAAACCACATCGGCAGCGACGGTGTCACGCAGCGTCAGCAGTTCGTCCAACACACCATCCTGATTGGTGATGTGTTGCAGGTCGAGACTCATATCGCCCGTTTCGTTGTAGGCAACTTCGACTGCGGCGACCAACCGCAGCCGGGCATAGACGCCACTGTTGATATACGCCTGGTTAGTGCTGTGGACTGCCAACGCGATCGCGTTCTGAATAGCGGCAGTGCTGCCATATGCAACCCTCGCATCGTCTGTGTAGGCGATCAGGATGTCGATCTGTACTGGATTAATGGCGCTGGCAGGCGCTAATTCTGGCAGCGACGACGCAGCCGCCATTGCCGTTTCATCCGGCAGCGGCGGGACAGGCGGGGTATGCGGGCGCGCGAAGGCGTTCGGGTCAAGCTCCTGAATGAAATAAACATCACTGCCTGCCGCCCGAATGCTGTAGATGACATTTGGCAACCAGATGTGTCCTTCAAGCTGCCCGCCACCAACGGCGAACAACACCTGACTCCAGTCCTGCTCACTGATCTGTCCCTGCCAGACATAGCCGTCGCTGGCGGTGGGATGCGCGCTGCTTGAGACAGCATTGGCAACATAAACCGCATCATTGAACAGGTTGAGCATAAAGCGGCCGCCGCTGCTTTGTGCAGACAGCGCTTGCTCCAGCACAGGCAGGTTGAGCGTGACGGCGCGGCTGCGGACGATTCCGAGACCGTCCGGCGCGTCCATCGCTCCCAGAACAGCGCTGTCGATTTCGCCAAACAGCGGGTCGAGACGTTGGATCGCCGGGGTAGGCGGGGCTTGCGCGTTATCATCGACTGGAATAGTCACGGGTTGACCTGCGTTCGCGGCGGATGCTGGCTGTGCCGCCGGAAGTTGTGCTGCCGCTTGGGCGACGGGCGCGGCGGGTGCGCTTTCGTTCTGGATTGCAGGCGGTAACGCGACCACGCTGACGCTGGCATCTGCTGCTGCGTCAATACGGGCAGCAGCGGGCGCAGCATTGCCAGACGGCTGTGCTAAGACGGGCGCACCTGTCGGCAGGGCGGCGAGAGTCGGAATCTGCACGATACGGGGCTGGGCGGGCAGCAGCACGCGCGCTGCAAGCATGAGTGCAAACACGGCTGCCGAAGCAAGACCGATGAGGAGCGGGAGATGGCGTTTGTTGAGTTGCACAATGCACCTGAAGAGACTGCTTTTATAGGACGTTCATGAACAAAAACACTGCTTTAGAGGTCAAATAGTATAACCCTTATCCAACTATCGCACGCATAACTATCAGACTCCTTGCATGATGGTTTGGCGTGTTCTGACTTTATTGGGTGCGCTTATCGCGAAACGCTTGTGAAAGATGAGTGTTTTACTAAATCCCCCAAATACCTATTTGACCTCCACTTCATTCTGCATATAATGGAATATACAGATGGAATCCAAGAGGTGCGGCTGTGGCAAATAAGAAGGCGCGCAAAGGGCTGGACGAACTGGCGCAACGCTTACGCGGGTTGCTTGATGAGCTTGATCGACTTATCAACCCGCAGCCAGCGAAGCCTGTGCGCGTGCCAGTACCCGTACCTGTGCGTAATCCCCGGCGTCCCCGTTCTTACGATAGCTATCGCTAGAACGCCCTGAACGCCGCCGAGCGGCGCTCATCATACGGAATAAAAGACACAAAGCGCAGTCATCAGGCTGCGGTTTGTGTCTTTTTTGTTTGTTATACTCCGTCTCATTGTGAATACAAATCCAAAGGTGTGCTGAACCAACATGTCTGAGCATGAATCCTACAATCCCAAGTCGATTGAGCAGAAGTGGCAGGAACGCTGGGAGGCGGACAAGCTGTACCGCGCCAAGGTCGATTGGAGCAAACCCAAACACTACGCGCTGACGATGCTGCCGTACCCCAGCGGCGACCTGCACATCGGACACTGGTTCGCCATGACCCCCCCTGATGCGCGTGCGCGCTTCAAGCGGATGCAGGGTTATAACGTCCTGTACCCAATGGGCTACGATGCTTTCGGGTTGCCAGCGGAAAATGCCGCCGTCCAGCGCAATATTCACCCGTCGAAATGGACATATGCCAATATCGAAAAGATGCGCAAGCAAATGCGCGGCATGGGGACGATGTTCGACTGGGAGCGCGAGGCGGTGAGCTGCGACCCATCGTACTACAAGTGGACTGAGTGGTTTTTCAAGCGGTTCTACGAGAATGATCTGGCGTATCGCGGCGAAGCGATGGTCAACTGGTCGCCGACGCTGCAAACCGTGCTGGCGAACGAGCAGGTGATCGACGGCAAGGACGAACGCACCGGGCAGCCGGTCGTGCAAAAGCTGATGACGCAGTGGTTCTTCCGCTATACCCGCTACATTGATGAGCTGCTGAACTTCGACAAGATCGACTGGCCGGAGCCGATCAGAATTATGCAGGAGAACTGGATCGGGCGCAGCGAAGGCGCGCGAGTGCGCTTCAAGATTGCGGATGCCGGGGCGCGTTATGCTGCGTCCCTGGCTTCCACCCCTCGCCATGAGGGAGAGGGGACGGGGGTGAGGGTTGACCATGAAATCGAGGTTTACACCACGCGCCCGGATACGCTGTGGGGGGCAACGTTCATGGTGCTGGCGCCTGAAAACGCACTGGTGGAAACGCTGACGACGCCGGAGCAGGCACAGGCAGTCGCCGATTACAAGGCATCCGTGGCGCGCAAGACCGAACTCGAACGCATTTCGGATGATAAAGAAAAGACAGGTGTCTTCACAGGTGGGTACGCTGTCAACCCTGTGAGCGGCGCGCGGATTCCCGTATGGATCGCTGATTATGTGTTGATCACGTATGGCACGGGCGCGATTATGGCAGTGCCAAGCGGTGACCAGCGCGACTTTGACTTCGCGCGCAAGTACGGGCTGGAGATCATCCCGGTGGTGCAGCCGGACGAGCAGCCGCCGCTGGACGGCACGACGATGACCGAGGCGTGGGACGGCGCAGGCACGATGATCAACAGCGGCATCCTGAACGGGCTGCGCTGCAACGGCGAAAAGGGGCGCAAGAACCCATCGATTGCCGCCGCGATTGACCACATCGAGAAGCTAGGTGTGGGCAAAGAAGCGGTCAACTATCGCCTGCGCGACTGGCTGATCAGCCGCCAGCGTTACTGGGGTTCGCCGATCCCGATCATCCACACTGGCGATGGCAAAATGGAAACTGTGCCGGACGAACAGCTGCCTGTCGTGCTGCCGGATGATGTCGATTTCATGCCGAGCGGACGCAGCCCGCTGACGTATCACGAGCCATTCCTGAACACGGTCGATAGCCAGGGCAGACCCGCCAAACGCGAAACGGACACGATGGATACGTTCATGTGTTCGTCGTGGTATCACCTGCGCTATCTGAGTCCGAAATATGACGCTGCGCCGTTCGACCCTGAAGAGGCGGCGTACTGGCTGCCTGTCGATACTTACACGGGCGGCGCGGAACACGCCACGATGCACCTGTTGTATACGCGCTGGTTCAACAAGGCAAGTCGTGATGTGGGCGTGTTTGATGACGCCATGAAGATCGCCGCCGCGCACGGACGCAATCCCGAAGAGATGTTTGACGAGCCGATGCTGCAACTGCGTAACCAGGGGCAAATCCTGGGCGAAGAGCGTGACGGTGATGTCATCATGGCGACCGGGCGTTACGACGGCGAGAAGCTGTTCGCGGACTATGTCGAGGTGATCGACCGTACAACGTCGGAAGCGGTACGTGCGGAGAAGCCGCAGGCGATTGTCGGCGAGATCGTCAAGCGCACCGAGCGCGTGCTGACGGTGGATGTGAATGGGGCGCTGCGCACGGTTGAAGTCATTGACGGCGCGACGGTTGTCATTCCGGCAATTCCGGGCGAGAACAACGTCAACCAGTTGAAGCACCACCTGGAAATCCAGCGCATGTCCAAGAGTAAGGGCAACGTCGTCAACCCCGACGAACTGGTGAGCATGTACGGCGCGGATGCCGTGCGCGCCTACATGATGTTCGGCTTTGACTGGAGCAAGGGCGGACCGTGGAACAGCAAACAGATACAGGGTGTCGTGCGCTGGCTGAATGATGTCTGGGAGATGTGTACCGCCGCGCCGCCGACGGGCGCGGGCGATGCCGCCGCCGAACGCGAAATTGAACGGTCGGTGCAGGCGGCGATTGCGCGCGTCAGCGAAGGGCTGGAGACGTTCAGCTTCAACACGCCCGTCGCTGGGCTGATGTCGCTGCGCAACGACCTGCGTGCCGCCATTCGCGATCACAAGCTGGGCGCAGACGTATGGCGCGCCGCGCTGCGCGATATGCTGCTGCTGATGGCTCCGCTGACGCCGCACATCGCTGAGGAACTGTGGCTGAGGATGGGCTTTGAGTACAGCATCCATCTGCAATCGTTCCCGGTCTATGACGCGGACAAGGCGCGCAGCGAGACGACTCAGTTGGTCATCATGAAGAATGGCAAGCCTGTCGGTCATATCGATGTGCCTGTGGACATCAGCGAGGCGGATGCACTGGTGGCGGCGCTGGCGAGCGAGATTGCCAAACGCTTCCTGAACGGCAGCACGCCGAAGAAGGTGGTGTATGTGGCGGGGCGCAACGGCATGGAGCCGAAGGTGAATATCGTCGTGTAGTGATGAGTGCATTGTGCAAAGTGCAGAGTGCAGCGTAGGGACGAGGCACTGCCTCGTTCGGCTGTGTACGGACGCCATTATTGGCGTTCATTATGGGAAGAGATGATTGTGTCGCGCTTGCGTCCGACGTGGGTGGAAATCGATACCGACGCTATCGCGCACAACACCCGCCACCTGAAGCAAATGGTGGGTGCGCGGGTGGCGTTGATGGCGGTCGTCAAAGCCGATGGCTACGGGCATGGCGCGGTGACGGTGGCGCGAACGGCGCTCGCCAACGGCGCGTCGCAGATCGCTGTCGCCAATCTCGAAGAGGCGACCATCCTGCGTGAGGCGGGCATTCGCGCGCCCATCCTGGTCCTGAGCTATGTTGAACCTGCGGCGGTGGCGCACGCCATCGCCCACGACTGCACACTGACGATTTACGATGCGGGTCTGGCGGCTGCCTGTGATGCGGCTGCGCGCGCAGTCGGCAAGCGGCTGCGTGTGCATCTCAAGCTCGACACGGGCATGGGGCGGCTGGGGCTGCTGCCAGATGACGGGCGCGCGTTGCTGCAAAGCGTTCGCGATTTATCGGCGCTGGATGTCGAAGGCGTGTACACACATTTCTCCGCCGCAGACGAAGATGCAGCCTATACCGCCGAACAGGTGCGTCTGTTCCGGTCGGTCATCGATCCGCTGCGCGCGGCGGGGCTGATGTTTCGTTATGTTCATGCCGCCAACTCCGCCGGGACGCTGGCATCGGCGGACAATCATTTCGATCTGGTGCGCGTCGGGTTGGCACTCTACGGCATGTCGCCGTCGGAAACGGTGCCTGTGCCGGCGGACTTCCGCCCTGCACTGACGTGGAAGAGCGTAGTCGCGTCGGTCAAGACGCTGCCGCCGGGGCATGTCGTCGGCTATGGCAACACGTATGTGACGCAGGGCGAAGAGCGCATTGCGGTCATTCCGATTGGCTATGCCGATGGCTTGCGGCGTGCGCCCGCGCATTACGGCGAGGTGCTGGTGCGCGGGCAGCGGGTGCCGATTGTCGGGCGGGTGAGCATGGAAAAGACGATGATCAACGTCTCGCACATTCCGGCTGTGCAGGTGGGCGCTGAGGTCGTGCTGCTCGGCGCCCAGGGCAGCGAGCGCATCACCGCGGAAGACATCGCGCGGCGGCTGGGGACGATCAACTACGAGGTCGTGTGCAGCATATTGCCGCGTGTGCCAAGAATTGATTGAACCGCCAAGACGCCAAGGACGCCGAGACATTTCAACGCAGGGGCGCAGAGGATTGAATGCCCTGCGCTCTCTGTGTCTCTGCATCTCTGCGTTAAATCGCTTTTCTTTGCGTCCTTGGCGTCTTGGCGGTTCGATCAATATTTCCCCCGTTATGGGGATATGCGACTCCCTGCCTGTGCCGATGCGCGTTTCCTGCAACCGCCGGATACTCACCTGCGTATGGTGTGATGGAAGCCTTCCACAAGGAGACATTCATGAAGCTTGTACGTGTAGTGTGTTTGCTGCTAATCGCGGCACTCATGGTGTCTGGCGCGTCGATGGCGCAGGACGACGAAACATTTGCCGATCCTGACGAACAGTTCACCGTGCCTGTGCCGACCAACTGGACGGCGGAGGCGTTGGACGGCTATGTGCTGCTGCAAGATCCGGATGAACTGATCCAGGTGTACGCGCTGGCGGTCGAAGGCGAAACTGCCGAAGCGGGCATCGAAGCGGCGTGGGCAATCGTCAATCCTGACTTTGACCAGACGGTTGACAAAGATATTGTCAGCCCGCCGCCACCGCCCGGCGAAGACGAACTGGTGGTGATCACCTACGACATCGGCAGTGAGGAACGCATTGTGCAGGCACTGGCGCGGCGCATTGGCGAACAGGTGTATGTGTTGATCTTCGATACTGACATCAACGCGGCAATGCAGCGCGGCGCGCAAATCAACATCATCGCCAGCGGCTTCACGCCGACTGCGGCGACGGAAACTGACCTGAGCGGGGTCGAACCCCTAACGATTGGCGACACCATTTTCGACGAACTGACCCAGTACACCGCTGGGCTGCTGGAACGGCTGGACGTGCCGGGCGCAGCCATCGCGATTGTGCAGGATGGCGAAGTCATCTATACGGCGACATTCGGCGTGAAGGAACTGGGCAGCGACGACCCGATCATGGTCGATACGCAGTTCATGATCGGCAGCACGGGCAAATCGATGACGACGATGATGATGGCGGCGCTGGTGGATGAAGGCATCATCGACTGGGATACGCCAGTGGTGGACGTGCTGCCCGATTTCGCGGTGGCTGACCCCGAACTGACGCAACAGCTTACATTTCGCAATCTCGTGTGCGCCTGCACGGGCGTGCCGCGCCGCGACTACGAGCTGATCTTCAATGCCGACGAATTGACGGCGGAAGCGATTGTCGCGTCGCTGAGTACGTTCGAGTTCTTTACTGATTTCGGCGAAGCTTTCCAGTACAGCAATCAGATGGTGGCGACGGGGGGCTATGCCGCCGCAGCCGCGATTGATGGTGAGGGCGATCTGTATGCCCGTTATCTGAACGCGATGCAGACGTATGTCATTGATCCGATGGGTTTGACGGCGACGACGTTCGACTTTGACGCCGTAGAGGCGGGCGGCAATTACGCCGTGCCGCACGGCGCGAATCTCGATGCTGAATACGAACCGCTTCCGCTGCGCGTCGAAACGCTGCTGACGCCCATTGCGCCTGCGGGGGCGTCGTGGTCGAATGTCGAAGATATGGCGAATTACCTGATCACGCTGCTGGCGCGTGGCGTTGCGCCGGATGGCACGCGCGTCGTGTCTGAAGAAAACCTGCTGGAGACATGGCAGCCACAGGTCGCCGTCAGTGCCGATACCAGTTACGGGCTGGGCTGGTTCATCAGCGAATATAAAGGCGTGCAGGTCATCAATCACGGCGGCAACACGTTCGGCTTCACGTCTGACCTGGCGCTGCTACCGGATGCGGGCGTGGGCATCGTTGTGCTGAGCAACGGGCAGGGGGCAAACCTGTTCAATGAAGGCGTGCGTTATCGCTTGCTGGAATTGATCTACGAGCAGCCCGCCGAAAACGAGGAGCAGATCGCGTTCCTGCTTGAGCAGGCAGAGACGACGATGGAGACCCTCCGCGAGACAGTCGGGGATGCGCCGGAAGCTGCCGACGTTGAAGCGTTCACAGGTACTTACGAAAATGAGGCACTTGGCACGCTCGAACTGCGTTATGAAGACGGGCAGTTGGTCGCAGACGCGGGGGAGTTCGTCATTGAACTGCGCTCAAACATTAGCGAGGACGCCGAGCCGGACACGTATCTGACGTTCGGTCCACCAGCGCCGGGGTTGGCGGTGCGCTTTGTCGAGCGTGACGGCGTGCTGGAACTGATAGTGGGAACTGCGCCGCTGGAGTATACGTTCGAGCGGGTGGGGTAGCGCATGGCGTCGAATTGATGTCTCGCTGTACGGGCGATCCGCAGGGGTCGCCCGTATATTATCTACGTTTTAGGGTTACACCCGCAGCCGCATCTCCGGCTGCTGGCTCAGCGTCAAGCCCAACGCCTCGTAGACGGGCTGCCCTTCGACGCTGGCGTTGAGCGTGATGGCGGGGATATCGTGTTCGCGGCAGTGATCGATGATCGTTTGCATGAGCTGGCGGGCGATGCCGCGCTTGCGGTGGCTGCGTTCGGTATAGACATTGACAATATGCCCGCGCAGGTGGCTGTGCGGGATGGAAGGTCCAGACATCCACGACATGATGATCACGCCCGCGCCCGCCACCACCTGCCCATCGTCTTCCGCGCACCAGCCCAGATAGCGCCCATCCGCCAGCGCCGCGCGCACCCATTCGACAAAGGCGACGCGCATCGGTTCGAGCGCCTCCGCTGTCGCTTCGCCCATATCGGCGAACATCTGCGTGCGGTGGCGGGCAGCAACTTCGGCGTCGTCCGTCGTCATCTGGCGAATGATGATTGTGGTCATGGCGTCCTCTGTGACTTATGTAATGAACCACAGAGGCACAGAGTTCACAGAGAGAAATAATATTTAAAGAAGTTTCTCTGTGTCCTCTGTGTCTCTGTGGTTCAATCGAGTTGATTGCGACTACAGTCTATTTTGATGCGATTGCGCTGTAAGCCTCAATCCCCGCTCGCCATCAGCTGCTTCGAGTCAAACTCCGGGATCGGGCGGCAGCACAGCACCAGCTGCTTGGCGGCGCGTACCTCGTCCACGCGCCCGACGGGCATCGTGTGCGGGGCGTTCGTCAGCAGTTCCGGCTGTGTCTTCGCCTCGTGTGCGATCTGCTTCATCACCTCAATGAAGTTGTCCAGTGTCGCCTTGTCTTCCGTCTCCGTCGGTTCGATCAACAGCGCTTCCGGCACAATCAGCGGGAAGTAGTTGGTCGGCGGGTGAATGCCGTAATCCATCAGGCGCTTGCTGATGTCCAGCGCATGGACGCTGTCCACGCCGTCGAAATGCCCCGACATGACGAACTCATGCCCACACAGGCGATCCACAGGCATGGGGTAGACGCCGCGCAGTTTGGCACGCACATAATTGGCGTTCAGCACGGCATGGCGCGAGACGTTGCGCAGCCCTTCGCCGCCGTACACGCGCATGTAGGCATAGGCGCGGACGTGCATCCCGAAGTTGCCATGAAACGCCTTCAGCCGCCCAATCGTTTTCGGCGGCGTCACCAGCCCGTAGAGCGGGGCGTCGTTTTCGGGGGTTGCCTCTTCGATGATCGCTGCAATCGGACCCGGCATAAAATCGACCAGCTTTTCACCGACGCCGACCGCGCCGCAGCCGGGACCGCCGCCGCCATGCGGGGTGCTGAACGTCTTGTGCAGGTTGTAGTGCATCACGTCAAAACCAAGTTCGCCCGGCTTGACGATGCCCAGCAGCGCGTTCATGTTCGCGCCGTCCATATACATCAAGCCGCCCGCCTCATGCACCATGCGGATCACATCGACGATCTTGGTATCGAACACGCCGAGCGTGCTGGGAACCGTGACCATCATGCCCGCGACCGTATCATCGAGCGCGGCACGCAGCGCGTTCAGATCGACATCGCCGTTCTTGTCCGAGGGCAGTTCGACCGCCTGCAAGCCCGCCATCGTCGCCGTCGCCGGGTTCGTGCCGTGCGCGCTGTCTGGCACAAGAATCTTGGTGCGTTTGGTGTCGCCGCGACTGCGATGGTAGGCGCGGATCATCAGGATGCCCGCCAGTTCGCCCTGCGCGCCCGCCGCTGGAACGAGGCTTGCCGCTTTGAAGCCGCTGACTTCCGCCAGCCACGTTTGCAGGTGATACATCAGCGCCAGCGCGCCCTGGCCGCCCGCTTCATCGGTGAGAGGGTGCAAATGGGCAAAGCCAGCGAGCCGCGCCATATCTTCGTTCAGCTTCGGGTTGTACTTCATCGTACACGAGCCGAGCGGGTAAAAGCCCTTGTCAATCGCGTGATTGAGCTGGCTCATGTTGACGAAGTGGCGAATCACTTGCAGTTCGCTCACTTCGGGCAAGTCCAGGTCTTTGCGCAGCAATTCCTTCGGCAGGTCGCTTTCCGGCACTTCCATTGGCGGCAGCGTCGTTCCCATACGTCCGGGCGAGCCGATTTCGTAGATTAGGGGTTCGGTCATTGTTATGCTCCGTTGCTTACGTGTAATATCTCTGGTTCTGAGGACTGTACAACTTGTTTCCAAGTTTCATAGTGCAGATCCAGCAACTCTTGTATGATGGCATCAGCGGACAAACCCTGCTCCTGCATGAGTAACCAGACGGGTTTCGTTGTGCTGTTCCAACCGCGATCTGTCGCCAGTTGTTGAAATTTGTCGGAAAAGTTCGTTTCGGGATAGGCGAGCGACCATGCCATTTGAAAGCCCGTCATGAAATTCTGAACTGCGGGTACATCGGCACTCATAAACATCAGGGGATGTTTACGGATGTAGTCCAATGTTACAAGCGCGTTTTTCAGAGACTGGGAAGCCATAGTCGTTACCTCACTCTACTTGCTGAACTTTCGTCATCTCAATCTCTGCTGGATAAACAAAGAGATTGAGGTAATCTTGCTCCATCAGTGCCTCTACACCATGATGTAAAAACACTAATGAGTCCAGGTAGTACATTTGATTGTCGGAACGAATTCGCACTGTGACATGAAACCCCGTTTGTGCCAACAAGAAACTCACCCTGTTGAGACTCCATGCAGGAATGTAAGGCGGTCTGATGAGCGTTCCAGGCACAAAGCGGTTTTCAAGTGTGATGATAGCCACTTCATATCCTTCAGCATCTAGTATCTGACTGACTTTCAATGCAAGAATGTCGCATAGATTTCCGGGAGGGTAAGCCTCAAATAAGGCTGCAAGCCCTTTCAGCAACGCTTCATCCTTGAACACCAGAGTCATCACAGCTTACGCTTCAGCGATGTCTTTGAATGCTTCAACCAGTGCGTCGATTTCGTCTTTGCTGTTCATTTCCGTCACGGCGATCAGCATGTGATCCTTGAGTTTAGGATAGTGTAGTTCAAGATCAATCCCGCCGATGATGCCGCGCTCGATCAGCGCCGCGTTGATTTCGCTGACGGGCTGTGTGGTTTTGACCGTAAACTCGTTGAAGAATGGCTTGGTCGTCGTGACCTTATAGCCTTTGACCTTATTGATCTGCTTGGCGGCGTAGTGCGCGCGGTGATAGTTGATCTCTGCTACCTTGCGCAGCCCGTTGCGCCCCATCAGCGATAGATACACACACGCCGCCAGCGCCATCAAGCCCTGATTGGTGCAGATGTTGCTGGATGCCTTGTCGCGGCGGATGTCCTGCTCGCGCGGGCGCAGCGTCATGACGAAGGCGCGCTTGCCGTCTTTATCGAGCGACTCGCCGACGATGCGCCCGGCGATCTTGCGCACATACTCTTCGCGCACCGCGAAGAAGCCAAGGTACGGACCGCCATAGCTCAGCGGGATGCCGAGCGGCTGCCCCTCACCCACGACCATATCCGCGCCCATCTGCCCCGGCGCTTTGAACAGTGCCAGCGCCATCGGGTTGACGACAAACGTGATCAGCGCGCCTGCGTTGTGCGTCGCTTCGACCAGCTTGTTAAAATCCTCAATCGCGCCGAAGAAGTTCGGATACTGCACCGCGACCATCGCCGTGTTGTCGTCAATCAGCTTGATCAGGTCATCGGCAGTCGTCTTTTCCGGCGTCTTGCCTGTATCACCGACGAACTCGATCCCGTTGCCCTGATGGTAGGTGCGGGCGACGGCACGGTAATCAGGATAGATCGCCGGATGCAGCACGATCTTCGTCCGCTTACGCCGCCCGACTTCCAGCGCCACCGTCACGGCTTCCGCCAGGCTGGTCGCGCCGTCGTAATGGCTGGCGTTGGCGGCGTCCATGCCCGTCAGCGCACACAGCATTGACTGATATTCGTAGATCGCCTGCAACGTTCCCTGGCTCATCTCCGGCTGGTACGGCGTGTAGGCGGTATAAAATTCGCCGCGCAGCAGAATGTGATTGACCGCCGCCGGGATGTAATGGTGATACGCCCCCGCGCCGCGAAAGAGCGCGAAATCGGCAGCGTGTTCGTTGGCATCCGCCAGCGCCTGCATCTCCTGCGCCACTTCCAGTTCACTCATCGCGGTCGGCAGGTTGAGTTTAGGGAAGCGGTAGCGCGACGGCACGGCTTCAAACAGGTCTTCGATGGTGGTGACGCCAATCGCCGCCAGCATCTGTTGGCGTTCAACGTCGGTATGCGGGATATAACTCATGCGCGTAATCCTGTAACTTCAATAACGACACGTAGAAAGAAGGGAAGTTTAAAGTGATGAGTAACGAGTGATGAGTTGTTAGTGCAGAGTGCATGGTGCAAAGTGCAGCGTGCATTGACATTCTGCACTTTGCACCATGCACGCCCAAAACTCGTTACTCATTGCTTCTTCTTATCGGCTTTCGCAATACTTGGCATAGGCGGCGGCGTCCATCAGGTCGTCGGCTTCGGCGGGGTTATCAACCGTGATCCTGATGAACCAGCCATCGCTGTAGGGCGAACTGTTGACCAGTTCCGGTGTGTCCTTAAGCTTGCCGTTGATTTCGGTGATAGTACCGCTGACGGGCATCATCAGGTCTGATGCTGCTTTGACCGACTCGACGACGCCGAACGACTTGCCCTTATCAAAGTGCGCGCCAACATCGGGCAGTTCGACAAACACAATATCGTTCAACTGATCCTGGGCGTAATCGCTGATGCCGATGGTGGCGCTGTCGCCTTCCAGCTTGATGTATTCATCGCTGCGCAGGTACTTCATTTCTGCCGGGGTGTTCCAACTCATCGCTGCTGCTCCTGAAAGAATTCATGGCGAAAACATGGTTACACGCAAGTTGATTGTACTGCGCAACGTGCGAGAAAATAAAAAGAGCGCATACGGTTGCGCCCGTATGCGCTCTGTCAGTGTGTGACCTTCAGAGCGAGTCGATCAACACATCCTTGAACCTGAGAGTTTCACCGACGATATGCGCGTATCGTCCGGCTTGCCCCTTCGGCGTCCCAGCAGTACTGGAAGCTCTCTGTGTAATCGATCACTATATATCTGATTGTATGGAGAAACATTCACAAAGGCAAGCGCCAGGCGCATATGGTAGTGTATCGAATTCGGTTGAAATAGAAAAAGGCGTGAACTCGGATAAGATGTCTAGTCGCCAAACAAAGACAGCACCGAGGACACGCCATGAACAGAAGCCTAACGGTCATTACAAAAGGAGTC
>Ga0224723_1001072_pt1 | contig 17318 bp, 15 predicted proteins | sample Balambano_FR2_Me_FD_161647 | JGI IMG/M metagenome (GOLD analysis project Ga0224723, IMG submission 161647) | Freshwater sediment microbial communities from Lake Towuti, South Sulawesi, Indonesia - Balambano_FR2_MetaG | ecosystem: Environmental > Aquatic > Freshwater > Lake > Sediment | place...
GGGTAACGGTGCTGGAGCGGGAGGATCGTTTGGGCGGGCTGCTTCGTTACGGCATACCCGACTTCAAAATGGAAAAGCACCATATCGACCGCCGCATCGAACAGCTCAAGGCCGAGGGCATTGAGTTCAAGACAGGCGTCAATGTGGGCGTGAACGTCGATTGCGCCGATTTGCAAAAACAATTCGATGCGATTCTGCTGGCCATCGGGGCCGAGCAGCATCGCGAAGTCAACGTCCCGGGCCGGCATCTCGAGGGCATCCACTTTGCGATGGAGTATTTACCGCAAGGCAATCGTGCGGTTGCGGGCGACCGCGTTGAGAATCAGATTAGCGCCGCCGGCAAACACGTGATCATCATCGGGGGCGGCGACACCGGCGCTGATTGCCTTGGCACGGCGACGCGGCAGGGCGCGAAGTCCATTCGCCAGTTCATGATTCATCAGCGCCCGCCCGATGAGCGCGCCGAAGAAACTCCTTGGCCGCTTTGGCCGGTAATGTACCGCGAAGAACCGGCTCACGAGGAAAATGGCATCCGCGAGTTCGCGGTGGCGACGACCGCATTTTCCGGCGATGAATCGGGCCACGTGAGGAAGTTGCATGGCGTTCGGGTTGGCCCGAAGCCTCGTTTCGAGCCTATTCCGGAAAGCGAGTTCGAGCTTGAGGCCGATCTCGTGCTGATTGCGATCGGCTTTGCAGGCGTGATACGTCATGGACTCATCGAGAAGCTCGGCGCGAAACTCGATGCTCGCGGCAATCTCGTCACCGACAGTAATTACAAGACCTCGGTTGATAAAGTCTACGCCGCCGGCGACGCGCGCCGGGGCGCGTCTCTCATCGTCTGGGCCATCGCCGAAGGCCGCAAGGCTGCCCGCGCGATCGACGAGGCCCTTATGGGTCAATCCTTACTTCAATAGCGAGGCGATTCCGGAAGCCAATATCGGTAAACGCAAGAACGTTCAGCGCAAACACGACATACAGAGGATCGTAGTGGCGGCCTCCGGTGACTTGGCTTATGGGTTTTCTTACGGCAGGATGGAGTACGACATCGACGGCTCGACCGCTGGCCATGCGACACCGGCTACCCCCGTTCAAAACTGAAAGTAAACAAAGGGTATCTCCACATCCGTCACGGCAAAGATTTCCAGCACGAAAAACATCAGCCCCAGCAGCAAAGCGTAGGCCACCGCCGGCAATTCTTCCCGGTCGCGCCACTCCTCGACGACCGCATAAACAAAGGCCACCCCGAACAGTCCCCAGTGCCAGGGTTCGAAGGCCGACTTCCCCAACGGCCCGACCAACAGCAGTTGCAACGTAGCCCACGCGCTCTCAACAGCCGGAGCCCGGAAGAACACCCAACCGATGAGCACGAGCGCGAACGTCAATGGCGTCCGCAGGATCCGCCAGCGCGGCTCGCCCAGTCCCAGCACGCGCTCCAGCGCCAACAGCGCGCCGTGATAGCCGCCCCAGATCACGAAATTCCAACTCGCTCCATGCCAAAGCCCGCCCAGCAACATGGTCAACATCAAATTGCGGTAAGTGTGATGCCGGTTCCCACCCAGCGGAATGTATAAATAATCGCGTAACCAAGTCGAGAGCGAGATGTGCCAGCGCCGCCAAAAGTCAGTAATGCTCCCCGCCAAGTACGGCCTGCGGAAATTAACCGGAAAGTGAAAGCCCAACAGTTTCGCCATCCCGATTGCCATGTCGGTGTAACCAGAAAAATCGAAGTAAATCTGCAAGCCAAACGCAAGTGTCGCGGTCCACGCGTCCAGGATGCCCGCGCCGGAGGGTATCGAGTTGAAGAACGCGTCACTGACCTTGGCGAAGTTATCGGCAAACGCCATCTTTTTCGTCAAGCCGAGCGCTAGCAAGAAAACGCCACGCAAAACGTCTGCGGCGCTGGGCCTCCGCCACGGATAGAGGTCGGCGAAGAATGTTTTGGCGCGGACGATCGGGCCAGCGACGAGTTGCGGGAAAAAGGCAAGAAAGAGTGCGTAGTCGATGGGGTTGCGGACGGCGTCCTGCTCGCGGCGATACACATCGACGACGTAGCTCATGCTTTGGAAGATATGAAAGCTAATCCCGATGGGGAGTACGATGTCGATCTCGAAGCGGTGCGCTGTTAGGAAGTGGAAGTACTTGAAAAAGGCAAGCACGCTTAAGTTCGCCGCGAGGCTGACGATCAGGCCGAACTTTCGCCCCTGGCCCTCTGAGCGCGCAATCCACAAGCCGGCCGCGAAGTCGAGAGCCGTCACGCCGCCGAGCAGCCAGAGGAACTTCACATTCCAAGCGCCATAGAAGAAATAGCTCGCCCCGAGCAGCCAATACTTACGAAAGGTAAGAGGAAGTAAGTAGAAGCCCGCTAGCACAACGGCGAGGAACTCGAAGAACGCGAGCGTATTAAAGAGCAAGCTTCGCTTTCACCTCGTCCATCAACATCTCGCCATAGCGCGCCGCTCCCGCCCGGTTCATGTGCAGCGCGTCGCGGAAGAATTCGGGCTTCTCCAACTCCTCGTAGCGATGTTCGTCTCCCAACACAAATCCTCGCGCTTCACGTACCGAGCTCGACACCTTCTTCACCCAGTCCGCTGGCCGGATCACCGGACCCCGCGGCAGCTTCACAAACAACAACTTGGTCCCGCTTCCCGCGTAGTAGTTCCGGATCTTGCCGAACCAGTAAGCTCGATAGCGCCCGTAAACTCCCGTCTGCGGGGCTACGCCACGCAACAACACCGTCTGCACCGTCTGCTTAAATGACTCGTCGGCCCACGGCGGATACGTTGCGGCTTTCGTTTTCCAGTCGATACTCAAACCCGCCACGCTGCGCTCGTCTTCGAGATAGTCATAGCTGCCGTTTGGCCACCAATCGCCTACCTCCTGAACGTCGCGCAAACGCTTCCGCGGGTCGCGCAAGAGCGCCAGTAAGTCCGCTTGCAACGCCGCACCTTTGAAGAGCGCGCCGCGCCATGCCTCCTGCATATACCTCGGAGTCGCGTAGCTCCGCGGATACTCGGGAATGTCGCTCCAACGCAGGAGCGGCGCCAAGTAATGAATGTCGATCGGATAGTCGCGATAGTCGATGTAGGTATCTTCGTCGTCATAATCGTCCACTGGAAAAACAATGGCCCGGTAGCGCCGCGCCGAGGGGTCCAACTCCCGCAGAATGTAATACCAGCAACGCGGGTTTGTTCCGGCGACGCCGCCGTGCCCGATGCGAAAGGCGTAGCCTTGCCTTGCCGCATATTCGTTAGCGAGTTTCGGCGAGTAGTTCATGCGGGAATCGCCCATCGTGAGTACCAAGGGCTCTGGCCAATCGCGTTGGTGCAGGCGTTCGCGCTTCAGCGTGAGTTGGAGCATCCCCGCGCTCGAATTTGGCTCCAGGAAACGGCCCGCGTAGTAACCGCTGCGGAATAGCGCGGCGTCTAAACTTACGAAGAGGCCGAAGCCCGCCGCGATGGTGAGCGCGGTTCTCGAAATGGAAGACACTGTCAAATCATTGTAGTGAGATAGACTCGATAGTTTATGGAAAACACCCCTCGTCGGCATTTTTTGAAGACGGCCAGCGTGGTGGCTGCGCCCGCCATCATTAGCGCTCAAACGGTCACAAACGCCATCAAAGTCGGCCTCGTCGGGGCCGGCGGCCGCGGTTCCGGCGCCGCTTATCAAGCCTTGAAAGCGGACGATTACGCCCAGCTCGTCTCGGTCGCCGACGTCAGCCTCGACCAGATCAATTCCTCGCTCCCGCGCATAGCGCGCCAAGCCGGCGAGAAGAAGGTCATCGTCGCCGACACGAATAAATATCTCGGCTACGACGCCTATCAAAAGGTCATTGATTCCGACATCGACGTCGTGATCCTCGCGACGCCCCCCGGCTTCCGTCCCAACCACCTGCGCTATGCCGTGCAGCAGAAGCGTCACATCTTCTGCGAGAAGCCCATGGCCGTGGATCCGGCGGGCGTACGCCACGTTCTGGAAACGGTGAAGATGTCCAAGGAAAACGGCAAGAGCCTGGTTGCCGGATTCAACTGGCGCTATTCGAATTACATCACCCAGCTCTTTGAACAAATCCATGGCGGCATTATTGGCGACATCGTGGCCTACTACGCCACTTATTACTCAAGCCCTGTCAAACCGATCCCGATGGGGACCAAGAAACCGGCCGACATGAGCGATGTCGAATGGCAGACCCGGTGGTGGTACAACTTCGTCTGGACCTGCGGCGGCGGTTACGTCGAACAATGCGTACACTCCGTCGACAAAGTAGCTTGGGCCTTCAAGGAACAGGCTCCGCTCTCCTGCGTCGCGAATGCCGGCCGCGCCTACCCCGCCGAAGGCGGCACCAACATCCACGATCACATCGAAGTCAACTACCTTTATCCCGGCGGCGCCCGCGCCTTTATCGCGCACCGCCACTTTGTCGGCACGCACAACGAGAACGCGGATTACATCCTGGGCACCAAAGGCAAGATCACGATCGGACGTTCGCCGCTGCCGAAAGTCGAAGACCACCAGGGCAAGATCCTCTGGCAGTTCGAAGGCACCCGCAATGATCCGTACCAATACGAGCACGATGTCCTGTTCCAATCCATCCGTAAAGGCCAGCCGGTTAACAACGGCGATCGGATGATTCACTCCACCGCTCTTGCCGTGATGGGCCGCCTGGCGGGCGACACGGGCATTGAACTCACCTGGGACCAGATTATGAACTCTCAAGAGTCCACCTTTCCGAATCCCTTCGACCCCAAAGGCAACCTGCCTGAGGTCCCCGTCGCGGTTCCCGGTCTCCGCAAGTTCGCATGACCTCCTTGTGGTTCCTCGCTTACCTGGCCGTCGATTTCGATGGCCAGGTCAAGCCTCTCCTCGCCAAGCACTGCAACGAGTGCCACGACCGCGCTTTCTACCTTCGCCACAAAGATTCGCTGCTTAAATCCATGCAGTACCCCGCGGGCGATGAGCGCGCCATGCCGCCCGAAGGCCCCCGCGTTCCCAAGTCCGAACAAGATCTCATCGCCGCCTGGATCGCCGAAGGCATGAAGTGGCCGGTCGAGGCGAAAGCGATGAACGACGACCTCGAGCTCACCAAGGCAATCCGTGCGCAGATCGTCAAGCAGGGCGACACGCCGCTGCGGCCCTACGTCGAGAAGGTCCCAGGCTCTAATGTCAGCTTCGAGATGCTTCCGGTTCGCGGCGGCAAATTCAAAATGGGCAGCATGGAGAAGCCCGACGAAGCGCCCATCCATGAACGCAGCGTTGAAGCGTTTTTCATGAGCAAAACAGAAGTTACCTGGGACCTCTACCGCCTCTTCATGTTCGCGATGCTTTCGGGCGAGAAGCCGGGCGAAGATCTCGTCGTCGATGCCGTGAGCCGTCCCACCAAGCCCTACACCGAAATGAGCTTCGGCATGGGCATCGACGGCTTCCCCGCGATTTCGATGACCCACCATGCCGCCAACAAGTTTGCTCAATGGCTCAGCGCGAAGACCGGTCATTTTTATCGTTTGCCGACAGAAGTCGAATGGGAATATGCTTGCGTGCTCGGCCAAACGAAGCCCGAAGACGCTGTTTTCTCGGCGCAGAAGTACGCGAAGGTCGCATCCAAGAAGCCGAATGCGCTGGGCCTTCATGACATGCTCGGCAACGTTATGGAATGGACCGCGGATCAGTATCAAGCGGAGGCCTACACGCGCCAAGAGCCGTGGGTGAAATCGAAAAGGCCTTATCCGCACACGGCTCGTGGCGGCTCCTGGCAAGACGACGCCAGGAAGATGCGCTGCCCGGCGCGCACGCCTTCCGACCCGAGTTGGAAGCAACAGGACCCCAATTTGCCGAAGAGCATCTGGTACCACACCGATGCTCTGGGGCTCGGCATCCGGCTGGTCCGCCCCGCCAAGCTGCCCACGGCCGAGGAAATGCATGCCTTCTGGAACAACGGCGTGGCGGAAGACAACTGAAAGCTGGCCGGCACTCGGAACGCTCGCGCGCGTTATCGTCTACGCGCCGAACTCGCATTGGGTAACGCCGGTCAAAGCTCGCGTCGCGGCACTGGATCGCATTCTCTCGGACTACATCCCCGAGAGTGAATTGAATCGCGTCTGCCGCGAGGGACACGCAAAGACGGTGCGCGTTTCCCGGGAATTCTTTACGGTGCTCGAGTTTGCTCAGCGCGTTAGTGTGTTGTCCGGAGGAGTCTTCGATGTCACGATCGGCGCCCGCACCCGAGGCCGCTCGGGCCCGGTCGGCTACCAGTACATCGCCCTCGGATGTCAATCCGTCCGCCTTGCGAAGCCGGGGATGCAACTCGATTTCGGCGGCCTCGCCAAAGGCTTTATCGCTGACGAAGTCTCACTCCTGCTCGATCGCCTACGTCTCCCCTCCCATCTGGTGTCTTTCTCGGGCGACATCGTGCTCGGTGATCCGCCGCCTAACGAACCCGGTTGGAAGATCGGCGCCGGCTCCACCAACAAGCCTCGCGTGCTGTCCCGCTGTGCGATCTCTACCGCCGGCAACACCTTCCAACCCGGCCACATAATCGACGCCAATACTCTGACCCCGTACCGCGGCCAAGAAACCCTCAGCGTCATCGCCGCCCGTGGCCTTATCGCCGACGCACTGGATACCGCGCTGCTACTCCTAAGCCCGCCCCAGCGCGCCCAACTCCTGGCCGCGTTCCCCGCCGCCGAGCTTCTGAACTAAAGCAGATTCTTCAGCGCGATGAGCCACCGCACCAGGGGATACTCGGCGTCAAGCTGCGGAAGCAACAGCGCCTCCTTGACTGCGAAGCTAGGCACCCATATCGGTTCCGCCTGAATCGCCGTCCACGCTCGCAACGTTGCCTTTTGCCTGGCCGCGACCTTGTTGGGGAATCCAGGGTTCGGCACCGTCTCCACGAATTTCGTCGCGTGATCGCGCCAACTCAACTGCAAGGCGCCAGTCGTGCTACCCAGAAGCACTGCTTCGATGGACCCGCTCTGCGCATTGTCAGGCATGATCCAGCATCCGAATTTTTGCCGATGGTTCTCGTTGATAATGAGCCCTTCAGCAGGTAACTCGGAAGGCAGTTCAAGTTGCTCCTTTGCGGCGGCTATGCGGATCTGCCTCCAGCGCGATGGCCTTGAAAAGCCCATCGTCGTACTTGCCCTCTACAAGCAAGCGAACTTTTCTCATCGAACTTCAATGCCCTGATTCGCGGCGATGACCAAATCTTCCTCGCCATACTCCAGAGCCTCGAGCTTGCCGAAGCTCTTGTCCAGCCTATATAGTTTGCCCTCCTCTCTTGATTTCGCCGCAGCCCTTGTGAATGCCCGCGTAAAGTCGAAACTGTGTGTCGTCACGAATACCTGCACATCCAGTTTTCCCGCGACCTCAAAAATGAAGTCGCAAACCTGCTCATGCAACTCGTAGTGCAATCCATTCTCGATCTCATCGATAAACAAATAACCCTCTCCGGTTACTCCCAAGGCAAATGCAAGACCGAACAGCCGGTTGATTCCTTCGCCCAGTCTTGCTAATGGCGTATTGGCGCCCGAGAGCTTTACATAAGGCTGCCGGAGCGCGTTCCCGTCTGCGATTAAGCCGACGCTTTGAATTTCCGGAATCGCTACTCGCAACGCTTCCAAGATCTGATCTTTCCGATCGTCCAGGTCTAGGTAATCCCAAAGCGTATGGGCCTCCCATTCTTCGAGGCCATGGGAACTCACCAACAATGAGCCAATCAGTCTCTGTGGGCGCCGGTGCTCGGCAGCCAGCGCCTCCCGTAAGCTGATTCGGCCGTCAAGAGCTGCACACTCGCCCGCGTCCGTCAAGACGCAGATGTTCGAACATCTTGTAGTTCCGAATTTCGAGGTACTTGATCACTCTGGCGCTCCTGGCGAAGTCCAATCCACGGCTAAGCTCCTTACAATAAGAATATAGATGCCGGATAGCCCTGTCGATCTGAAGAAGACCGTCAACCTGCCCAAGACCGCCTTTCCGATGAAGGCCAATCTTGCGCAAAACGAACCCAAGATGCTGGAGCGGTGGAATGCCGCGCAGATTTACCATCGAATTCGGGAATCCCGCGCGGGCCGTCCGCTTTATGTGCTGCACGACGGTCCGCCCTACGCTAACGGCAATATCCACTTGGGCCACGCGCTCAACAAGCTGCTCAAGGATTTTGTCATTAAGTCGAAAACGATGGCGGGCTTCGATTCGCCGTATGTCCCAGGCTGGGATTGCCATGGGTTGCCGATCGAGATCAAAGTCGATGGCGAATTGGGACCTAAGAAAGCGCAGATGACGCAGGTGCAGATTCGCCAGGCCTGCCGCCGCTATGCAGAGAAATACGTCAAATTGCAGAGCGAGGACTTCCAGCGACTCGGTATTTTTGGCCGCTGGGAATATCCTTATTTGACGATGGCGGCTCCTTACCAAGCCGCTATCGCGCGGGCCTTTGTGGATTTTCTCGACCAGGGCTATGTCTACAAGGGTCTGAAGCCGGTGAACTGGTGTATTCATTGCCGCACCACGCTTGCCGAAGCCGAAGTCGAGTACGAAGACCACACTTCGCCCTCCATCTACGTCCGCTTCAAGATGGCCAGTACGCCGGAAGCCGTGCACCCTTTGCTGGCGAGCAAGAACGTTTACGCTGTCATCTGGACAACCACGCCTTGGACCATTCCGGCGAACCTCGCCATCAGTTTCCACCCGAAGTTTGAATACGTCGCCAATGAAGTCGACGGCGATATCTACATCGTCGCCCAAGGCCTTCTGGATAGCGTGACGCGAGAACTGAACTGGCCGGAACCGAAGATCATCGGCACGTTCGACGGCGCTTCGCTCGACAAAGCTGTTTTCCGCCATCCCTTCCTGGATCGCGATTCGCTAGGCCTCATCGGCGATCACGTCACCCTCGAGCAAGGAACCGGCGAAGTTCACACGGCGCCAGGCCACGGCATGGAAGACTTCATGATCTGCCAGCAATACGGCATAGCCGCCTACTGTCCCGTCGACGGGGCAGGTAAGTTCTTCGGCGACGAACTCCCCGCCGAACTTCTCGGCAAAACCGTCTGGCAAGCTAACCCGATCGTGATCGAGATGCTGGCCGCGCGCGGAGCGCTGCTGCAACAGAAAAAATACCAGCATAGTTACCCGCACTGCTGGCGCTGTCACAACCCGACCATCTTTCGCGGCACCGAGCAGTGGTTCATCGGCATGGAGCGCAATAACCTACGCCAGAATGCGCTTGATGCCATCAAGCAAGTCAAATGGCTGCCCGCCTGGGGCGAAGAGCGCATCTCGAACATGATTGCGACTCGTCCCGACTGGGTGGTTTCGCGCCAGCGCACTTGGGGTGTTCCGATCACGGTTTTTTACTGCGAAGGCTGCAACGAGGCCGTTACCGACAAGAAGATCCTCGATCCGGTGGTCGATCGCTTCGCGAAAGAAAGCGCCGACGTCTGGTACGCGCACGAAGCCAAGGACCTTCTGCCCGAAGGCTTCACTTGCGCGAAGTGCGGGGGCTCTCATTTCAAGAAGGAGATGGATATTCTCGACGTGTGGTTCGATTCCGGCTCGAGCCACCTCGCGGTGTTGACTGGGGAGAATGGCCTACCGTGGCCGAGCGACCTCTACTTGGAGGGTGGCGATCAATATCGCGGCTGGTTCCATAGCTCGCTGTTGGTGGGTGTTGGACTGCGCGGCCACGCGCCTTACCGGGGCTGCGCCACCAATGGCTGGACGCTGGACGGCGAAGGCCGCGCGATGTCAAAAAGCCTCGGGAACGTTATTGCCCCGGAAGAGATCATCAAGCAGTTTGGCGCCGAAGTCATTCGGCTTTGGGTCAGTTCCGTTGAGTTCCATGAAGACGTGCGGCTTTCGCCAGAGATCCTCGAGCGCATTTCCGATGCCTATAAGAAAATCCGCAACACCTTTCGCTATGCGCTCGGTAACCTCGATGGCTTCGATCCCGCGCTGGACCTAGTCGAGACAAAGGACCTCGAAGAAATCGACCAATGGATTTTGTGGCGCACGGGCGAACTAGTCGAGAAGTGTCTCAAGCATTATGAAGACTTCGCTTTCCATCGCGTCTATCAGGCCTTCTACAGCTTCTGTACGGTCGATCTGAGCGCGATCTATTTCGACATTCTCAAGGATCGCCTCTACACGTTCGCGACCAAGAGCAAAGGCCGCCGCAGCGCGCAAACCGCGCTCTATCGCATCACGCATGCCTTGACGCGCCTGATCGCGCCCGTGCTCGCGTTCACCGCGGAAGAAGTCTGGAGCTTTTTCCCAAGATCGCAAGGCGACCCGGACTCGATTCACATGGCCCACTTCCCTCGGCCGGACGAACTCAACCACGGGCTCGAGGCGACGCGCCTCGGCCGCTGGGATCAAATCCTGGGCGTCCGCGAAACGGTGCTCAAGAGTCTCGATTCGGCGCGCCAAGAAAAGCTAATCGGCGCGCCGCTGGAAGCCAAGGTGGTGCTCGAAGCCGATAGCGCTCTCTATCCGCTGCTCGCGGAGTACGCCGCGGAGCTTCCCGGCATCTTTATCACCTCGGAGGTGGAACTCAAAAACGGCGCTTCGAGCGGCGTCGCCGTACGAGTGGAGAAAGCCGGGGGCGTGAAGTGCGAGCGGTGCTGGAAGTACAAAGCGGATATCGGTGCGGACGCGGAGTATCCGACGGCGTGCGCCTTCTGCGCCAGCGCCGTGAAAGAGATGTTCGGTGCCTAAGTTGCCGCCGCGAGTCTGGGCGGCTTTCGTGGCGACGAGTGTGTTCGTGCTCGATCGCCTTTCGAAGCTTTGGATTCAGGCCCATGTCGGCCCGCTCGATACGATTCCCATCATCCCGAACATCTTCAATATCGTTTATGCGCGCAATCGTGGCGCTGCGTTCGGCATACTTTCGACGGCGCCGGAGACGGTGCGGGTGGCCGTGCTTATCGGACTCTCGCTCGGCATTCTTGGCTTTATCTGCTGGATGCTTTGGCAGGCGACGCGCCCCGGCGCGCTCGCCACACTTTGGCAGCGCTGGGCGCTCGCGCTGGTGCTGGGCGGGGCGGTGGGCAACCTTTACGACCGAATCCTCGAGGGCAGTGTTACCGACTTTCTTCAAGTCTTCATCGGCTCCTACGAATGGCCGAGCTTTAATGTGGCCGATTCGGCGATCAGCGCCGGAGCAGTCTTGATGGCCTACGAACTCATTTTCCAGAAAGAATCCAAGCGTGTATCCGAAACTCATTAGCGTCGGCGACTTTTTCCTGCCGGCCTACGGCGTCATGGTGGCCCTCGCCTTCCTGGCGGGGCTGTGGAGTACGCAGCGGCTGGCGCGCCGCGCGGGTCTGGACGCCGTCAAGATTCAAGATCTGGTGATCTATTGCGCTATCGCCGGATTGGTGGGCGCCAAGCTCCTCATGTTTGTTTTCGACTGGGACTACTACCTGCGCAATCCCGCGGAGATGATTTCGTTATCAACGCTGCGCGCCGCGGGGGTCTACCAAGGCGGTTTCCTCCTCGCTCTCGGCTTCGCCATCTGGTACATGCGCAGGCATGGTATGCCGGTGTGGCGAAGCATGGATTGCTTTGCTCCGGGCATCGCGCTCGGCCATGCGCTCGGCCGCATCGGTTGCTTTCTAGCCGGTTGCTGTTACGGGATCCTTTGCAATCGCCCCTGGGGCGTACGCTTTAGCAATCCCGACGTTAAGGAATTCTCCAACGTCCCCATGAACATTCCCCTGCACCCGACGCAACTCTATGAAGCGGCGGGCGACCTTGCGATCTTCGCGATTCTCTACAAGCTCTTCGATCCGGACAAAAGGCCCGGCGGACTCTTCGCCCTTTATCTCGTCTTGTATTCGATCTTACGCTTCGCTGTGGAGTTTGTACGGCACCATGAGCAAGCGCCGTTGTTCGGTCTGTCCCTATCGCACACGCAGTGGATCAGCCTCGCGACGCTACTGCTTGGGCTGTGGGGGCTTCTCCGCAGGCCCAAAGGGACTGCTCTGGCCGCGGCTAGCTGATAGCCTCGAATTATGCGCAGTACCCTGCTTCTCCCGATTTTTCTGATGACAACCCTCAACAACGAAGCGGCCGAACTACCCAAGCCGCCCGTAGCCAAGCAAGTACCCAAAGAAATGAAAGTCTTCGGTGATACGCGCCAGGACCCGTATTTCTGGATGCGCTACAAGGAAGACCCGGCCGTCCTGGAATACGTCAAGGCCGAGAACGCCTACATGGACGCCGTCATGAAGCCCATGGAGCCGTTGGTCGAGAAAGTCTACAAAGAGATTCTCGCTCGCATCAAGCAGACCGATGAGTCGCTGCCCTATCGTCAAGGCGGCTACTTCTATTACACGAAGACCGAAGAGGGAAAGCAGTATTACGTCAGCGCTCGCAAGAAAGGGTCGCTCGACGGCGCTGAAGAAATTCTGCTCGACGTCAATGAAATGGCGAAGCCACATAAGTTCTTCAGCGTGGGCGCGCAGGCGATCAGCCCGGACGAGAATTTGCTGGCCTATGGCACCGACACCACCGGCTACCGCGAGTACACGATGCGGATCCAGGATCTGAAGACCGGTCAGCCGTTGCCCGACGAGATCCAGCGCATCAGCAGCCTGCTGTGGGCGATGGACGGCAAAACGCTTCTCTACTCGAAGCAGCAGGAAAAGACCAAGCGGGAGTACCAGGTCTGGGCACATGAACTGGGCAAGCCCATCAGCGAAGACAAGCTGCTTTTCGAAGAGAAGGACGAGAAATTCCGCGCCGGCATGGGGCGCACACTTTCCAAACAGTACATTTTCTTCGTCGCGCAGAGCGGCATGACGAGCGAGGTTTACTATATCGACGCGAAAACGCCCTACGCGAAACCCAAGCTTCTGCTGGCCCGCCGCGAGGGCATCACATACGATGTGGACCATCATGGCGAGCATTTCTACATCAAGATCAACGATACGGGCCGCAACTTCCGCGTCGTCCAAGCTCCCGTGAGTGACCCGAGCGAGAAGAACTGGGTCGAGGTCATACCCGCCTCCGACAGCGTCTATGTGGAAGACATGCTCTTCCTGAAAGACTACGCCGTCTACCAGCTCCGCCTCAACGGACTGCACACGCTGCGCGTGGTGGAGCTAGCCAGCGGTAAGTCTCACGACATCAAGTTCGACGAGCAAGCTTACGTTCTGGGGATTGGAGTAAACCGGGATTTCGATTCGAAGGTACTTCGTTTCGGCTACTCGAGCATGGTGACGCCCCAGTCGACTTACGACTACAACCTTGAAACTCGCGAACGCAAGCTCATGAAGCAGCAGGAAGTGTTAGGCGGCTATGATGCTTCGAAGTACACCGTGGAACGCACCTTTGCTACATCCCAAGACGGCACGAAGGTGCCCATCACGATCGCCTACAAGAAAGGATTTGAGAAGAACGGCAAGGCGCCGCTGCTGCTCTATGGTTATGGGGCCTACGCGATTCCGATGGATCCGGGGTTCTCCTCTTCGCGCCTGAGCTTGCTCGACCGCGGCTTTGCTTACGCGATCGCGCACATTCGCGGCGGCACGGATCTTGGATACACCTGGTACGAGGCCGGCAAGCTGCTGAAGAAGAAGAACACCTTCGGCGACTTTATCGCCTCCGCGGAACACCTCATCGCGCAGAATTTTACGAGCGCCGGCCGCTTGGTGATCGAAGGCGGCAGCGCGGGTGGTCTGCTAGTTGGCGCGGTGACGAACTACCGCCCCGATCTGTTCAAGACCGTGATTGCCGGGGTGCCCTTTGTCGATGTCGTGTCCAGCCTTCAGGACAAAACGATTCCTTTGTCCACGACCGACGCCGACGAATTCGGCGACCCCGACAAGCAGGAGTTCTACGAATACATGAAGAGCTACTCGCCTTACGACAACGTCGCCCAGGCGAAGTTCCCGAACATCTACATCTTCAGCGGCATCAACGATTCGCAAGTCCCCTACTGGGAGCCGCTCAAGTGGACCGCCAAGCTCCGCGCCAACCAACGAGGCGACGGCCAGATTGTCCTCTATATGAACACGGACGCTGGTCATGGCGGCGCTAGCGGCCGCTATGCTCGCTATAAGGAGTTAGCGCGCAGCTACGCCTTCGCGCTCTGGACGCTTGGCATCCGCGAGTAGCATCAGCGCCAACGGGATCACCATCACGCAAGCGATCATGGCCGCGCGGATCCTGTACTCATGGCGCGCCGCGTCGAGCCATGCTCCGAAACAAAACACGGTGATCACCACATGACTGAATGCCAACCAATCCGTTCCGTGAGCGAGAAACGGATAGCGCGCATCCCGCGCAATCCCGAACCAATCACAGAGCAGATTGAGTTCCCTCATGAGGGGGAACGCGGTCAGTCCCGAGAGCACCAGACCGGCGATGAACAATCCCAGGATCAAGCGAACGCGGAAGCATAACGCATCGCTCATGCGCCGTACAGGAATTCTTCGCGCACAATCTTGCCTCCAGCGACCGTGTAGAGAGCGAGCTCGCTCATCTTCACCCGCTCGCCCGTCGCTCTGCGTGTCCAGTCGAAGGTGTGCAGCAACGCGAAGTAGTCCGGGCTGACGAAGGGACCAACCGTCTCCGCGGAATGGACTTCATTATCCGCGAGCCATTGGACGTTCTTCGCTTTCACAGCATCTTTACCGCGCATCTCGCGTCCTTGACCCCGGAAGTCCATGGCCTCCACGAATTTTCGAGGCGCGGCACAGACCGGCGATCTTCATTCCCAGTTCTGAAGTGGTCATCGCCTTCAGCCTAGCAAGCGTGGAAGCTAAGTTGTTTAACTGATTCGTAACCTAGGTATGACAATCTATTCATCGACTCATGCGCTACTTCCTCGCCACGATACTTGTTTCTCTGCCGCTCGCCGCGCAGCCGTCCGTCACCGCGGTTCAAGACGCGGGGGCATACACGGCTAATCTTGCCCAGGGCTCCGTGTTTGTCGTCAAGGGTACCGGGCTGAGCGCCGCGGGCACGGTGACCGCGACCGCGCCCACATACCCGGCAACGCTGAACAACGTCTCGATCTCGCTCACGCCGACGGCCGGCGGCGCGGCGATTACGGCCCCCATGATCTATACGTTCAACGCGAGCAACGTAAATCAACTGGCGGCGCTTCTGCCTTCCAGCGCGCCGCTTGGTCAGTATGACTTGCGGGTCAGCAATGGCGGGGCGACGTCCGCGCCATTCCGCACGACGGTCGTCGCTCGCAAGCCCGGCATCGTTACGGTTTCGAGTGATGGCAGCGGCGCCGCCCAAGCGACCCTCGAGGGCGGCCTTATCCTCGCGCGCAACACCAACCAAGGCAACATTGCGCAGTTCACCACGCGGCCCGCGCGCCCCGGCGATCGCGTGGACCTTTGGGGCACGGGCCTCGGCGCCGATCCCGCTTCGGACAATGGCGGCACGTCGGGCAATCTTGCGGCCGCGCAAGTGCGCGTTTACCTGAATGGGCAAGAGATCACGCCAGATTACGCCGGACGTTCGTCAGGCCTACCCGGCCTCGATCAGATCGTATTCACGCTGCCGAATGCGATCGCTCTCAACTGCCAAGTGGTCGTGCAAGTCGCGGCTACCGGGGTCTTTTCGAACACCGTCACGCTTCCCACGTCGAATGGCGGCGCTTGCCCCGCGGCGACGACAATTCGCATTAACGAAGTCGAGTCTAATGGCGGCACGCCGGGAGACTGGGTTGAGCTATACAACGCGGGAAGCGCGCCGTTTGACCTTTCCGGCTATGTCTTCAAAGACAACGATGACTCACGCACCTTCGCGGTTCCGTCCAACACGATTGTGGCCCCGGGCGCGTACTATCTTCTCGAAGAGGCCGCTTTCAACTTCGGGCTTGGCGCACCAGATGCCGCGCGCCTGTATCGCCCCGACGGCTCGCTGGCCGAATCGTATTTTTGGACTTCGCACGCAGCGATCACTTACGGCCGTTGTCCGAATGGCGCGGGCGCGCTGACGGCCAACTCGATCTCGACAAAAGGCGCTGCTAACGACTGCGGCTCTCCGATTCGGATCAACGAAATCGAATCGAGCGGCGGCACGCCCGGGGATTGGATCGAACTCATCAACCCCACCGCCTCCGCGATTGACGTCTCGGGCTTCCTGATGCGCGACAACGACGACTCGCGAGCCTATACTTTGCCCGCCGGCTCCACGGTGCCGGCGAACGGTTACCTAGTCATCGAAGAGGCCCAACTCGGCTTCGGCCTCGGCGAGGCCGATAGCGCTCGCCTCTTCGATCGCAGCGGCGCCGTGGTCGATTCCTATTCTTGGACCGCTCACGCCGCTTCCACTTACGGTCGTTGCCCCAACGGTACCGGCGCGTTTCTCAACACCGCCGCTTCCACAAAAGCCGCCGCCAATGCTTGCCCTGGCGACGTCAGTTTCGCGCCGTGGCCCGCCGCCAATGCTGCCGTGATTGTGGCCGACAATCCCAACACCTTTAATGGCAATTTGAGCGGGCTCCACATGACTGCAAACGGCCGTCTTTGGGCGGTTCGGAATGGTCCGGGCACCCTCTTCCAGTTGATGCTCAACGCGACGACCGCGAAGTTTGAGCCCGTCGCCAGCGATAGCTGGGCAGCCGGCAAAGCGCTGCGTTATTCCAACGGTAGCGGCGATCCGGACAGCGAAGGCGTGGTGATGGTGGATTCCTTCGCCTATGTTTCGACCGAGCGCGATAACGCCGTCAATAATGTCAGCCGCAATAGCATTCTTCGCTTCAATACGGCGGGGAACGCCACCACGCTGGCCGCGACTCACGAGTGGAACATAACCGCGGACCTTCCGGCGGTCGGCCCGAATCTGGGCCTCGAAGCCATCTCCTTCGTCCCAGATTCCTATCTCACCTCTCAAAATTTCTTCGATGAATCGAAAAACCGCGCTTACAACCCAAACGACTACCCCGACCACGCAGGCGGTCTGTTTTTCGTCGCGCTGGAAGCGAACGGTATCGTTTATGCGTACGCACTGAACCACACCACGAACACGGCGACCCGGATCGCAACCATCGAGTCGGGGCTCGCGGGTGTGATGGATTTGCACTTCGATACGACGTTCGGCGACCTGTGGGCGGTGTGCGACAACACGTGCAATGGCCGCTCGGTTGTTTTGCGGATTGGTTCCACCGGACGCTTTACTGTTTCCAAGCGCTACGAGCGTCCCGTCAACATGCCGAACTTAAACAACGAAGGCTTCGCCATCACGCCCAACAACCTCTGCTCCAACGGCAACCGGCTAGCCTTCTGGGCGGACGACAGCGAAACCGACGGGCAGGCGTTGCGCGCCAGCCTCGTGGCGTGTACCGCAGCCCCCTGAAC
>Ga0224723_1001073_pt1 | contig 17304 bp, 17 predicted proteins | sample Balambano_FR2_Me_FD_161647 | JGI IMG/M metagenome (GOLD analysis project Ga0224723, IMG submission 161647) | Freshwater sediment microbial communities from Lake Towuti, South Sulawesi, Indonesia - Balambano_FR2_MetaG | ecosystem: Environmental > Aquatic > Freshwater > Lake > Sediment | place...
AGCAACCCGGTGGCATGGGCGGCTCTTCGGGCGGGCAGCGCGAGTTTGCGCCTTACCTGGCGCGAGCCGCTGCGGCCGCAGGCGTGGACGGATTTTTTATTGAAACCCACCCCAACCCCGACAAAGCGCTGAGCGATGGCCCTAATATGGTGCCGCTGAACGAGATGGAAAAGTTTGTTGGCGCGGTGCACAGGCTCTGGGCGTTGCAGAAGTCGCAGAGCTGAGAGAGGCGGGTGGCAGTGATGGCGCAGCATTGGTTCGTTTTCTATACAAAAAGCAGGCATGAGAAGAAAGTGCACGACTTACTGACACGGAGAGGGTTTAATGTTTTTTTGCCGTTGATAAAAGAGTTGCGTCAATGGAGTGATCGTAAGAAAAGGGTGGAGGCTCCATTGTTTCGTTCGTACATTTTTGTTCTCGTTGAGGAATTTCGTTTACCTGATGTGCTTCAGGTACCTGGCGTAGCATGGAATATCCGCCATAATGGCAAGCCTGCCGTTTTGCATCCAAAAGAACTTGAAACCATCCAACGTTTTTTATCTTCAGGGTTGTTGCTGGAAACGCAGGCCGTTGACAAACTGGAAGCAGGCGATCAGGTTCAGGTCGTTGATGGCCCCTTGCGGGGGATGTATGGTACTTTGACAGCTACAAGCGAGGGTAATCGATTTCTTGTCGCGCTGGATTCTATCGGCCAGTCCATTCGCGTGACGCTTGATCCTGGCTTAATGAAAAAGATGTCAACAGGAGTTGGTAAAGCTGATGAGTAAAAATTTTACTCAATACTTTTAAATTGCTACCTTGCCGTTGTGTTAGACACACTCATCACATCTAAAACACGAATTAAAATGCTGTTGAAGTTCTTTACGAACAGCTCTTCATCGGCATATTTAAGGGGATTGGCCGAAGAATTTGGCGAGTCTACCAATTCAATTCGTCACGAATTGAATAACCTGTCTCGGGCAGGATATCTGATCTCTTCGGAGGAAGGGCGTACTATTTTATATCGGGCAAATACCAACCATCCGCTGTTTAACGAGGTAAGAAGCCTGGTACATAAATATCTGGGCATAGATCAAATCATGGATAAAATTTTGGCCAAGCTGGGCGATTTACGAGCAGCCTATATTGTGGGCGATTATGCGCAGGGCAAAGACAGTGGCACGATTGAACTGGTACTGGTAGGCAATATTGATCGCAGTTATTTGAGGCGGTTGGTCAACAAGGCGAAGGCTCTGATCAAACGTGATATAAAGGCGATACAGCTCACCCCTGGGGAATTTGAGCAGAGTAAAGATGCCTATTCCCATGCTTTGATGATCTGGGCTGCGTAACCGTTAGCTCCGGATGTCAACTAAAAAACTCACCGGGACTGAGGAGGCGGAGCTGCAAATAATCTTACCTGATTACATTTTTTTTACTTTTGTAACATGTTACCTCCGCGCTTACCTCAAAGGCAGTTTTTCCTTCTTTTTGTTATAGTCTTATTGAGTTCTTGTGTTACAAACAAAAAGTACGTGTACTTGCAGAAGGATGATGTGAACGCTAAAGACCTGCCGAAAGACTCGCTGGTGCGGACCTACGATCTGCCAGATTACGAATATCGCATACAACCCGAAGATAATATCTCGGTACGATTTGAAAGCTTAACTCCCCAGGAGTATGACATTTTTAATCGAAATATGCTCATGCAGCAGCAAAACATGAATTTGAATCAGAGTAATGCTTTGCTGATTGGTGAGTTGGTGGATCCTAATGGCGAGATTGTGTATCCGGTCATTGGTAAAGTTAAAGTGGCAGGCTTGACTGTTTTTGAACTACAGGATACGCTGCAGAGGCTGGCCGAACAGTACCTTGAATCACCCGTAGTAAAAGTACGGTTGATCAACTTCAGATTTACTGTTTTAGGTGAGGCCATCAGGGAAGGAACAGTGGTTCTTCCCAATAATCGCGTGAACTATATTGAAGCCATCGGATACGCAGGTGGCTTGAAAGACTTGGCCGACAAGAGGAACATAAAACTGATTCGTCAACTCAATGGCAAAACGGAGGTGCGTTATCTCAACTTGCTGGATGAAAGTCTGGTTAACAAACCAGAATACTTTGTTCACCAAAACGATATTCTGATCGTTCCTCCCCTGCGCCAACGTCCTTACCGGCAATACTTTGGCCAGAATCTTTCTTTGGTGCTCTCGTCTGTTTCACTTTTATTAATTACAATTTCTTTGATCGATTCGGGGCAATAACTAATGGCGGAGAGTTTCTTTGACGTTGAACCACAAAGCGCAGGTGGTGCTGTTACGCTTGACTTTAAGCGCGTGCTCGCCCGAGCCATCCGCTTTTGGTATTTAATTGTCGTGTCATTGGTAGCGACACTCACTATTTCGTTCTACAAAACCCGCTATGCGCAGCGAATATACCCTATCAATGCCTCCATTATTATCCGGGAAACCCAAGAGGTAGGAGGAGCGGAGTTTATCTATAAAAACGCGCTCATCGATCAATACCGCAACTATCTTAATGAGCCTTACATTATCCGGTCTTACCCCTTGATGGAGAAGGTGGTGCGCAACCTGAACTTCCACGTTTCCTTTTTGCGCCAAGGCTACTTTATGACGACCGATGCGTATGAGTACATGCCAGTACGAGTTGTCTGGTGCGGTCAGCAAGAAGGTGACGCTGGCCGCTTCTGGTTTCAACTCGAAGAGGATGAGCGCCACTTTAGAGTGATTCCTTATGTTGAAGCACCCGACTTCGTTTCAGCGCCCATGTATGCTTTGGGTGACTCCGTCCGGGTGGGTGATTTTTCATTTTGTTTTCAAACTTGGGCGGGTCGGCCCATGAAAAACTTCACCAACATTCCTTTTCAATTGGTGGTACAAAATCCTCAAACAGTTGCACGGGCGTACAGCAGCAGATTGAAAGTGGATTGGGCTGAACAAGGCTCGGGTGTCATCAATTTATCACTTACCGGTACCAACCCTCAGAAAGAAGTAGACTTTTTGAACGAACTGGTTCACACCTACCGCGAAATGGATCTGGAGCGAAAAAATGAAGCGGCTACCCGCACCATCGACTTTATCCGCGATCAATTGGCGGGCATACGCGACTCTCTTCGCACGGTAGAGACACAATTACAACGGTTTGGCGGCAGCACCCGAATGAAGGATATGAGCGCTGATGCGCAGCGATTATACGGTAAGCTTGAGAATTTCGAAATCCAAAAAGCGGAGCTCCTGATTCGACAAAACTATTTTGAGTACCTGACGGAGTATTTGGTCAAGGGTGCAGGGCGCATGGACCAAGTCATATTACCCTCTTCCATGGGTATCAGCGATCCCATTCTTAGTGCATTGTTGGGGAAAATGGTTGAGTTGCAAACTGAAATAAAACTCAATTTCAATCCCGAGCAGCCCAATAACCCATTGGTGCAGCAGAAGATGGCGCGCATAACAGAAATGAAACGCGATGTCGAAGAAGCCGTACGAACACTAAAATCCACCGACAAGATCAAAATGGACTTCATCGAGCGCCAGTTGCGGGCAGCCGAAATTCAATTGAGTTCGTTGCCCGTGTCTGAGCGACAGCTTATAGCCGTGCAGCGCAATTACGCTTTGCTCGAAAATCTCTATGTGTTTTTGATGCAAAAATTATCGGAGGCGGGTATTTCCAAGGCGTCCAACACATCTGATATTCTGCCCGTTAACCCACCGGTGGCGGGGGGGGCTATTTCACCCAAACCCACCCAAAATTATACCACCGCATTCATTTTTGGCCTAACCATTCCGTTTATCATTTTTGTTTTGTTCGAGCTTATCAATAACAGGGTGCAATCAAAGGAGGATATTGACAAGATGACCTCAATTCCTTTCATCGGGGGGGTGGGGCATAACGAAACCAAAACCAATCTTACTGTGCGCGAACGACCGAAGAGTGGTGTGGCGGAGTCCTTCCGGGCCATGCGCTCTAATCTGAATTATTTCACCGGCAACAAAATTCCGCAGGTTTTTATGGTGACCAGCTCCATCAGCGGTGAAGGAAAGACATTTACAACCATCAACTTGGCCACCGTGTTTGCGCTTTCGGGCAAGAAAACACTTATTGTAGGGGCAGACATGCGCAGGCCCAAGATCTTTGAAGACTTCGGTTGCAGCAATGAAAAAGGGTTGAGTACTTATTTGTCCGGCCTGCACGAACTCGAACAGGTTGTCCAGTCTACCGCTATCGAAAACCTGTTTCTGGTGAGCGGTGGCCCCGTGCCGCCCAATCCTTCCGAACTCTTACTGACGGATCGGTTTAGCGAGTTTATTCAGGCCACGTTAGAACAGTTTGAATTTGTGATTATTGACACCCCTCCGCTCGCGCTGGTTACGGATGCTTTCGTTATCTCCAAGTACGTGGACCATACGGTGTTTGTCTTACGCCAAAACTTTTCACCTAAGCAGTTCATTCGTAGTATCGATGAATACTATCGCTTGGGCAAGATCAAAAGCATCAGCATTTTGCTCAACGATATCTATAAGTCAGGCCTCGGCTACGGGTACGGACAAGGGTATGCCTACCACTATGGGTATTCTTATGGGTATGGGTACGGGTACGGAAGAAGAAAGAATGGTGAAGGGTATTATTCTGACTAACATTAATGTCGCTGGGTAAAAAGATTTTTTCCAGCGCGTTTCTTCTTCTGCTCAGAAAAATTTGGGGTAATCTAGTCAACGTGCTGGTCATGGCTTACTTGGCCAGGGTTCTCTCCAAAGAAGACTTTGGGATGTTGGCTATCAGTTCAGTTCTGATTGGCCTGATTACAACACTAGGTACTTCCGGTATAGCTGAATACATTATTTATTACGATGAAGACGATAAGCAAAAGGTTGTAAGCGCGGCTTTTTGGCTTAACCTTTTGCTGACGGTGGCAATAATCGTTGTAGTGATTGCAGTTGGTCCGTATTGGTCTTCGTTCTACAATGATCCAAAGATTTATTCGTTACTTTTCCTGCTGGTCATTTCCTTTTTTTTCGAGATGACATCAACGATACCCAAAAGTCTACTCAGAAAGGAATTGAATTATTCAGTTCTTGTTTTTTATGGGGGTGTTTCTCAAACCACGATTGCTCTGGGTAAAGTGGTTTGTGCTTACTCAGGTTTGGGTGTCTATAGTCTGGCACTTCCTCAGGCAATCGTATCACCGTTTTTAATGATTGCTTTCTACTTAAAGACTCACTGGAGGCCTGAGCTCAACTTAGGTGTAAATTACTTCAAGCCTATCATGAATTACAGCAAGCATCTTATAGGAGGAAGATTGCTTACAAAATTGGTAAATGAAGGAGATAACCTGATTGTTGGTAAGCTTGTTGGATTGGAGGGGTTAGGCATTTATACCTTAGCTTTTCAGCTCGCCAACCTGGTGACCACAAATGTTGTGTTTCTGATAAACGATTTGGTTTTGCCTGTACTAAGTAAGGTAAAGCGTGATGTTGCCCGGCTTCGGGAGGTTTATTTAAAAATGATTCAACTGTTGAGCCTTATTTCATTTCCGTTGATTATTGCATTCGCACTCGCGGCTGAGCCAATTGTTATGATTGTGTATGGTGGTAAATGGATTGAGGCGATTGTGCCTTTTCAGATTTTAAGTGTTTTTGCATTGGGCCGTAGTTTGAGTAGTCCATCCAGTTCATTGTTTAGCGCGGTAGGGAAGCCCAAACTTGGATTTTTGTTCACACTAATCGTAGCTCCAATATTTTTACTCAGCGTTTGGGTGGGTAGTTTCTATGGCGTTATTGGTGTTGCAGTATCAACAACACTTGTTCGATCATTGGCCTCTGTGGCAGCCTTGTTGGTTGCCGCTTATCTGATAAACTTATCAGGTATACAGTTATTTGAACGCTTTAAAAAGCCATTTGTGCTGGCAATCGCTTTAGCCGTAATTTTTTACTGTGCATTGTCACTTCTACCTGACGGAAACTTTGATAGCATCACCTATACGATTAGTACACTTTTCGTTATTCCGATTTTTATTTATGTATTTTTTGTTTGTCTTCGGATTTGGGATAGTGAAGCCGTCAATCCGTTGACAGAATCATTTCGTAATAGAGCATGGGCAAAACCTTTTCTGCTCGTGTTTAAAAAGGTATTGTTTCTGTAAATCCTTAATAATTGTCTGAGTTTTCAGTAAAAGCACTTTCCCGTGATGATTACAACTATTGGAATGCTTTAGTTGTGCAATCACATCAATCAACAGTTTTTCACACGACAGGATTTTTTGAAGCATTTGAAAAACCTATCGAACTACTCCTGGTACAAAAAGAAACCACGCCAGTTCTGGGTTTTATTTGCGCTGAGAACATGCGTACCACCTTGCGTCCTGATTTTGTACCGTATTTGGGGGTTGTTGTGTTTAGTGACCCTTCAAGGCCAACACTTTTTTATGCTGATACCCAGAAGGCCTACAGCGTTTTAATCGATCACCTGAAGAGAAAATTTAGAAAAATTAGTGTACGACTGGCTCCTTCTGTAACGGATGTTCAATCATTTGTTTGGTCTGGATTTGAGATAAGGCTTCGCTATACATACCTGGTCAGTATTGAAGATATAGACCGGGCTCATATGAATCTGGACAACAATTTGAAGAGACAAATAAAAAGGGGGCTTAAGCAAGGCATAACGGTTCATCATCAACAGGATGTGGGAAATTATCTTGATTTGTTTAGGGGTACACGTACAAAGCAGGACAATTTCAGAGCACTGCTTACGCGCTACCAAGGCTATCTGCAGTCCGTAAGCAGTTGCAACACCATGGTTATTAAAAGCCAGCAGGGGGAGGCGCTTGCGGCAATATTTATTGTATGGGATAAACAACGGGCTTATTATCTGTTGGGCGGTTATCGAGCTGCGCATGACGATGATAACCAGTCTTACACAGCTTTTGCCCTGTGGGAAGCTATGAAATTTACTCGTCAGGAATTGGGCTTGTATGAGTTTGACCTGGAAGGTTCAATGATTCCTGGTGTTGAAAATTTTCTCAGGAAATTTGGAGGAAGAAAAGTGCCTTATTACCAGTTATGGTATGAACAGCGGGGAACATTAGCGCAAAAGTTCGGTTCGATTTTGAAGCGGTTTTAACATGGAACAGAAAAATAAGGAATGGTGGGATAGGCGGGCAGCGCAAACTGACAATCCTCGGGAGGTAGTGGGCGCTGGAACACACGAATTGCAAAGTGAAACACGCTCATTCATTGAATCCAGTATTGCTAAACTAATTGTCCAGGCAAATGACCATAGTGTTTGCTTGGACGCTGGCTGTGGAACCGGTTTGTATATTCCGGTGCTATTGCGGTATTTTCAGCATGTATGGGGTATGGATTTCTCACAGACAGTGTTGAGTAAAGTTGATGAGCCTATCCGGTTAAATGACCGGGTGAAGCTATTTGAAGGGTCCATTACCAATATTCCCTTAGAAGCGAATACGGTTCCTTTTGTGTTTTGCAGAAGTACCTATCAATGTATTGATCAGGATGATATAATGAAGGCAAATCATGAGTTCTACAGAGTGGTAAAACCCGGTGGATTTGTTCTCATACATTTTAAAAATGCTTCAACAGTTGGGTATAGGTTGTCTTCATGGAAAGCTTTGATGACTTTTCGTTTCTCTCATTTCAGGAAGTTCAGGCAACTTCTTGATCAGGATACTGTGAATGAGCAATTTGTTCCCGGGGAAGTGTACTTCAGACCCTATAAGTATTATCTTAAAGGGTTTGAAGCTGCAGGTTTTGCCATCAAAGACTACTTTTCATTTCAACTTTTCACCTGGCGGTACCTGGAAAAACGCGGCAACGTTAGTCGCTTTGAAAAGCTTGAGCGTATCCTACGAAGAACACCTTTAATAAGAAGAATGATTAAAACTGATGGAATTGATTTTTATATACTTCTGGAAAAGAAATTGCAGTGAGACTTCTGGCCCATATTGATCCAGTATACCGAAAAGAGCCGGTTGAATACGTGCTTAATTTCATTTCTTCTTGCCTGGGTATCAAAATTACGCGAGTAGTTGATGAAGAATCGTATGCAGATGATGATGTTATACTTGTTTATTCCGCAACTATTCCTAGTAAACTTTCATCGTGTAAACTTGTCATTCATATTCATCCGTCCGATTTTTTCACAGAAGAGCTTTACCTGAAACGCAAATCTATGCCGGTAGGGCTAAAGTATTCAAATGGCCTGCCCTGGTTTTTGTTTCATGGGCAGCAATCTGTTTCTGCTGAAGGGTTTCCGGATGTGTTTGCTACTATATTCTTTCTGCTTACAGCTTACGAAGAGTTGATTGAGTGCGGCACACGCGATAAGCGGCAACGTAGGAACTTTACATCATCAATTTTTAGTCAGCACCCCATTTTACATTCTCCGGTTATCGATCAGTGGTTAGCGTTGTTGCAGCGATTCATAACGCAGCGCTCAGGGGTAAAGTTTGAATCACTAACCTGGCAAGGAAGTGAGTTTGCTTTTGTGGTTACACGTGATATTGATACATTATCAAAACTTCGGGATTTTCGGTGGGGTGCTTTCTTGAAGTCTATAACTCAAGGTAATCCGGTGCAATACCTGTCTTCTGTTAATACAAGGTTGTACAAAAGGCAGGATTCCCATAATAATCTGGAAGAGATTATTAATTGGGAGAGGCAACATAATATTCGCTCCTCCAATTATTTTATTGCCAGTGAGGAAGCCGGTGATGCTAACTATGCCATTGAGCAAGTAGCGAAACGTGAAGTGATATCAGTCATGAAAGCGGAAGGTTGGGAAATTGGTTTTCACCCCGGAGCAAATGCTTTTCAGGACCGAGAGCGCTTTGCTATGGAAAAGTCCCGCTTGGAAAAGGCCTTTCAAATTCATGTGCAGGGTGGCCGCCAGCATGGCCTTCGGTTTAACAATCCGCAAACATGGCGGTTATGGGAAGAAAATAATTTGGCTTATGACTCGACCGCTGGTTTTGCTGAACATGAAGGATTTAAGGCCGGCACCTGTCGTCCTTTTTTTATTTTTGATTTACTTGAGAATAAGCGACTGAACTTGTTGGAAATCCCCATCACATTGATGGATTGCACGCTGGATAAATACCGACAATTGACGTATGAACAAATGGAGGAAGTTTGTCAGCAATTGCTTTCTACAGTACAACAATTTCACGGTGTTTTTATGCTGCTTTGGCATAACTCTTATTTCGGAAAAGATAATATCGGCAACTATCATGACATTCTGGTTCGGCTGGTGAAAAAGGCACAAAATGAACAAGCTCTCGTTACAACGACAAACCATATTAATTCACTGTGGAGGGCACGATTGCAAAGGTTAAACCTAAGTTGATTCAATTTTATTTATGGGAAGTATTCTTGTTAAAAGTGTAAATAGCATTCTGGATAGGTTGTTTTCCGTCAATGTTGTAAAAACACGCATTAAGGCTCCATTGCCATATCAATTGAATGATTGGACGGGAAAGCGCCTTTTGTACTTCTATGACTTATTAAGTAGAACAAAATCGCTGCCGGGCGATATAATTGAATGCGGAGTAGGATGGGGAAACAGTCTGTTATGTATTACCATTTCGCATCAGGTCATTCAATCATCGAAGAAAGTCTGGGCATTCGATTCCTTTAGCGGACTGCCTGAACCTTCACACGAAGATGAGCCGCTAAGGTCGGGGGTGAAAATTGAGAAGGGTGACCTGGCGTATACTGAAGCATATGTCAAGGCTCGACTGAAGAAGGCCTCAATACCCGAGACATTAATTTCGGATATAAATTTCGTACCTGGATATTTCGAGAAAACGCTCATGCAATTTCCGGTCAACAAACAGGTTTCTTTCTTGCACCTTGATGTTGACTTGTATGATTCCTACATAACCACATTGGATTTTTTTTACTCACGGCTGGTACCCGGTGGTGTTATTGCCTTAGATGAGTACAATGACCAGAAATGGGTTGGCTGTACCAAGGCTGTTGATTTCTTTCTGAAAGATAAGCCTGAGCGTGTTGAGAAAAGTCCCTTTCTCAACAAGTACTTTATCGTTAAGCAATAAGAATGTTTATTCGGGCTTCGTTTTGGTTTTTACAACGCCAGGTTTGTAATGAAGATCTTAACAATTGGTAATAGCTTTCCCACAGCTAAACAAAATTTTGTTCATTATAAAATTGAAGGCCTGGCTGCGCGCGGGCATGAAGTATTTAATTTGTCGTTCAGTCCTATTGATCGGAAGAGCTTGCATGTATGGAAGAAATCGCATCCATCATTTAAAATACATTGTTACTCAACAGCAAGCTACGGGCTGGTAGTGTTTATTATTTTTTTAATCCGCCAAATCGTCATCAAGCCCATAAGGGTTTTTCAACTATGGCAGGCTATCCGAAAAGGCGGCTATACCTACTACCTGGGTTACATTACCTTTCGTAACAATCTTGTGATGCTGAACTTGTCAGATGAAGTTGAGGTTGTGCACTTTGAATGGAACAACCAGGCTGTTTCGTTTTATGAGTCGTTGGCATTATTGAAGAAACCTTTTGTGGTAAGTGCTCGAGGCAGAGGTGTTACTTCGCAGCCTTTAGTTGACCAGAAACTTGCTTCACGGCTGCCTCGGGTATTGAACACAGCCACATTAATTCATGTATTGGGTAATGACCTTGTGCCCTATATCAGACAGTACACATCAGCCATTGAGAAAATACGTATTGTAACACCTGCTGTAAACCTCGCAGCAATTCCGCGAAAGATCAATAACGAGGGTAAAACAATTCGAATTCTCACCGTAGCTGATCTGGTTTGGAAGAAAAATTTGTTAACTGCGCTAATAACCTTTTATCAACTGCATCTTCAATTTCCGAACCTGGAGTATTGGATAATTGGTGATGGCCCGTTGAAGGAGGCGCTCTTGTTCATGCAAAAGGAGCTAAGACTTGAGCACCGGGTTAAGCTCTTCGGCATTTTGCCCCATCACCAGGTTATGGAGCACATGGCCTCTTGCGATATTTTTTTAATGCCCAGCATTCAAGAGGGTTTTTGTAATGCGGTAATTGAAGCCCAGGCAGTTGGGTTACCGGTTGTTGTAACGGATGCAGATGGACTGGGCGAAAACATAGCACCTGATGAAACAGGACTACTTGTGAGTCGGTGGGACCCACAAGCGCTTTTCAATGCCTTGTATAAATTAATTAATGACAGCCAGTTACGTGAACGTTTGGGGCAGCAGGGTGTTAAGCGAGCTAACGCACTGTATGATATTCAACATCAATTGGAAAAATTTGAGGCGATGTATGCAGAAGCCATCCACATCAAAAATTAGGCGGGTGCTTTTTGCAGGTCATGAAATCGGTGGCCAAATGCAACTGTTGGCTGAAACCATACGCAAGCGATGGATACAAGCCTCCTCAGCCGCATATAACGATGATTTCAGAGGCTACCAGAATGATGTTATGCTCGCTGGGAGGGGATGGAAGGCCGGGTTAGACCGGTTTCTGTTTTTCTTGTGGGCACTGAAGCATTACCAGGTATTTCATTTTTTTTGGGGTGTAAGCCTCTGGAATTGGTGGCGGTTTCATTTGCTTGACCTTCCGGTATTGAAGCTTTTTGGAAAGAAAATAGTGGTACACTTTCGTGGTCTTGATATAATTGACATTAAGCATTTTGATTATTTGCGAGAGAAGAATCGAGGTGTTGAAGTGGCTAAACCTGCATTGAGTCGACCGGAGCAAATACGGAAAGTAAAGAAGTGGTTGAAGTATGCCGATATGGTATTGGTATCGGAACCAGATCTTTTTGCAGTAACCCCGACAGCAACATTGTCTCCGCAAGTGATTGATATGACCTACTGGACGCCATCCAGGCAACCGCTTTCCGAGCAGGATGGTGTCATCCGCATCGTACACGCACCCTCCAGCAGACGGAAAAAAGGAACTGATTTTATTGAACGCTCTGTTGACGAGCTGAAACGGAAAGGCCACCGTGTGGAGCTTGTAATGGCCGAGAAGTTACCCCATCATAGAATTCGTGAATTGTACGAAATAAGCGATATTGGTGTTGATCAGGTGTTGTATGGTTGGCATGGTAAAGTTTCTGTTGAACTGATGGCCCTGGGGAAGCCAGTGTTATGCTACATTGATCCGCAATTGCTCAAATACCAACCCGACTTACCTATCGTAAACGTAATGCCTGCAACCTTAACACATCACTTAGAAAGACTGGTGTTGGATAAGGCCCTGCGGCAAAAAATAGGTGAGAATTCAAGGCAATATGCTGCAGCCAAGCATGATGTTGAACGTATTGTAGATGAATTATTGCTCGTATATGGGTTTGAAGAAAAGTCAAGAGTTAGGGAGTATATTCATAACGCTAACATGTGGTAATTTTGTTATTTGAACCAATAAGTAGACTTTTTGTAAAAAAGTCATTTGAATGATAAAGATGGTTACTAATTTTTTGAGGATTGGTCGTTATTATCTAAGAAGTATTGCATACAGACTCTTCAATCCACTTTATAGGGCTAAGACAATAAATATTGGTGGTAGAGAATTGAAAGTATATCCGGGAACCTATACTGGTATTGATAAAGATGATGCTTGGTTATCCTTTCTTTTAAAAGACACGAAAGTTTTTTTTGACATTGGAGCAAATGTTGGTTGGACTGCCTTGCTTGCGAGTATCTATGGCAACCCGAATCGTCTTGTTTTAATTGATCCGAATGCTAAGGCACTAACCTTAGCGGCAGGAAATTTAATTTTGAATAACTTTGCGACCAAATCAACCTTTGTCAATGCTTTTGTTTCGGATAAGTCCGAAGAGAAAGTAAAATTCTTTACAATTGATACGGGGGCCGCAGGAAGCATGTACTCAAGTCACGCTAAGACAGCCTCATCATTAGATTCATGGTATTGGATTACAACAGTAACTTTGGATAGACTAGTTGAAATGCTAGATCTTATTCCAGACTTAATAAAGATTGATGTAGAAGGGGCAGAAAGTTTAGTTCTTAATGGAGCCTTAAAATTATGTTCTATGAATCGAGTTAGAATTTTTGTAGAAATGCACTCGAATCAACAGCTTCCAATGAACAAGAATACTGAGTATGTTTTGAAATGGTGCAATGTGAATAAGTATAAAGCTTGGTATTTGACAAACGGTGAGGAATTAGTTGATCCTGTTCAAATTGCGTCCCGAGGCAGATGCCATCTACTATTATTACCATACGACCAAGATTATCCAATTCAATTAAAGTCAATAAAGCAAGGAGATTCTATTCCAATCATTTTGTAATACTGAATTGATGTTAAGTAATATTGAAAATGTTTCTTGTTTAGTGTGTAAATCTGTTGATTTGATTGATTTTTATGAAGGCTCTCTTCATTTAAATATTGAACCACCCATTGGTGTAACACGCTGTAAAAAATGCAGATTATTATTTTTAAACCCGCGACCTTCAGCACATGCGCGCCAGCAAATATTTGCCGGGCTAAAGCCCGAAGGACTGGAAGGATACCTGCATAATCTGGCTAACTACGGAGCCGTTACCAAATCCAGAAGGGAGCTTTTTAAAGCCAGGGTCAGTGAAATTTCAACCCATTATTTCCAAGGTAAAAAAGTTGCTGTTTTAGATATTGGTGCCTCTTCGGGCGAGTTTCTTGAGGCAGTAATCGACCAGGGTTGGGAAGCAGTGGGCGTTGAGCCATCGGCAGAGGGTGTACGCGCAGCAAAAGCGAAGGGTCTGAATATAATCCAATCGCCCGCTGAAATGCTTCCGTTTCCGGGTCACTCGTTTGATCTTGTTCATTCAAATCATGTTTTTGAGCACCTGGCCGATCCTATGGCGGCCGCAAAAGAGGCCTATCGTGTGCTAAAGCCAGGAGGCCTTGTTTTTATTGAGGTACCAAATCAATTCGATAACATTCGGTTTTTCCGGTATCGGCTAACCGGAACAATACCTGTTCGTGAGCGAAATATCCGGAGCATTCATCACTTGGTTTTTTTTTCACGAAAGTCACTTCGGGGACTGTTGCATGGGGCAGGATTTGAAAAAATTAAAATCAAGAATAAGTACGGAGCCGGAAGGAGTGGAGTAGCTTATTTGGGCTCATTGCTGGTTAGGTTTGTCGGAAAATTTTATTTAGGCGCACCGGTTATTCAAGCACTTGGGGTAAAACCAACGTGAGAGTTGTTTTTTTTGTAGGCACGCTTCAGGCAGGAGGGTTAGAGCGTTTTGTTACACGCGTTTCGCTTAAAGCGACCATGCGAAACCAGTTCACTCCGGTGGTAGTATGTTTAACCAAGAAGACCGGCATTTTCCTGAAAGAATTACTGACCGCCAGGATTGAGGTGCACGAGGCACCACACCGCTGGTTTCGCTCACCGGTCAAGTGGTGGCAATTGGTATGTTTGCTCAGGCAAATCAAGCCTGATGTAGTGCATTCTCAGGTTAACTTTTCTATGCTTCAGCAATTTTTTGCTTCATGGGTAGCCAGGGCTCGGTTTACCGTTACGGAGCGCAATTGCTATGAACGTAGTGGCATGGCGCTTGTTAGAAGACGCCTGCAATACAGTATTTTGAAAATATTTGGGGTTTATTATAGTGCCAACTCGCAGCGTGTGGCAACACATTTGGCTACTATGCTTCGCGAAACGCCAGAGCAGTTTACCATTTTGCCAAATGGTATTAATGTTGCTGAATACGATCCACAGGTAATAAATCAGGGTAAACAGGGCTCACTGCCTCGCATTATTTACGTGGCGCGCATGGCCGCCCATAAGGGGCATTTATTCTTCCTTGATGTGCTAGAAAATCTCATTCATGTGCGTTCTCTTTCCTGCGAAGCCATTCTTATTGGTGATGGCCCCCTCAGAGCCGAAATTGAAAGGGCCATCGATAGCAAGAACCTGCGGGCATACACCACTTTGACAGGCGTGGTTGCAGACGTGGAAGGTTATCTTCAGACATCTGACATCGTTACACTATTAAGCGATTTTGAGGGAATGCCGAATGTGGTGATTGAGGCCATGGCAGCAGGTAAGCCCGTGATTGCGACTGATGTTGGAAATGTACGTGAGTTATTCTCGACTGGTGCTGGGGTAATTATAGACAAAAAGGAAGTGGCGTACACTGCGGGGGTTTTCGAATCTCTTATTCTCGATGCCGGGCGTAGAAATTTAATGGGTAGTGCAGGAAGGGAACTAATACAGCAAAAGTTTTCATTGGATGAATCTCTTGCTAACCTGGCACGGTATTACAAAATGATATTAAATGACTGAGGTAATTCACTCAAGACGTAAACTGACCCCATGATTTCTGTTGTAATTCCCATTTTCAATGAAGAGCCTATTGTGAATACGCTGCTTCATAGGGTTGTTACCTCCCTTGAAGCGTTATCTCAACCATTTGAAATTATTTGTGTTGATGACGGTAGCAAAGATGAATCCCTGGCTCGGCTAAAAGCGGCCCGGGAAAAGGACAGACGGGTAAAGATCATTTCTTTATCCCGGAATTTTGGTCATCAACAGGCTTTTCTTGCCGGTATCAGCCACGCTAAAGGTGATTACATAGTCATGATGGATGGCGATCTGCAAGATCCGCCCGAGTTGATCGGAAAGTTTCTGCAAGCGAGCAGCGAAGGAGGATATGATGTCGTTTACGGAATTCGGAAAAAAAGGAAGGAAGGTTTTTTTAAACGTCTGGCCTACTGGTTCTTTTACCGCATTTTCAGGGCCAGCGTTTCTTTTGATATTCCGCTGGATACGGGTGATTTTTCAATGATCACACGTAAGGCCCTCAATGAAATATTGTCTTCGCATGAACAGAGTCTTTTTTTAAGAGGTACAAGATCCTGGGTTGGATTTAGGCAAACTGGAATTGAGTACGAGCGTGATAAACGATATGCGGGTGAAGTGAAGTACACCTTTCGGAAGTTGGCCAAGTTGGCGTATAACGGGATCTTCAGTTTCAGCGATCTGCCTGTAAAGTTTATTTTTTTCTCGGGGGTAGTATTGTTGGTGCTTTCCTTCGTTTATCTGCTTTACCTGGTAGTCAGTTATTTTTTTCTCAGTGGAGTTCCACAAGGTTTTTCTACACTTGTCACCGTCATTATAGTGTTTAGCAGCGTCCAACTTATCTCATTGGGCGTGATAGGTGAATATCTGCTGCGCATTTATGATGAGTCGCGCAGGCGACCGCTTTTTATTGTGAAAGATATGTTGTTCGATTGATTATTATTGATGGACAGACAGTATTTCAAAGAGTATTATCGCCTAGAAAGATCGCATTGGTGGTTTTTGGTGCGAAAAGACATCATTTTATCCTTGATAGCTAATGTGTACCCGCACAGAAGTGATCTTAGAATTCTTAATGTCGGAGCGGCAACCGGATATAGCTCAGAATTCTTAAGCAAGTTTGGTAAGGTTACTTCTATTGAATATGATGAAGCGTGCTGTCTGTTTGCCAAGGAGGAGCTTCAACTTGAGTTTATACAAGGCTCAGTAACAGATTTACCATTTCAGGATGGAGAGTTTGACCTGGTTTGTGCATTTGATGTAGTTGAGCATGTTGAGGATCATAAAAAGGCTGTTGAGGAATTGAAACGAGTAACACGCAAAGAGGGAAAACTCGTGGTTACAGTACCTGCCTTTATGTTGTTGTGGAGCCGGCACGATGTGGTAAATCAGCATTTTCGCAGGTACAGAAAGTGTGAACTTGTCGGTCTGTTCAGTCCATCAGGAAGTATACTTAGGGTAGGGTATTTTAACTTCATACTGTTTTTTCCTATTGCCTTGTTTAGACTTGTTTCTTGGATTATTCCGGTAAAGGAGAACCCTGATGCTGATTTTGGAGCGTTGAAAGGTAGCGGGGTATCGGCATTATTAAAGGCACTTTTTAGATTGGAGGTTCGTCCGATAAGAATGGGCGTGAATTTTCCGGTTGGCGTTTCTGCTTATTTAGTGTGGAAAAAAGCATGAGGCAAAAAAGCCTGGATTTTCTCAGGGGTATTGTAATTCTGGTTTTATTCCGTCATTCAAATGTTGTTGAAATTCTTACACAGATTGGCTGGATTGGTGTCGACCTTTTTTTTGTGTTAAGCGGATTTTTGGTTTCTGGCTTACTTTTTAAGGAGTATATTACTTACGGTAGTATTAACGCAAAATTGTTCTTTATAAGGCGCGGTTTAAAAATTTATCCGTTGTTCTATTTTGCAATACTCCTAACTGTGGCTTTTAATTTAGTGCTTCTCAAAACGTAAAATGAGGTTGTTTTACTATTTGGCTTTGTTTATTATTTTACTCCAA
>Ga0224723_1001074_pt1 | contig 17304 bp, 14 predicted proteins | sample Balambano_FR2_Me_FD_161647 | JGI IMG/M metagenome (GOLD analysis project Ga0224723, IMG submission 161647) | Freshwater sediment microbial communities from Lake Towuti, South Sulawesi, Indonesia - Balambano_FR2_MetaG | ecosystem: Environmental > Aquatic > Freshwater > Lake > Sediment | place...
GAGGGTGACGACCGGGGTCCCGCCGAGCACCACCTCGGCCAGGACGGCGTCGCTCACGGTGCGCCCGAGCACCACCAGCCCGTCGACGCGGGCCGCGAGTTGCAGCACGGCGCCGTCCGCGGCCTCCCGCCCGTGCGTCGACAGGACGAGGACGGACCGGCGCAGCTCCGCCGCCGCCGCCTCGTAGCCGAGCAGGACCTCGGCGTAGTACGGCCCGCTGAGATCCGGGAACACGATGCCGTTGGCGGCGTGCTCCCCCGAGGCCAGTGACACCCCGAGCCGGTTCGGCGTGAAGCGGAGCTGGGCGACGGCCTCGTGCACCTTGTCCCTCGTGGCCCGCGCCACGGGCGCGGTCCCGTTGAGGACTCGCGACACGGTCGCCGGCGAGACCCCCGCCCGGCGGGCGACGTCACGGACCGTCGCGGCGCGACCGCGCCCGGTCGCTGCGACTGCCGGAGGACGCCCTCGTCCCATGTCGGCGACGATAAGGTGAAACCGGTTTCATCGCCATCGGCCGACACCTGGCGTCGGCGTGTCCGGGGTCTGCGCATCATGGGCGGCATGCCCGTCCGTGAGTCGACGCCGGTGATCACGCCGCCGGGCGACGTGCTCGGGCGCTTCTCGGCGCCGACGCGGGAATGGTTCGCCTCGGCGTTCGCCGCGCCGACCCCGGCCCAGGCGGGGGCCTGGCGAGCCGCCAGCGACGGCGAGCATGCGCTCGTCGTGGCCCCCACGGGGTCGGGCAAGACACTGGCGGCGTTCCTGTGGGCGCTCGACCGGATCGCGGTCGAGCAGGCCGGGCGCGGGAGCGCCGGCGGACCGCCGCCGGACCCGCGGACGCGGTGCCGGGTGGTCTACGTCTCCCCGCTCAAGGCTCTCGCGGTCGACGTCGAGCGGAACCTCCGGTCCCCGCTCACCGGGATCCGGTTGGCCGCCCAACGCCTCGGGGAGGCGGTGCCGGACGTCACCGTCGGCGTGCGCTCCGGCGACACCCCGGCCGACGAACGGCGGGCGCTGGCGTCCCGGCCCCCGGACATCCTCATCACGACGCCGGAGTCGCTGTTCCTCCTGCTGACGTCGCGGGCGCGGGAGTCGCTGACCGGCGCGACGACGGTGATCGTCGACGAGGTGCACGCCGTGGCCGGGACCAAGCGGGGGGCTCACCTCGCGGTGTCCCTGGAGCGGCTGGACGCGCTGCTGGAGCGGCCCGCCCAGCGGATCGGGCTGTCCGCCACGGTGCGACCGGCCGAGGAGGTGGCACGCTTCCTCACCGGCGGGCGCCCGGCACGCATCGTCGACCCGCCCTCGCACAAGCGGTGGGACATCCGGGTCGAGGTGCCGGTGCCCGACCTGGCCGCTCTCGGTGGCGCCCCGGGCGGCGGCGCGTCCGCGGAGATCCTCGGGGTGGTCCCGGGCGGACCGGGCCCGGCCGGGGTCGGACCGGCCCCGCCCGGCGCGCCGCCGCCCGGCGCCCCGCTGCCCGACGGCTTCACCGGCTCGGCGGCCGGCGAGGGCGGGCGCCCGACGATCTGGCCGCACGTGGAGTCGCGGGTGCTCGACCTCGTGACGCAGCACCGCGCGACGCTGGTGTTCGCCAACTCCCGGCGGCTGTCCGAACGGTTCACCGCCCGGCTGAACGAGGCCTGGGCCGAGCGGCTGGACGCGGGGTCCGGCCGCGACGGCGGGTCCGGCCACGACGCGTCCGCCCGGTTCCCCGCCGAGGCGGTCGGCCAGTCCGGGACGGCGACCCCGCCCCCGGTGACCATCGCCCGCGCCCACCACGGGTCGGTGAGCAAGGAGCAGCGATCCATCATCGAGGAGGACCTCAAGGCCGGTCGCCTGCCCGCGGTGGTCGCGACGTCCAGCCTCGAGCTCGGCATCGACATGGGGGCCATCGACGTCGTCGTCCAGGTCGAGTCGCCGCCCAGCGTCGCCGGCGGCCTGCAGCGGATCGGCCGGGCCGGGCACCAGGTGGGGGCGGTGTCGCGGGGCGTGATCTTCCCGAAGTACCGCGGCGACCTCGTCCAGGCCGCCGTGGTCGCCGAGCGGATGCTCGCCGGGGCCATCGAGTCGATCGCGGTGCCGTCCAACCCGCTGGACGTCCTGGCCCAGCAGGTGGTCGCCATGGTCGCGATGGACGACTGGGCCGTCGGCGACCTGCTGGACGTGGTGCGCCGGACCGCGCCGTTCGCCGGCCTCACCCGCGGCACTCTCGAGGCGGTGCTCGACATGCTGTCGGGCCGTTACCCGAGCACCGACTTCGCCGAGCTGCGCCCGCGCCTGGTGTGGGACCGCCTGACGAACACGCTGTCGGCCCGGCCCGGCGCCCAGCGGCTGGCCGTGACCAGCGGCGGGACGATCCCCGACCGGGGACTGTTCGGCGTGTTCCTGGCCTCGGGGGACACCGGCCGGACCGGGCGGCGGGTCGGCGAGCTGGACGAGGAGATGGTCTACGAGTCGCGGGTCGGCGACGTCATCACCCTCGGGGCCAGCTCGTGGCGGATCGAGGACATCACCCGGGACCAGGTCCTGGTGTCCCCGGCACCCGGGCAGCCGGGACGGCTGCCGTTCTGGCACGGCGACGCCCCGGGCCGCCCGGCCGAGCTCGGTCGCGCCCTCGGGGAGTTCCTCCGGTCGGTGTCGCGCGCCGACGACGCCGAGGCCCGCCGGCGGCTCGCCGCGGCCGGGCTCGACGCCTGGGCGGCCGACAACCTCCTCGCCTACGTCCGGGAGCAGAAGGAGACGACCGGGCGCGTCCCCGACGACCGGACGATCGTCGTCGAACGGTTCCGGGACGAGCTCGGCGACTGGCGGGTGTGCGTCCACTCCCCGTTCGGCTCACCCGTGCACGCGCCCTGGGGGCTCGCGGTCGCCGCCCGGTTCCGCGAGCGCCACGGCGTCGACGTCCAGGTCATGCACGGCGACGACGGGCTGGTGCTGCGGCTGCCCGACGTCGACGTCTCGTCGTGGGGACTGGACGGGGACACCGCGACGCCGGGCCCCGACGCCGGGCGGGACTGGGCGGACCTCGTGGACCTGCTGGTCCTCGCCCCCGACGACGTCGAGGACCTCGTGACGGCCGAGGTCGGCGGGTCCGCACTGTTCGCCTCGCGGTTCCGGGAGTGCGCCGCGCGGGCGCTGCTGCTGCCGCGGCGCGACCCGGGGCGACGGCAGCCGCTGTGGCAGCAGCGGCAGCGCGCGGCAGCGCTGCTCGAGGTCGCAGCCCGGTACCCGTCGTTCCCCATCGTGCTCGAGACGGTGCGGGAGGTGCTGCAGGACGTGTTCGACGTCCCCGGGCTCATCAGCCTCATGCGCGACGTCGAGTCCCGCACGGTGTCGGTCGTCGAGGTCGCCACGCCCGTGCCGTCGCCGTTCGCGCGCAGCCTCATGTTCGGCTACGTCGCACAGTTCCTCTACGAGGGCGACAGCCCGCTGGCCGAGCGGCGCGCAGCGGCCCTGTCCCTGGACCCGCAGCTGCTGGCCGAGCTGCTGGGACGCGGGGAGGGCGCGTCCCTGCGCGACCTGCTCGACCCCGAGGCGCTGGCCCGGACCGAGGCCGACCTCCAGCTGCTGAGCGAGGACCGGCGGGTCCGCGACGCGGAGGGGGTGGCGGACGCGCTGCGCCGGCTCGGCCCCCTCACCACCGACGAGGTCCGCGCCCGCTCGGCGGCACCGGCCGCGGCGACGGACCACCTCGCCGGTCTCGCGGCGGCGCGGCGGGTGATCCGGGTCCGGATCGGCGGGGACGAGGCGTGGGCCGCCGTCGAGGACGCCGGCCGGCTGCGCGACGCCCTCGGGGTCGCGCTGCCGGTCGGGGTGCCCGACGCGTTCACCGAGCCGGTGCCGGACCCGCTCGGTGATCTGCTGTCCCGGTATGCGCGGACCCGCGGCCCGTTCCCGGCCGGGGAGGCGGGCGCGCGGTTCGGGCTGGGGGTGGCGGTCGTCCAGGCCACGTTGCGCCGGCTCGTCGAGTCCGGCCGGCTGGCCGAGGGCGAGTTCCGGCCCGTGTCGGCCGGCGGGACGAGCGGGCACCGGGAGTTCTGTGACGCCGAGGTGCTCCGGGTCCTGCGCCGGCGGTCGCTGGCGGCGCTGCGGCAGGAGGTGGAACCGGTGACGGGCCGCGACCTCGCTCGGTTCCTCCCCGCGTGGCAGCACGTGGCGGGCGGAGCGGGGGGTGCCGCCGGGCAGCTGCGCGGCGTCGACGGGGTCGGGCGCGCGGTCGAGCAGCTGGCCGGTGTCGTCCTGCCCGCCAGCGCGGTCGAGACCCTCGTCCTGCCCGCCCGGGTCGACGGCTACTCCCCCGCGATGCTCGACGAGCTGACGAGCGCGGGCGAGGTGGTGTGGCGCGGGCACGGCGCCCTGGCGGGCGACGACGGCTGGGTGTCGCTTCACCTGGCCGACGCGGCGGGAGTGACGCTGCCGCCGCCGGACCCCGCCGACGAGGACGGCCCGCCCGGCGGTGAGCTGGGGAGCCGCGTGCTCGACTGGCTGGCGGGCGGTGGGGCGTACTTCTTCCGCGCCCTGTCGGACGCGGTCGCCCGCGCCGGGGGCTCGGCGGTGCCCGACGACCGGCTGGCCGCCGCGGTCTGGGAGCTGGTGTGGGCGGGGCTGGTGACGAACGACACCCTGGCGCCGCTGCGGGTGCTGACCGGGGCCGGCCGGGCCGCCCATCGCAGCCCCCGGGCCCCGCGGACGCGGACGGCCCGCCGGGGGGTGCTCGGTGCCGCGCGGTACGCCGGTGCCGCCCGGTACCCCGGGGGTGCGGTGCCGGCCCGCCCGTCGCTGCCCTCGCGCGCCGGGCCGCCCGCGATGGCCGGCCGGTGGTCGCTGGTGCCGCAGGTCCACCCCGACCCCACGGTGCGGGCCGCTGCCCACGCCGAACTGCTGCTCGACCGGTACGGGGTGGTGACCCGGGGCTCGGTGACCGCCGAGGAGCCGCCCGGCGGGTTCGCCGCCGTGTACCGGGTGCTGTCCGGGTTCGAGGACGCCGGGCGGGTGCGGCGCGGGTACTTCGTCGAGCACCTGGGAGCCGCCCAGTTCGCCACCCCCGGTGCCGTGGACCGGCTGCGCGCCTCCGCCGGGGACGCCGGCGCCGACCGGTCGGCGCCGACCTCCGGCGGGCTCGTCCTCGCCGCCACCGACCCGGCCAACCCCTACGGGGCGGCGCTGCCGTGGCCGGAGGCGGCCGGGCGGCCGGGCCGGCGGGCCGGGGCGCTCGTCGTCCTCGTCGACGGGCTGCTGGTGCTGTACGTCGAGCGGGGCGGGCGCAGCGTGCTGTCCTTCACCACGGACCCGGAGCTGCTGGCGGTGGCGGCGTCGGCGCTCGCGGGGACCGTGCAGCGGGGCCGCCTCGGCCGCCCGACCGTGACCAAGGTGGACGGCGTCGACGTCCTGGACACCCGCAGCCCGCTGACGGACGCCCTCGACGCCGCGGGTTTCCGGGCGACGCCGCGCGGGCTGCGGCTCGCGGGCTGAGCACCCACGGGCGAGGATCTCAGGCGTGCCCGAGGGCGACACCGTGTGGCTGGCCGCGCGCCACCTGCACGCCGGCCTGGCCGGGCGGACCTTGACGGCGACCGACTTCCGGGTGCCGCAGCTGGCGACCGTAAACCTCGCGGGCTCCACCGTCCGCGAGGTCGTGCCGCGGGGCAAGCACCTGCTGTTCCGCTTCACGGGCGGGCCCGGCGACGGGCGCACCCTGCACACGCACTTCCGGATGGACGGGTCCTGGCACCTGTACCCGGACGGCCGGCCCTGGCGCGGCGGGGCGGAGTGGCAGATCCGGGCGGTCGTGCGCGTGGCCGGCCTCGCAGCCGTCGGGTACCGGCTGCCGGTGGTGGAGTTGCTGCCCACCGCGGACGAGGCAAACGTCGTCGGCCACCTCGGGCCGGACCTCCTGGACCCCGGCGCGGACCTGGCAGAGGCCGTCCGCCGGGTCGGTGCCGATCCCGACCGCCCGGTCGGCGAGGCGATCCTCGACCAGCGCAACGTCGCCGGGATCGGGAACCTCTACCGGACGGAGACACTCTTCCTCGCCGGTGTCACGCCGTTCGCCCCGGTCGGGTGCCTGCCCGAGCTCGGGACGTCGGTCGATCGGGTGCTCGGGATCGCCCGCCGCCTGCTGACGGTCAACGCGCCGCGGGCCATCCAGTCCACCACGGGCATGACCCGCCGTGACGCCTGGCACTGGGTCTTCGAGCGCCGGGCGTGCCTGCGCTGCGGCCGCCGGGTGTCGACCGCGATGACGGGCGAGGCCACCCGCGAGCGGATCGCCTACTGGTGCCCGGTCGACCAGGCCGGCCCCGCGCCGGAGTCGGTGCCCGTCTCCCGGTTGCTGCCGCGGACGACCGGCCGGACCCGCTACCGCCCGTGATCGAGATCCAGCAGGCCCTGGATCGCGATGTCGACGTCGACCATCTGGTCCCCCGCCAGCCGGCCGACCTGCTCCGAGAGCCGGGCCTGGGGATCGACGGCCGTGAGGCCGTCGCACAGCGCCAGGGTGCGCCCCCGACCCGGGACCTCGATCTCCGGCCGGAAGACGGTGGCCCGCGCCCGGGTGCTCGTCGGCACGACCAGCCAGGTGCTCAGATGGTCGAACTGCGACGCCTGAACCACCACCGCGTAGCGCTCGCCGCGCTGTTCGTGCCCCCGGACGTGCGGGGTCGGGCGCAGCCGGAAGACGTCGCCCCTCATTCGCCCGTCAACTCCCGGATCGCCGCCCGCACCTCGGCGCGGTCCTCGGCGTCGGCGGCGACCCGGCGGGCGTCGGCCTCGGCGACCCGGCGCCAGGTGTCGCGTTCGACGAGGGACAGGCCTCGGTCGATCAGTTGATCGACCGTCTCGTTGCGGGACGCCGCCAGGCGATTGAGGCGGTCTCGCGTCTCGGCACGCACCCGGACGGTCGTCGTCGCAGCCATGACACCAGTCTACATCTCGTCTACGACACGGCTACCGAGCGGTCGACCGGTCGCGCGGCCGATGTCACAGCGGGGGGATCTTGACCTTCGGCTTCGTCGGGTCGTTCTGGGCCGCGAGCACCTCCACCACCCGGTCGGTGGCGGCCAGCCGACGCGCCTCGACATCGGCGTCGCGCCGGCGGCGCTCGGCGTCGATGAGGGACAGCCCGTACGCGATGACCTGATCGACGGACTCGAACCGCTCGGCGCTGAGGCGCGTCAGCTTGTCCCGGGTCGAGGTCCGGATCTGGACCGTGGCCATGATCGACACAAGGGGCGAGTGTGCTCCATCGGGAGCCGTGACGCCAGGCTCCACGCGGATTCACTTCCTGAATCACTCGGACGAGCGGTTCGGCCGTCGGCGGTTCGACCGAGTGGCCCGACAGCGGGGCGGAGAGTGACCGTCGGTCAGGCGACAGGGACGCTGCGGCGGATGGGAGCGGGGATGACGGTCTTGGGAAGCAGGGTGCCCGCCTGGCGCGAGGTCAGCTCGAGCGTGACGGCGAGCGCCTCGGCGGCGGCCACCCGGTCGCTGACCGAGCGCAGGACGCTGGACATCGGCAGGTCCAGCGCCTCGCAGATGCTGGCGAGCAGTTCCGAGGACGCCTCCTTCTGGCCCCGCTCCACCTCGCTGAGGTACCCCAGGGAGACCTTGGCGGCCGACGACACGTCCCGCAGGGTCCGGCCCTGCTTGCGGCGCGCCCCCCGGAGGACGTCACCCAGCTCTTCGCGGAGTAGGACCACCGGCACCCTCCCTCTGCTCGCTCCCCGACCCGGTGCCTCGGTCGGGGCCTGTGACCGCTTCGTCACCCCACGGTACCTGGACCACGTCCGCGGCGGCCGAGCGGGTGCCGAGGTGGCGTGTCAGGCGACCCGTCCGGGTGCTTGCCCTCACAACGTCGGCACGTCCGGGCCCGTTCCCCAGCCGGGTGCGCGTTCGAGGGCGAGTCCGAGGACGGCCTCGACCGCACCGGCCCGGACCGCCGCCCGGTCACCGGACAGCGACCACGACGACACCCGCCCGCCCGTGACGTCGGACACGGCCACGTGCACGGTCCCGGCGGGGATCCCGTCGGCCGGGCCCGGCCCGGCGACGCCCGTGGTCGCGAGCCCGACGTCGGCACCGGCGCGCCGGCGCGCCCCGGCGGCCATCGCCAGGGCGACCGCCGGGTGCACCGGCCCGCGGTCGGCCAGCAATTCGTCCGGCACGTCCAGCCACTCGCGCTTGAGGTCGCTCGCGTAGGCGACCACGCCGCCCCGGTACACGGCGGACGCGCCCGCGACCCCGACGATCGCGGCTGCGACCGCCCCGCCCGTGAGCGACTCGGCCGTCGCGAGGGTGAGGCGACGGTCGGTGGCCGCGGCCACGAGCCGCGCCGCGAGCTCGTGGACCCGGTCACCGGCCCGCCGGCTCCCGGCGGCGGCGCCGTCCGTCACAGCGGCGCGACCCGGGCCAGGCGCGCCGCGCGGACGACGATGTCGACCCCGGTGACCAGCGTGACCGCGACCATGACGAGCACCACGGCGAGGACCGCCGGGTCCATGGCGGCCGGCAGCGGAAGGAGGACCGCCGCGGCCGCCACCACCTGGCGCACCGTCTTGAGCTTGCCGCCCCTGGTCGCGGGCAGCAGGCCCCGGCGGATCACGGCGAAGCGGGCCGCCGTCACGGTGACCTCGCGAGCCACGACGACGGCCACCACCCACCACGCCAGGTCCCCGAGGACCGCCGCGGCCACGAACGCCCCGCCCAGCAGCGCCTTGTCGGCGATGGGGTCCGCGACGACGCCGAACCGGGACACCGTGCCGGACCGCCGGGCCAGCACCCCGTCCAGCCGGTCGGTGGCGGCTGCGGCGAGGAACACCGTCGCGGCGACCAGGCGCCGCTGCGGCGACGGATCCTCGCCGGCGAGCAGGAGGACGAGCAGGACCGGCACCGCGAGGATCCGCAGCACCGTGAGGGCGTTGGCCGCGGTCGCGAGCCGGTCGCTCGGCTCGGCGGCATCGGTCACGGCGCGGCCGCCGCGGGCACGAGGGGGCGGGCGACCAGGTCCGTGCCGTCGAGGCCCGTGACGACGGCCGCCACGAGGTCGCCGACGCCGTGGGTGCCGGGCGGCGCCGCCAGCCGGGTGGCCCCGTCGTCCGGGCCCTGGTGGTCCGCACGCCCCCAGGTCCCCTCGGCGTCCGACTGCTCGACGAGCACCCGGACGCGCTCACCCTCGCGGTCCTCGGCCCGCTGGGCCAGGAGCTCCGCGGCCAGTCCGGAGAGGTCGGCCACCCGGGCGGCGACCTCGTCGGCGGGCAGGTGCCCGTCCAGGCCGGCGGCCTCGGTCCCGTCCTCGTCCGAGTAACCGAACACCCCGACCACGTCCAGACGCGCCGCCTCGAGGAACGCCCGCAGCTCGGCGACGTCCGCCTCGGTCTCGCCGGGGAAGCCCACGATGACGTTGCTCCGGATCCCCGCCTCGGGCCGCCGTGCCCGGATCCGCTCGACGAGGTCGAGGAACGGCCCGGTCCCCCCGAACCGGCGCATCCGCCGCAGCACGGTCGGGGACGCGTGCTGGAAGGACAGGTCGAAGTACGGCGCCACCCCCTCGGTGTCCGTGATCGCCGCGACGAGGCCGGGACGCACCTCGGCGGGCTGCAGGTACGACAGGCGGACCCGGTCGAGGCCGTCGACGGCGGCCAGCCGCGGCAGGAGCGCCTCCAGCGCCCGCAGGTCACCGAGGTCCTTGCCGTAGGAGGTGGTGTTCTCGCTGACGCAGAAGGCCTCGCGCACCCCGAGCCCCGCCAGCACGCGCGCCTCGGCCAGCACCTCCTCGGGAGGCCGCGACACGAACGCCCCGCGGAACGACGGGATGGCGCAGAACGAGCACCGCCGGTCGCAGCCGGACGCCAGCTTGAGGGGGGCCCACGGCCGGTCGTCCAGCCGGGTGCGCAGCCGCGGCGGGCCGGACGCCGGCCCGGTCGGCACCGCCCCGTCGCCCGGGCCGTTACCGCCGACGGGTCCCCGCCGGACCGCCGCGGGCCGCGCCACCGGACTGATCGGCAGCAGTGTCCGCCGGTCCGCCGGCACGTGGGCGGCGACGGAGCCGCCGTCGAGCACGGTCCGCAGATGCGAGGTCAGGTCGTCGTAGCTGTCGAAGCCGAGGACGGCGTCGACCTCGGTCATCTCGGCGGCGAGGTCGCGGCCGTAGCGCTCGGCCAGGCACCCGACCGCGACGACGGCCCGGGTGCGGGCGGCGGCGTCGGCCTTGAGGTCGGCCAGCTCGAGCAGGGTGTCGATGCTGTCCTGTTTGGCGGCCTCGATGAAGCCGCAGGTGTTGACGACGGCCACCGCCGCCGCCGCGGGATCGGCCACCAGCCGCCACCCCTCGGCCTGCAGCCGACCGGCGATCTCCTCGCTGTCCACGTCGTTGCGGGCGCAGCCGAGGCGCACGACCGCGACGGTCCGGTCGCTCATCGTCGTCAGGGTACGCATCCCGCGCCGCGGGAGCGGGCGCCGCTCAGCCGGGGTGGGCACTCTCGCGGAGGGAACGGGTCGGGCGCAACCAGGCGCCCTCGTCCGGGAGGGCGTCGAGGCGGACCCGGTCGAGGGGGGCGAGGAACGCGTTCGGGATCTCCTCGAGGTCGACGAACCGCAGCAGCGGGGACTCCTGGGCGTAGCCCGCGACCTCGAAGAACGACAGCACGACGCATTCGACGCCGGACCGGGCGAGGTCCTCCAGCGGCTCCAGGAAGTTGCGGCCGTCGCCGCTGGCCACCACGACGCGGTGCAGCCGGCCGCTGGCGGCCCGCCCGCCGATGTGGGCCAGCATGGCGTCGTCGACGTCGTCGCCGTCCGAGAGCTTCGGCTTGGCGAACACCGCGAAGCCGAAGTTGCGGACGGCCTCGACCCAGCCGCGCATCTGGGACGCGAAGCCCGGCGGGATGTTGGCGAACACCGCCCCCTCGACGTCCCGGCCCTGGGCCGTCGAGACGAACCACGCCGCGATCGCGTCGTACCGGGGCCGGTTCGACTGGGTCGGGCGGGCCTGGATGATCTGAGCCAGGGTGGCGTCGACGTTGGGGGCGTCCCACACCAGCAGGTCCAGTGGCTCCCCGCCCTCCGGGAGCGGGAGGGCCGGGAACGGCCGCCGCGGTGCCACGGGTCGGGGGTCGAGCCCGTCACCGGGTTCGTCGTCAGGCACGGCCCGTCAGCTCCCACGCGTCCTCGCCGGACGCCTCGTCGGCATCGGTCCCGCCGCCCGGGCGGGCGCCGGCGTCGAGATCGACCGTACCGTCGCCGCGAGCCCCCCCGGAGCCGGCCCCCCCGCCGCGGATCCGGACGAGCGTCGCGGGGAGGTCGTCGGGACGGACCAGGACGTCGCGGGCCTTGCTCCCCTCCGACGGGCCGACGACCTCCCGGGACTCCAGCAGGTCCATGAGCCGGCCCGCCTTCGCGAAGCCCACGCGCAGCTTGCGCTGCAACATGGACGTCGACCCGAACTGGGTGGTGACGACCAGCTCGGCCGCCTGCAGCAGCAGGTCGAGGTCGTCGCCGATGTCGGCGTCGATCTCGCGGGCCCGCGCCGGTGCCGAGACGTCCTGCCGGTACGACGGCTGCGCCTGCCGCCTCACGTGCCCGACGACGGCGACGACCTCGGACTCGTTGACCCAGGCGCCCTGGACGCGCATCGGCTTGCTCGCCCCCATGGGGAGGAACAGCGCGTCGCCCTGACCGATGAGCTTCTCGGCGCCGGGCTGGTCGAGCACGACCCGGGAGTCGGCGAGCGAACTCGTGGCGAAGGCCAGCCGGCTCGGCACGTTGGCCTTGATGAGGCCGGTGACGACGTCGACGCTGGGCCGCTGCGTCGCCAGCACCAGGTGGATGCCCGCGGCCCGGGCCAGCTGGGTGATCCGGACCACCGAGTCCTCGACGTCGCGGGGGGCGACCATCATGAGGTCGGCCAGCTCGTCGACGATGACGAGCAGGTACGGGTAGGGGGCGATGACCCGCTCGGAGCCCGGCGGGGCCGCGAGCCCGCCGGTGCGGACCGCGCGGTTGAAGTCGTCGACGTGCCGGTAGCCGAAGGCGGCGAGATCGTCGTAGCGCCGGTCCATCTCGCCGACCACCCACTGCAGCGCCTCGGCGGCCCGCTTGGGGTCGGTGATGATCGGCGTGATGAGGTGCGGCACGCCCTCGTACGCCGTGAGCTCGACCCGCTTGGGGTCGACGAGCACCATGCGGACCTCGTCGGAGGTCGACCGGACGAGCACCGACGTGATCATCGAGTTGATGAACGACGACTTGCCCGCGCCCGTGGCGCCGGCGACGAGCAGGTGCGGCATCTTTGCGAGGTTCGCCACGACATAGCCGCCCTCGACGTCCTTGCCGACCCCGATCGTCATGGGGTGCTCGGACCGGCGGGCGACCTCGGAGCGGAGCACGTCGCCGAGGCTCACCGTCTCGCGGTCGGTGTTGGGGATCTCGACGCCGATGGCCGACCGGCCCGGGATCGGCGAGAGGATCCTGACGTCGGCGCTGGCCACCGCGTAGGCGATGTTCCGGCTGAGCGCGGTGACGCGTTCGACCTTGACCCCGGCTCCCAGCTCGACCTCGTACCGGGTGACCGTCGGGCCGCGGGTGAAGCCGGTCACCGCGGCGTCGACCCGGAACTGTCCGAGGACGTCGGTGAGCGCGGCGACGACCGCGTCGTTGGCGGCGGTGCGCTGCTTGTGCGGGGCCCCCCGGACCAGCAGCGACAGGTCCGGCAGCACGTAGGTCCCGGCGGTGAGCTCCAGCTGCTCCCGGGCCTCGACCGGTGCCGGCAACGGCCGCTCGACCGTCCCGACGACCGCGCCGTCCGGGGGCGGCGGGGACCCGCCGGGTGCCGCGGTCGCGCGCCCGTCCGGATCCGAACCGCCCGGGCCGGTGCCCAGCGGGACGTGGTCCACCGCCGTCGCGTCGACCTCGGCCGCCTGCTCGTACGGCTCCTCGCCGAGGTGCTCGTGCCAGTCGCCGGCCCCGCCCGCCGACTCCCCGCCGTCCGGCGCCGCCGGGCCCCGGCCCGGCGTCCGCGACCCGGCGACCACCCAGGACGCCCCGGACCCGACGGCGCGCACCACCGCGTGCACCGGGGTCGCCGTGACCACGAGCACGCCGAGGGCCGCCATGAGCACGAGCCCCGGCACCGCCAGCCACACGCTGACGGCGGCGACGAGCGGGTTGGCGGCCGCGAACCCGGCGATGCCACCCCCGGCCGCCAGCGCCGCGGTCCCCTGGGGCGGCGTCGGCAGGCCGGCCGCCACGTGGGCCAGTCCCGCCGCGGCCAGCACCACGGCACTGAGGCCCACGGCGATGCGGCCGTTGTCGACGGGGGTGTCCGGCCGTCGGAAGAGCCGCACCGCGTATCCCGCGGCGAGGACGGGCACGGCCCACGACACCTGGCCCACGGCCGCGCCGACCAGCCAGCGCAGCCACCGCAGCACGGTGCCGTCCAGGCCGAACCACACCATGGCCGCCACCAGCACGGCGAGACCGAGCAGGGCCAGCGCCCACCCGTCGCGACGCCGGTCGGCCTCGATGTCGTGCTCGGAGCGGTGGACGGAGCGGACGGCGGCGCCGACGGCCCGGGCCGGCAGGAGGAGGAGTCCCCGGACCACGCCGGCGGCCGGGCCGGGCCGCGAGACCGTCGCCCCGCGGCGGGTGCTGCCGGTGCCCGCCGGTCGCCCGCTGCGGCGGTCACCCGCCCCGCCGGACCCGCGACCGGTCCCGCGACCGGCTCCCCGGCCGGTGCGGGCGGCCGCGGAGCGGGAGGCGGGCCGACGTGGCATGGACCCACCGTAGACAGGCGGACGGCGCCGGCCCCCGGCCACACGCCGGGGGCGGCTCAGGCGCTCAGCACCACCGGCACGATCATGGGGCGCCGCCGGAAGGTCTCGTTGACCCAGCGGCCCACGGTGCGGCGGACGACCTGCTGCAGCTGCTGGGTGTCGACCGCCCCCGCCTTGACGGCGTCGGCGACGGCCGCCGCGATCCGGTCCCGGACCTGGTCGAAGGCGCCGTCGTCCTCGGCGAAGCCCCGGGCGTACAGGTGCGGCCCCGCGACGACGGCCCCGGTCTGGGCGTCGACGACGACGAAGCACGACACGAAGCCCTCCTCACCGAGGATCCGCCGGTCCTTGAGGTCGGCGTCGGTGACGCCGCCGACCGAGGAGCCGTCGACGTAGACGTAGCCGCAGCGCACTCGGCCGGTGATGGACGCGTCGCCGTCGACGAGGTCGACGACGACGCCGTCCTCGGCGACGACGACCCGCTCGGGCTTGACCCCGGTGGCCACGGCGATCCGGGCGTTGGCGACGAGGTGGCGGACCTCGCCGTGGACCGGCATGACGTTGGCGGGGCGCACGATGTTGTAGAACACGAGCAGCTCGCCCTCGCTGGCGTGGCCGGAGGTGTGGACCCGGGCGTTGGCCTGGTGGACGACGGTGGCGCCGAGCCGGGTGAGGCCGTTGATGACCCGGAAGACGGCGTTCTCGTTGCCGGGGATGAGGCTGCTGGCGAGGACGACGGTGTCGCCGGGCCCGACGCTGATGCGGTGGTCGTGGTTGGCGATGCGGCTGAGGGCCGACATCGGCTCGCCCTGGGACCCGGTGGAGACGTAGACCGTCCGGTCGGGCGGCAGCTGGTCGAGCCGGCCCGGGTCGACCAGGACGTCCGGCGGCACCGTGAGGTACCCGAGCTCGGCCGCGACGCCCATGTTGCGGACCATCGAGCGGCCGACGAAGGCCGCCTTGCGGCCGTGCCGGGCCGCGGCGTCGAGGACCTGCTGGACGCGGTGCACGTGGCTGGCGAAGCACGCGACGACGATGCGCCCGCCGGCCCGGGCGAAGATGCCGTCGAGGACCGGCGCGATGTCCCGCTCGGCCGGGGTGAAACCGGGCACCTCGGCGTTCGTCGAGTCGCACATCAGCAGGTCGACGCCCCGCTCGCCGAGGGCCGCGAAGGCCCGCAGGTCGGTGAGTCGGCCGTCCAGGGGCAGCTGGTCCATCTTGAAGTCGCCGGTGTGGAGGACCGTGCCGGCGGCCGTGGTCACCGCCACGGCGAGGGCGTCGGGGATCGAGTGGTTGACCGCGAGGAACTCGCACGAGAACGGGCCGAGCCGCTCGGTCCGGCCCTCGGCGACGGTGAGGGTGAACGGCTTGATCCGGTGCTCGGCGAGCTTGGCCTCGACGAGGGCGAGCGTCAGCTGCGAGCCGACCAGCGGGATGTCGTGCTTCATCCGCAGCAGGTACGGGACGGCGCCGATGTGGTCCTCGTGCCCGTGGGTGAGGACCACCGCCACGAGGTCGTCCAGGCGGTCGGCCAGGTACGAGAAGTCCGGGAGGATGAGATCGACGCCGGGCTGGTCGCCCTCGGGGAACAGGACCCCGCAGTCGACGACGAGGAGCTTGCCGGCGTGCTCCAGGACCGCCATGTTGCGGCCGACGTCGCCGAGCCCGCCGAGCGGGACCACGCGCAGGCCGCCGGCCGGCAACGGAGGCGGCGGGCCGAGCTCGGGGTGGGCCTGGATCACCGCGTCAACTCCCCGGCGGCCGTCCGGTCGGTCACGTCTGCGCCCGGGCGGGCGCCGGTGAGCGCCTCGTCGAGGGCGGCGAGGCCCTCGGCGACGCCGGTGTGCAGGCTCGCCGCCTCGTCACCGGTCGCGGTCGCCAGCGGCAGGCGGACCTCGCGGGTGGGGATCCGCCCGGCGACCGCCAGCACCGCCTTCACGGCCACGGCACCCGGTAGCCGTGTCATGATCGCGTCCTCGACCGGCTGCAGGCAGCGGTGGAGCACGACCGCCGTGGGTAGGTCGCCCTTGTCGACCGCATCGAGCATCCGGACGTAATACGGCCCGGCGACGTGGGTGGCGACCCCGACGACCCCGGCGCCGCCGAGGGCGAGGTGCGGCAGCGTCATGGCGCCGTCGCCGGAGTACCAGCCGAGCTCGGCGACGCGCTGCACCCGGGTCGCCGCCTGCAGGTCACCCTTGGCGTCCTTCATCGCGACGATCCGCGGGTGCTCGGCGAGCCGGATGATCGTCTCGGTCGCGAACTCGACGCCACATCGGCCGGGGATGTCGTACAGCATGACGGGCAGGTCGGTGGCATCGGCCACCGCCGTCGTGTGGGCGATGAGCCCCGCCTGAGTGGGCTTGGAGTAGTACGGGGCGACCAGCAGCAGGCCGTGCGCGCCGGCCGCCGCGGCCTCGCGCGCCAAGTGGATGCTGTGGGCGGTGTCGTTGGTTCCGACGCCCGCGACCACGTGGGCGCGCCCGCCGACGGCGGCGACCACCGCCCGGAGCAGATCCGTCTTCTCGGCGTCGGTGGTGGTCGGCGCCTCCCCGGTGGTCCCGCTCACGACGAGGCCGTCGTGGCCCTCGGCGACGAGGCGGTCGGCGAGGGCGGCCGCGGCGTCGAGGTCGACGGAGGTGTCGGCGCGCATCGGCGTGACCATGGCGGTGAGGAGCCGCCCGAAGGGCCGCGACGGCCCGGCGACGGTGTGCGGCATGGCCGGGAGGCTACCGGGGCCGGTCCCTCAGGTCAGGGGGCGACGCGTCCGGCGTCGACGAAGGCCCGGTGGGTGACGGGCATGAGACCCGCCCAGATCTCCTCCATCCGCTCGGCGACCATCTCGATCTCCCGCTGCGGGTGGGAGGGGAAGGTCGCGTCCTCGCGGGCGGTCCGCAGCGACAGCACGTTCATGAGCGACCGGGCGTTGAGGGTGACGTACATGGACGAGTACGTCGTCACCGGCAGCACCATGCGGGCGACCTCGCGCGCCACCCCGGCGTCGAGCATCCGGGTGTAGGCCGCGTAGGCCTCGGCGCAGACCGACCGGACACTGTCGTGGACCAGCCGGTGCTGCTCCGGCGTGCCGTCGACGAACGTGTAGGCGCCCGGCTTGCCGACCTGGCGCAGCCGGCGGTCCGGGCCCGGGACGTAGAACACCGGCCGCAACCGGCGGTACCGGCCGGACTCCTCGTTGTACGAGGCCATCCGGTGGCGCATGAACTCGCGGAACACGAAGATCGGGGCCGAGACGTAGAAGGTCATGACGGCATGCTCGAACGGGCTGCCGTGCCGGTCCCGCATGAGATAGCGGAGGAGACCGGCCGACGCCTCGGCGTCGGCGGTGACGTCCGCGAGGCTCGCCTCGCCCTTGGTCGACACCCGCGCGGCGAAGAGGACGTCGGAGTCCGAGGCCGTCGCCTTGACGAGTTCGACATCGACGTCCGAGCGGAACCGGACCTCGTCCGGCGCGCCGGGGGGCACGACGGGAGTGGTCGGGCTTGGAGCGGCGGTCACCCCCCGACCCTAACGACCC
>Ga0224723_1001075_pt1 | contig 17289 bp, 15 predicted proteins | sample Balambano_FR2_Me_FD_161647 | JGI IMG/M metagenome (GOLD analysis project Ga0224723, IMG submission 161647) | Freshwater sediment microbial communities from Lake Towuti, South Sulawesi, Indonesia - Balambano_FR2_MetaG | ecosystem: Environmental > Aquatic > Freshwater > Lake > Sediment | place...
GTCTTCGGCCGGCCCAGGTCGTCGCGATTGAGGTTGGCGGGAGGGTAGAAGGTCAGCAGGTGCAGTTGCAGGAAGCGGCTCATGGCGGCGTGTGGTCCCTGTGGCTTGAGTGATCAGGCGGCGGGCGCGGGTTCGGTCGCGGCGGGAGCGCGCTCGTCGGCGTTCCAGTATTGGAAGATCCAGCGGCGACGGGTTTTCTCGTTCCAATCCAGCAGGCTCTGCGCCAGGTCCGCGACATTGGCGGCATCGCGCGCCAGCGCGATGGCGCGGCGGAAGGCAGCAAGCTGCTCGTCCGGCGTGCGGGCCTGCAGCAGGCGACGGAACCGGAGCGGGCTGATCGCCGCGGTGGTGGCGTCATCGCCCTGCTGTGGCCCGACGGCGCGCGCGAACGGCGCGCCTGGCGCGTGCGCGCGCACATGCGCCAGCACGGCGGCGAGCAGCGCCGCGCGGGGCAGGTCCTCGTGCCGCTGCAAGCCGAGGCAGCGGAACAGCAGCATCGTTGCCGGCTCCTGCATCGCGTCGGCCACGATGGCGCAGCGGCGCAGGCGTGCCGCGGCGGCGCGGTCGCCGCCATCGGGCGCATCGGGCTGCATGGCGTGCCACCAGCCCAGCGCGCGGGCGGCCATGTTCGGCTGGTCGGTCATGCAGCATCTCCCTTCCTCGTGGTCCTGGCCTTTGCTTCGCGCTTCGGCCTCGCCTTGGCTTTGGTCACCGCTTCCGGCACCGGCAGGCCCAGGGCGGCGATCAGGGCGGCGCCGTCCTTGCCGAAGCCGGCGAAGGCGCCCAGCAGGAATTTCCGGGCCGTGGCGATGCGCTGCGGGTCGCGGCCCGCGGCCTCGCTGATCGGCGCCAGCCGGTCGAAGGTGTCGATCGAGATCCGGCGAAGCAGGGCAAGCCAATCGATGCGGCGCGGATCGGTCGCTTCCGTGCCCAGGGCTGGCGCCGCGATGAACTCTTCCAGCGCCCGGTAGAACTCGGCTTCGGTGGCCTGCCACACTGTCTCCCGCGCCAGCGACAAGAGTTCGGCATCGGGCTTCACCGTGGCGCCCGGCGCGAAAAGCGCATCGCGCACGGCGCGGCGGATGGCGCCGGCGGCGATCTCCGTCGCCTCGATAAGCGCGCGGGCGAGCGCCGCCAGTGCCTCACGGCGGGTGGAGTCGGCGGGTACCAGCAGCGGCAGGTCGCTCTCGACGAAGGTGACTGCTTTGGCCACATCCATCGCGTAGCCGGCGGCAAGCAGGCGCGCCCGGGGTTCGCCGACCTCCTCGGCGCGCTTATTGAACCAGGTTTCGACACAGGCGGCCGGGCGGCGCGACTCGTCGCGTGCCCGCAGTACCAGGCCGACCCAGTCGCGGTACCCCACGCCGTCGTCGCGGCCGTGCAGCGGCAGGACTTCGGCGCTGCCCTTTACCGCGTAGTGAGGCGTCAGCGGATGCATCCCGCCCCAGCCCGAGTACTTCGGCCCGCGTGGCCGTTGGCGCCAGCCGGTCACAAGGGTGGTATCCAGGGCACCGGTCAGATCACAGGTAGCGAGCCCGTCAGCAGCAACGAAATCCAGCCGGATGCGCCGCGGCATGCCCCAGAAGACGTGGTGCGGATGGGTATCGGATGGCGTGGTGACTCGCCCGTTGTCCGAGGTGCGGGTGGGCGCGCACCAGGCGAACAGTTTGGGAATGTCGGCGGGTGCGGCCGGCGCGCCGACCGGCACGTTGGCCCACACCGCATGCCACAGGCTGGTCCTGCCGTTCGGCAGCACCAGCGTCAGCAACGGCCCGCCGCCGCGGATGCCAACCAGAATGCCGGCACCGCCCTGCTGCGCCCAGGATTGCTGGGTGTAGAGCGCGATGGCGGCGGTGGCGCGCGCGAACTTCTCGGCCCGCCCGCGTTTGACCAGAAGGTCGGAATTCTTCTTCAGTGCCGCATCGCCCGGCGAGTCCATCAGCATCTTTTCGATGCGCTCGGGGTCGGCGACGAGTTCCTCGGCGTCCTGCAGAAAGCGCGGCCCGGTACCGTCGAGTTCAAAGGCGCGGGCGAAGGGGGCAAAGGCGGCATCGAGCGTCGCGGCCTCGGGCGGCGCTTCCCACCATTCCTGCCAGGCTTCCTCGTCGGAGGGCGGGCAGAGGGTGGCCAGCAGGCCGATCAGGAATTCCAGCTGGGCCAGACGGAAATCGGCGCGCGGCCATGCAATGGCGGTCTGATCGAGGGTCTGTTCGACGAGCTGCGCGGGGCGGATCGCGTCCGTCCGCCCATCGCTGCGGCAGACTGGAATCCAGGCATCGGTCAGCAGGTTCAGCGGCGCGGTCATGCGGCCCATCCCGGCTTGAAGGAGGCGACGTGTTGGTCCCGACGCGCAGCCTGACCCACGCGCCGCGCGCGGTTCAAGATGGTCTCTCGACTTCTACGTCAGGAACTGACGGAATTGTGCCGTGGGGTGAGACGCCCTCTCAGGCCACTGGATCGCCGGCAGCGAACACGACCCCTGAGGCCGCTGAATAGGTGAGCTGTGCGGCACCGCCGTTCTGTTGACGTATCGAGGCCCGGAACTGGCCGCGATCGTCCGTCAGCATTACCAGTTTCAACCGATCGACCGCCTCGCGCTCCCACCTTCCCCAGCCGGCCCGCGCGGCCTCAGCGGCGGCCTCCACCCCCGGCGGCACCGGCGCCTCGGCCACGCGGTGCGCCGGCACCTGGACCTCGGACAGCGCCCAGGCGCGAGCCGGGTCGGGATCGTCGGCATAGGGCACGACCCTGCCGTCGCGCACCTTGGCCAAGCGTAGCGTGACCTGCTGCTGCCGTTCCAGGCGGGTTCGGATGCGCACGTCAGGATCCCAGTTCGCCCCGGCCCGTGCAGCGGCCGGTGAATACCCCTCGCCGAAGGCCAGCACCTGCAGCTGCGCGATGGACGCGGCGGCCTTTTCGCCGCCGTCGTAACGGTTGAAATGCTGCTCCATGCCCTTCGGAGGATCGAGCCCCTCCGAGTACGCCGCCTCGACGAGCGCGCGCACATTGCCGGGCGTGTCGATCACGCCCGCGCCGAACAGCGCGCGTGCGCTCTGCCACAGCACCCAGGGCGAGTAGATCGCCGCGGTTCCACGATAGTCTTTCAGCCAGTCCTTCGGCGGCTCGTCCACCGGTTCCGGCGACAGCACGTAGAGCGGCGCGTCCGTCACCGGCCGCTCCGGCCGAGAATGGCGGCGCAGCCTGCCGGCGCGCTGGATCACCAGGTCGGCGGGCGCCAGGTCGGTCACCATGACATCGACGTCGAGATCAAGGCTCTGCTCGATGACCTGGGTCGCCACCAGCACGTGCGCCCGGCCGGTGCCGGCGGGGCCGAAGCGCGCCAGCACTGCCTGCTCGATGCGCAGCCTGTCGCACATGGCGAAGCGGGCGTGGAACAGCGTCGCCTCGATGCCGGCCGCGCGCAGCGCCGCATGCGCCTCAATGGCGTCATCGACCGTGTTGCGGATCCAGGCGACGGCGGCGCCCTTGGCCGCCGCCTCAGCGATCGCCATGATTGCAGCCTCGGCAGTGTCCAGCCGGTGCAGCCGCACCTGCCGCGCCAGGCCGTCGCGCAGGTCGCGGGGCGTCTCTCGCAGTTCCCCATCGCCGCACAGCGTGGCCAGCGGATAGCAGGTCGACGATGCCTTGATGCCGCTGCCAGCAAACGCCTGCAGCAGCGAAGCGCGCATGTCGCGCGGCAGCGTGGCCGAAAGCAGGATCGCCGAGCCGCCGGCAGCGGCACAGCGTGCCAGCAGCGCCTTGATCTCCTCGGTCATGTAGGCGTCGTAGGCGTGCACCTCGTCCAGGATCAGCACCTTGCCGGCGAGCGCGATCTGGCGAAGCGGCGCGTGCCGCACCGGCAACACCGAAAGCAACGCCTGGTCGATGGTGCCGACGACCACCTGGGCGAACAGGGCGCGGCGGGATTCCTCGGCCAGCCAGGCCGCGCACTGCGCGCCAGCTGGTTCCGCCTCGTCGCCCGCTTCGTCGCGGGGCGGGGCATCGGGCATGATGCTGGCGGCGAAGGCGTCGTCCAGCCGGGCCTGGCCGTGCGACAGTGCCAGCGAGGGTTTCGGATCGGCCTCGAACAGGGCCTGGTAGGGCTCGGCCAGGCGCCGATACATCGCCCCGGCCGTGGCCATCGTCGGCAGGCCGATGAACAGGCCGTGGGCACGGCCCTCGGCCAGCAGCCGGTGCGCCAGCGCAAGGGCGGCCTCGGTCTTGCCGCTGCCCGTCGCATCCTCGATCACTGCCAGCACGGGGCCGGACGGGAGCGCGACGGTCTCGGCCCAGGTCTGCACCGGCGTCGGCACGGTGATGCCACGGAACAGATGGCGCACTCCGCGCCAGGCTGACGGCGAGGCGGGCGCGATGCCGGTTGCCGCCACCGCCGCCGCGGCGCGCGGCAAAGCGCAGTCATGCCAGTAGTCAGCGAGACCGGAGACGCTGTTGGCCGCGACGTACGGGAAGTGTTGCTGGCTGCTGCCGATCCAGTCGGCGATCGCGATCAGTCCCGCGAGCAGCCAGGATTCCTCGGCTGCCTCGCGCTGCGTGCGCGCAGCAAGCGGCGAAGGGGTGAACAGGTCCAGCAGCATGCCGATGAACGCCCGTGCCGCCTCGATGGCCGGCGCACCGATCGCGGCGGGTGGTGGAGCGTCCTCGGCGCAATACGGCACCGGGCGACCATGGTGGCCGGCGATGGCGGTCAGCAGCATGCGTCGTGGCGTGGGCTTAAGCTGACTGGTCAGCGGCCGCAGCGTCTCGGCGCAGTCCTGCATCAGCATGATGAGCCCGAGTTCGTCGTGCCGATGGGAATAACGTGGGTCGATGGGTCCCAGTATGTCCGCCGGCCAGTGCTCCGGTACCTGCGCCTGGAACGCACGCGAGAACTTGCCGACATCATGGAGCGCCGCCAGCAGCGGGAGGTTGGCCGCCAAGTCGGCCTTCAGCCCGCTACGAAGCATCGGCATCAGGTGCGACGCTACCGCGGCTACGTCGAGGCAATGCAGCGCTGCCGGGTGCGCCTGCGGCAACTGATGCGCAGCCGGGCGCGCCTTACCCCAGAAGGACAGAATGGCAGCGAGTGTCACAGCATGGTCGTGGCAGGTTGACCGCTGAGGCTAGCGTCGACGTTACCCCTGGGACATGGGTTTCTCGGTCCCGATCCACAGCCTGGATTACACCGCAGACCCTTGGTAAATTCACCAACACCAGATCTCTCATGCAGGCTCTGATCTCATCGGCTGGGTCCTGTCGAGAAAGCTGCATTGCCCTGATCCGCTGCGGCGGTGGCAATTCGGGATTCAGCGACGTTAGGACGTCGCGGGCGCGGTCACTTTGAGTTGGTGTTCTTCGGCTCGCTGCGCGTGCTGATCCCGGCCGAACACGTCCTTGCCCGTGTCGATCGTCGTCCCGACCTCGGCTGGCTGCGGGCCGAGGTGGCAGAGTGCTACGCGGCCGGCAGCGGCCGGCCCGCGATCGACCCCGAGGAGGCGGTCCGCCTGATGCTGGCGGGCCGGCTGATCGGCATCGTGCGTGACCGGCGGCTGATGCGGGAGGCGGCGGTCAACATCGCCATTCGCCGATTTGCCGGCTACGGGCTGACCGAGGCGCTGCCCGACCACTCCAGCCTGACGTGCATCCGCCAACGCTCGAGGGCTGAGCGGTTCCGACGCCTCTTCACGCGCACCGTCGAGGCCTGCGTGGCGGCCGGCATCGCCAAGGGTGAGGTGGTCCACATCGAAAGTTCGCTGGTGCGCGCCGATGTCAGTTGGAAGGCGATCGGGCGCAAGCACCCCGACGCTGTAGAGGCGGTAAACGGCCCGGCCGAGCCGGTCTGCCGCACCGATCCGGACGCCAGCCTCGCGACGAACAATTGTCCGCGCCGTGCGGAACCCGCCTACGAGCAGCCCAGGGCTGTCGATGCCGACGCCGGGGAGGTGCTCGACGTGGCGGTCACCACCGGCGCGCACCACGACAGCAAGGCTGTCGCGGGCCAACTCGACGCCAGCCCGGCCACGACCGGGGTGCCGATCGGGATCGAGGCGGTGATCCCGGCAACGGCGGAACAGTCTCCCAAGCGCGGCAACGTCCCGGTGCGCCGCTTCAAGCTGGACGCCAAGCATCGGGTTGTCCGCTGCCCGGCCGGCAAGGTCCTCCGCCCGCACCGCGTGCCGGACAGCGACGGGTTCCAGCACTACCGCGCCCGCATCCCGGATTGCGAGCCCTGCCGCCTGCGCACGATCGGCTTCAGCACCACCATACACCGACGCGCCATCCTGCTGAACGAGGACCACTCGACCCTGCTGCCCGCCCGCCGCAAATACGCACGCTGGGGGCCCCGCGAGCGCGCGCTCTACCGACGCCACCGTGGCGTGGTCGAAGGCATCCATGGTGAGGCCACGTCCTGGCACGGCTTGGCCCGCGCCATCCGGCGGGGCATCCGGCAGGGGCTGGCCAACATGCAGATCCAGGCCTTCCTGACCGCCGACGTCAACAACCTCCAGCGGCCGGCAGACGCCGTCTTGCCCGCCCTGCTCGCCGCCCTTGGCGTTGCTGCGGCACCAGCCGACACCCACCAGCGTCGGCCAGCACAGGTCGGCTGACCGCCTGCCCATCCCATCACCCAAGTCGCAGAAACCCTTCTTCAACAGGCGCGGGCCGTTGGTATCATAAGCCACGCCTTCACTCAGGTTACGAGCGTGACGACCCAGTGCCCGCCTTCATCGCCCCCGGCATCCCAACGACATCGTCCCAACACCCGCCCCCAGGCTCAAGGGCTGAGTTCAGTCACGGCACGGGCCCCTTGGTCGCCTGGTCCTGAGCACCGCGGGACGATTGCGAAGTTGCTCACGCCAACACCGCTGGCATCCTCTCCGCCGTCAGGAGCCGGCCCGCCACCAGCGGATTCAGCTCCGCGGCGGTGGTCGGTGCGTCCACGTCCGTCTCGCGCGCGAGGTGTGCCTGTTCGATCCTGTCGGCAAGTTCGGGGCTGGCGACGGCCGAGGCGGAAGGCCGCGCACTCGGCCGCGTGAAGCGCTGGAGGAGCTTCAGCCGCGGGATGACTCTCCGCGCAGACGGCGCCGGCACGAAGGCTCTGCCATCCCAACGGTTGGCATAGCGTGTCAATCCGCTACCCTCCCATCCCTCGCTCTATTCGAGCGTTTCGACGATCGGGAACACGGCCTCGAACAACCTGACGACGATGCCGTCGTCGCGGCGGACCAGCATCTTCATCACTTGGTGCCCTGGCCACCGTCGCCGCCCGGAGACAGTGAGTTATACCAACTCCGATGACGCGTGACTCACGGAGGGGATTCCCCGAGGCAAGGGTGATGTGATTCAAGCTGGCGAGAAACGGCGGCTTGCCATGCCATGCGCCATCGCACTTCGCCCGGACTTCACCACCGCCGCGCTTCGCCACCTGGCGCGGCACAGCACAGAGGCCGCGCAGGCCCGCCGGCTGCTGGCACTTGCCGTGATCTGTGACGGCGGCACGCGCAGCGAGGCCGCCCGGCTCGGCAATGTCACGCTGCAGATCGTGCGCGACTGGGTGCTGCGCTTCAATGCCGAGGGGCCCGAGGGGCTGCGCGACCGCAAATCCGCCGGCCCGACGCCGCGTCTGACCGACACCCACCGCGCCGCCCTGCTGGAGATCATCGACCGCGGCCCGATACCTGCGATCCACGCGTGGTGCGCTGGTGGCGGTGCGACCTCGGCCAGTGGCTGTGGCACACGTTCCGCGTCTCGGTCTTCGTCCAGACACTGAGCCTCGAGTGGCGGGCGATGGGCGTGCGCAAACGCTCGGCGCGGCCGAAGCATCATGCCCAAGGCCCGGGCGCCATCGAGACGTTCAAAAAACTTCCCCGCCACGCTGGCGGGCGTCGCCGTGGCGCGCTGGAGGCGGCAGCGGGGCCCTAAGCGCCCAGCCGCGAGGGCGGCGATGTAGCGGCCCAGCGCGAGCGCGGGCGCGACCACCGCGGCCAGAACGAGCGCGATCTGCGCCCAGCCGGTCAACGTCATGACGGCACAAATCCTTGGGCCGCAGCAGCGCCCACAGCCGGTACAGCAGAAGGCCGGCGGCCACCGCGCCGCCCAGCAGCAGTTCGGCCATGGCGCTCAGACTCGCTCGCAGCCTGCGGCATAGGCCGCCATCAACCCGAAGAAGCCGACGCCAAGCGCCAGCAGCAGGATGTCGAGCATGGGTCCGCCTTCGCCCTACGCGATTGGTGCAGGTGATGGCTTAGCGGGAGGCCGCGCAAAGGCGCGATGTGAGATCGGGCGGCGCGATCTAAAGAGCGCACACACGCGCAGGCGCAGCGCCGTCGGCCGCTCCTCGTCCTATAGTCTTGCTGCTCACGCCAGCAGGAAGTCCGCGATCGTCACCACGCGTGCGCCCGTACCGGGAGCCGCGACGAGCAACATCGTGCCCTCGTCGCCCGGGGTCACCAGCGTGTCTTTACCGACAATCTCGATACTGGTTTCGGACGCAAATCCCGCTCGTACGCCTGGAAGGAGCCGGTGAAGCCGCCATTCACCGCAAGGTCGAGATCGCCGGCGCCGTCCAGATCGGCGAAGGCGGGTGCGGGCAGCGCCGGCACGCTCACACGCTTGCGCAGCAGGGGACCGGGGCCGTTGTCGCCGCGACCCGGCATCACCTGCCATCGCCTGGCCTGATGCCGGCGGCAGGGGACTTTGCCTTATCCCGAGGCCGTGACGCGGCCTGGCGCACCGCGTGGACGACCGCCTCGGCCGTGATGCCGAAGTGGCGCCACAGGTCATCCTCGGCGCCCGAAGCGCCGAAGCCGGTCATCCCGATGAAGACGCCGTCGGCGCCGATCCAGCGGTCCCAGCCCAGGCGCACGGCCGCTTCCACGCCGATGCGCGGCGCCTGGCCCAGTACGGCGGCGCGGTAATCGGCCCGCTGCTGCTCGAACAACTCCCAGCAGGGCATCGAGACAACGGCGACCCGCACGCCCTCGGTCGCCAGCATGGTGCGGGCCTGCATCGCCAGCGCCACTTCCGTGCCGGTGGCAAGGATGGTCGCATCGCGCGTGCCGCCTTCGGCTTCGGCGAGCACATAGGCGCCCCGCGCACTGCGGTTCTGATCGACGTCGCGGCGGACCGAATGCTGCGGCTGGCGGGCGAAGATCAGGCAGGAGGGGCCGGTGCGGTTGGCGATCGCCAGTTCCCAGCATTCGGCGGCCTCAACCGCGTCGGCGGGACGAAACACGTTCAGGTTCGGAATCGCCCGCAGACCGGCCAGGTATTCCACGGGCTGGTGCGTCGGCCCGTTGCGGCCGATGCCGATGCTGTCATGGGTGAAGGCGAACAGCACCGGCAGGCCCATCATTGCTGCAAGCCGGAAGGCCGGCCGCTCGTAGTCCGAGAACACCAGATAGGTCACGCCGCTCGGCACCACGCCGCCATGCGCGGCCATGCCGTTCATCATCGCGCCCATCGCATGCTCGCGCACGCCGTAATGCACATAGCGGCCGCCGCGGTCCTCGGCCGAGAAGGCGCTGAGCCTTCGCTTCTGCTGGGTGGCGCCCTCCAGGTCGGGGGCGCCCGCCAGCATCTCGGGGATCGCCTGGGTGGCGCATTCCACGATCTCGGCGCAGGTCTTCCAGCCATGCTGCGTCAGCCCCTGCTCGGCGGCGCGCCTGGCGTAGGCGCGCAGGCCATCCTGCCAGCCCTCCGGCAGCCGGCCTTCACGCAGCCGAGCGAGCAGCCGGGCCTTTTTCGTGGGCAGCGCTGCCACGCGCGCCTGCCAGGCGTCGTGCTCGGGCAGGCTGCGGCGCGCGGCATCGCGCCAGGCGGCGGCGACATCGTTGGGCAGGGTGAAGGCGGGGTAGGGCCAGTCCAGCGCCTTGCGTGCGGCATCGGTCAGCGCGGGTGTCAGTTTGCCGCTGTGCGCGGCGCGCGTGCCCTCCACGCCCGGCAGCCCCCGGCCGATGATGGTGCGGCAGGCGATGAAGCTCGGGCGCGGGTCGCGTTTCGCCAAGGTCAGCGCCGCGTCCACGGCGTCGATGTCGTGGCCGTCCACCTCGATGACCTGCCAGTTGGTGGCGCGGAAGCGGGCCGCCATGTCCTCGCTCTGCGCAATGCCGATCGCGCCATCGTCGGTCATGCGGTTGTCGTCCCACAGCCAGATGAGTTTCCCCAGGCGCAGGTGGCCGGCGAGCGAGGCGACCTCCTGTGCAACACCCTCCTGCAGGCAGCCATCGCCCACGATCGCATAGGCGCGATGATCGACGAGGTCGGGGCCGAGCTGGCTTGCCAGGAACGCCTCGGCCAGCGCCATACCGGTGGCATTGGCGATGCCCTGGCCCAGCGGGCCGGTGGTCACCTCGATGCCGCGATCGGGGTGATATTCGGGATGGCCCTCGGCCGGCGAGCCAAGCTCGCGGAAGGTCCTGATCGCCTCGATGGGGAACCCCTCGTAGCCGGAAAGATGCAGCAGCGCGTAAAGCAGCATGCTGCCGTGCCCGGCCGACAGCACGAACCGGTCGCGATCGAACCACAGCGGGTCGGCGGGGTTGAACTTCAGGTGCCGGGTGAACAGCGCGGTCGCCAGGTCGGCCGCGCCCAGCGGCGTGCCGGGGTGGCCTTCGCCCACGCGTTCGCAGGCATCCATGGCCAGGAACCGGATGGCGTGCGCCATGCGGCGCGGATCGACGTGGCCCGTGATTGAACTGATCTCCATGGATCTGCTTTCCTCCATCCTGCGGCAGGGGTTTGGCGCTGCGCCAATTCACCGACAAGCGAGAAGTTTGCGCGAAAGGATGAGTTTGGTTCATCATTAACGCATGCGCCCGCATCTGCCGCTGACCGCGCTGCGTGCCTTCGAGGCCGCCACCCGCACGGGCTCGTTCCGCTCGGCCGCCGACGACCTTGGCCTGACACCCAGCGCCGTCAGCCACGCCATCCGTGGGCTGGAGAGCAATCTGGGCACCATGCTGTTCGAGCGGGACGGCCGATCGATACGGCTTACGCCCGAAGGCGAGACACTGATGCGCCATGTGGAGCGCGGGTTTGGCGAGCTGCAGTTGGGCATCGGCAGTGTCGCCGCGCGCCGGCCGCTGCTGCTGAAACTGCACTGCGCGCCCAGTTTCGCCGCGCAATGGCTGGTGCCACGCCTGGGGCGGCTGCTGAAGGAGTGCGGCGGGCTTGAGCTCCGGATCGCCGCCGGCACCGACTACACGAAATTCCTGGCCGACGAATTCGATGCCGACATCGTCTATGGCGCGCCGCCGCCGGAATTCTACGGCGGCGCCGGCCACCAGGGCATCACGGTCGTGCCGCTGGGCACGGAAACCGTCACGCCGCTGTGCGCGCCGTCGCTTGCGCCGTCGATCCGCACCGCACGCGATCTGTTCGCGCAGACGCTGATCGAAAGCGACAACAAGCGGGTGCGCTGGCCGGCCTGGTTCGCGGCCAACAGCCTGGCCGCGCCGGCCACGCGCGGGCCGCGCTTCGATCGCAGCTTCATCTCGATCAGCGCGGCGGCCGACGGGCTGGGCGTGGCGCTGGAATCGACCATGCTGGCGGAGCGCGAAATCGCCTCCGGCCGGCTGGTGCGGCCGCTGGCCGGCGTCGCCGAGGACGTGGTCTATACCGGCCATTGGCTGGTGTTTCCCACCACGCGTCGCTACGCCCGCGCGATGGTGCTGTTCCTGGGCTGGCTGACCAGGGAGCTCGGGCTGGACGTGAACCTGGACGAGCTCGATGCCGCCGCGCGGCCGGGGCAGGAACGGGTCAAAGCACAACGGTGAATTGAACTCGTCGGTCAGCGCGAATTTCTCGCTTGTCGATGAGCCAATCCAGAAGCAGAACGGCACCACGAACAAGCCAGGAGGAAACGACGTGCTGCTCGCCGACAAGACCGCCGTGATCTCGGGCGCCGCCAGCGCGCGCGGCATCGGGCGGGCGACCGCCAAACTGTTCGCCGATCACGGCGCGCGTGTCGCAATCCTGGACCTGGATGCGGAAGGTGCCAGGAACGCGGCGGGCGAGCTCGGCAACGCGCATATCGGCATCGGCTGCGACGTTGCCGACCTGGCCAGCTGCCGCCAGGCGGCCGAACAGGCGATCGGCGCGTTCGGCAAGGTCGATATCCTGATCAACAATGCCGGAATCACCCAGCCGCTGAAGCTCATGGAGATCGCGCCCGAGAACTGGCAGCGCGTGGTCGATGTGAACCTGACCGGCGTGCTGTACCTCTCCCAGGCCTTCATCCCGCACATGCGGGCGCGCAAGCATGGCTCGATCGCCTGCATGAGTTCGGTGTCCGCACAGCGCGGCGGCGGCATTTTCGGCGGCCCGCACTACTCCGCGGCCAAGGCCGGCGTGCTGGGCCTGGCCAAGGCGATGGCACGGGAACTGGGGCCCGATGGCATCCGCGTGAACAGCGTGACCCCCGGCCTGATCCAGACCGACATCACCGGCGGCAAACTGACGCCCGAGATGAAGACCGAGATCCTGAAGGGCATCCCGCTGAACCGCCTTGGCGATGCCGAGGACGTGGCGCGCATCTACCTGTTCCTGGCCTCCGACCTGTCGTCGTACGTCACCGGCGCGGTGATCGACGTCAATGGCGGCATGCTGATCCACTAGCCGCGCGCCGGGGAAACGCGATCATGGGTCTTGCCAACGCGCCAAGCCTTGCCGAACGGGCAAGGAACATTCGCCGCCACGCGCTGCGCATGGGCGAAGTGCAGGGCCAGGGCTACATCGCCCAGGCGCTGGGCGTGGCCGACGTGCTGGCGGTTTCGTACTTCCACGCCCTGCGCTACCGGCCCGAGGATCCGTATTGGGAAGGGCGCGACCGCTTCCTGCTCTCGATCGGCCACTACGCGATCGCGCTCTATGCCGCGCTGATCGAAGCCGGCATCGTGCCGGAAGGCGAACTGGAAACCTATGGCAGCGACGACAGCAGGCTGCCGATGTCGGGCATGGCGAGCTACACGCCAGGCATGGAGATCAGCGGCGGCTCGCTGGGCATCGGGCTCGGCATCGCCGTCGGCATGGCGCTGGGCCTGAAGCGCAAGAACTCCGACAGGTTCGTCTTCAATCTGATGAGCGACGGCGAACTCGATGAGGGGCCGACGTGGGAAGCCGCAATGTCCGGCGGTCATTGGAAACTCGACAACCTGGTCTGCATAGTCGATGTCAACCGCATGCAGGCCGATGGTCCGTCCACCGGCGTGATGAACTTCGAGCCGCTCGCACCCAAGTGGGAGGCGTTCGGCTGGCATGTGCAGCGGGTGGACGGCAACGACATCGCCGCCCTGGTCGCCGCCTTCGACGAAGCGCGCGGGGTCCAGGTGGCGAAACCGCGCGTGATCATCTGCGATACCAGGATGGCGAAGGGCGTGCCGTTTCTCGAGGCGCGGGAGAAGTCGCACTTCCTGCGCGTGGAACCGCATGAATGGGCCGAGGCGCTGGCCGCGCTGGACGCCGGGAGGACGGCATGAGCCGGATCAAGCGTGGCGCCTGGCGCGGCGGTGCCGCCACGCAGATGGCCAGCAGCGCCGGCGACAAACCACGGCTTACCACTTCGGCCATGATCGCCTCGCTGGCGGCGGAGGGGCAGCGCACCAGCCCCGCCCCGTTCGGCCGCGCGCTTGTCGAGGTGGCGACCAGCCGGCCGGACGTGGTGGGCATGACCGCCGACCTGGGCAAGTACACCGACCTGCACGTGTTCGCGAAGCAGTTCCCTGATCGCTACTACCAGATGGGCATGGCCGAGCAGCTGCTGATGCTGTCGGCCGCCGGCCTGGCGCACGAAGGCTTCACGCCGTTCGTCACCACCTATGCCGCCTTCGCGTCGCGCCGTACGTTCGACTTCATCAGCCAGGGCATCGCCGAGGAAGGGCTGAACGTGAAGATATGCTGCGCGCTGCCCGGCCTGACCACTGGCTATGGCCCCAGCCACCAGGCGACCGAGGATATCGCGATCTTCCGCGGCATGCCCGACCTGACCATCGTCGATCCGTGCGATGCGCTGGACATCGAGCAGGCAACCCACGCGATCGCGGCGCATGACGGGCCGGTCTATATGCGGCTGCTGCGCGGCAACGTGCCGCTGGTTCTTGACGAGTACGACTACACCTTCGAACTGGGCAAGGCGAAGCTGCTGCGCGACGGCACGGATGCGCTGATGATCGCCTCGGGCTTCATGACCATGCGCGCGCTGGAAACCGCGAAACTGCTGGCGGCCGACAGGATCGATGTCGCCGTGCTGCACGTGCCGACGATCAAGCCGCTGGACGAGGCAACCATCCTGCATCAGGCCGGCCGGACCGGCCGCATGGTGGTGGTGGCCGAGAACCACAGCGTGATCGGCGGCCTGGGCGAGGCCGTGGCCGCCAGCCTGATGCGCAACGGCGTGGTGCCGCCCCGCTTCCGTCAGGTGGCATTGCCGGATGCCTTCCTTGATGCCGGCGCCCTTCCGACGCTGCACGACCGCTACGGCATCTCGGCGGCCAGGATGGCGGCAGCCATCAAGGGCTGGCTGTGACGGCGATCGGCTTCATCGGCCTTGGCGCGATGGGCCTGCCGATGGCGGCGGGCCTGGTGCGCAAGGGCTTCGCCGTCACCGGCTTCGACCTGCGCGCCGAAGCCCGCGCGGCACTGGTCTCCGCCGCTGGGCGCGCGGCGGAGACCGCCGCCGAAGCGGCGCGCGATGCCGATGTCCTGGTGCTGATGGTGGTGAACAGCGCGCAGGCCGAGGCCGTCCTGTTCGGCGGTGGCACGCTGGAGGCGATGGCGCCGCGCGGCATCGTCGTGCTGATGGCCACCTGCGCGCCCGCCGCCGTGCAGGCGATCGCCGGGCGCGTGCAGGAAGCGCAGCGCCGCTTCGTCGATGCGCCCGTTTCGGGCGGTGTCGTCGGCGCCAAGGCGGGCACGCTGACGATCATGGCCGCGGCACCCGCCGAGACCTTTGCCGCCGCGCGGCCGGTGCTGGACACGCTGGGCGACAAACTGTTCCACATGGGCGAAACTCCCGGGCAGGGGGCGATGGCCAAGGTGGTGAACCAGCTGCTGTGCGGCGTGCACATCGCGGCCGCGGCCGAGGCGCTGGCGCTCGCCGGCCAGGTCGGCATCGATCCCCAGACCATGCTGCGCATCGTCAGCGAGTCGGCGGCCGGGAGCTGGATGCTGCGTGACCGTGGGCCGCGCATGCTCGCCGCCGCGCCGCCGGTCGCCAGCGCCATCGACATCTTCGTCAAGGACCTGTCGCTGGTGCTGGAAGCCGGCCGCGATCGGCGCGCCGCGCTGCCGCTGGCCGCTGCTGCCCAGCAGATGTTCCTGGCCGCTTCGGGACGCGGCGAAGGTGCCATGGACGACAGCCAGGTGATCCGCAGCTGGCGGATTCTGAACGGCGGGACGGACCCGCCCGATCGCTAGCCACCAAACCGATGCTGAACCAAGGGAAGGAGACGTACCGAATGACCAAGACATCCACGATGCGGCGCCGCACCGTGCTGCTGGCCGCAACCGGCCTGCTGGCGATGCCGGCGATCGCACGCGGCCAGGGCCAGCTCAGGCTGACCCTCGGCCACAACGCCGCCGCCGGCAATCCGCGCAGCGTCGCGGCCGAGCAGATGTCTCGGCAGCTGCGCGAGAAATCGAACGGGCGCATCGAACTGCGCATCGCCGGCGCGGCGCAGCTGGGCGACGACCTCGCCATGCTGACCAGCCTGCGCACCGGCGCATTGGACATGTCGGTGAACAGCCAGGGGCCATCCTCGACCCTGGTGCCGGAGATCGCCGCACTTGGCCTGCCGTTCCTGTTCGCCACCAACCAGGCGGCCTATCGCGTGGTCGATGGCGCGGTGGGCGAGGAGCTGGGCAAGAAACTGCAGGCGATCGGGCTGATCAGCCTGGGCTGGTGGGACAACGGCATCCGCCACATCACCAACAGCCGGCGCCCCATCAACCAGCCCGCCGACCTGCGCGGCCTGAAGATCCGCACGCCGGCCGACCCGGCGACCATCGACACGTTCCAGGCGCTGGGCGCGGCCACGCAGCAGATCAACTTCAGCGAACTGTACGTGGCGCTGCAGCAGGGCGTGGTGGACGGGCAGGAGAACCCGCTGGCCAACATCCATTCGTCGAAACTGCACGAGGTGAACCGCTTCATCTCGCTGACGGGCCACAAGTGGGAATGCTCGCCCTTCATCGCCTCGCGCATCGCCTGGGGCCGGCTTTCGGAAGCCGACCGCAGGCTGCTGACCGAGGCAGCGAAGGAGGCGACGGACCACAACCGGCGCCTGATGCTGGAAAGCGACGAGAAGCTGCTGGTCGAGTACCGGGCCAATCCCAACGTCGCGGTCAACCAAGCCGATGCGGGCGCGTTCCGCACCGCCACCGCGGTAGTGCTGGACCGCTGGGAGACGCGCCCGTACGGCGCGTTCGTCAAGCAGCTGCGCACCGCGGCTGCCAGCGTATGACCGGCACCGGCGGCGGGAGCGGCGTATCGGCCGGCCCCGCCGCCGGCCGGGGCGCACTGCGGGCAGCGGACCTTGTCGATCGCGGCATCGCCGGCCTGTGCCGGCTGGTGCTGTTGGGCACGGGCCTGGCGCTTCTGCTGGTGCTTGGCGCGAACGTCTTGGCCCGCTACCTGCTGGACACTGGCGGGTTCGACTGGGCGCAGGAAGTGCCCGAACGCCTGTTCACCTGGTTCATCATGGCCGGCGTCGTGCTGGCCGCGCAGCAGGGTGGTCACGTCGCCGTGGAATGGCTGCCGCCGCGGCTGCCGCGCGGCGGGCGGCGGGTGCTGCTGGTGGCCGGACACGCGCTGGTGGTGTTCGCCTTCCTGATGCTTGCCTGGCAATCGATGCTGGTCGCCGAGATCACCGCCATCGAGCACAGCCCGGTGCTGCGCCTGCCGACCAGCCACGGCTACTACGCGCTGGCGGCCGGCTGCGTGCTGCTGGCGGTCGCCACCTTCACCATCGGCCTGCGCGTGCTTCTGCGCGGCCCCGAAGCGCTGCCGAAGCCGGCCAGCGAGGAGATCCCGACATCATGAGCGTGGTGGTCGTCGCGGTCTTCATCGCGCTTCTGGTACTGGCGGTGCCGGTGGCGCATGCGATGGTGCTGGCCGCCGCGGCCGGGCTGGTCTGGGGCGGCTATGTGCCGCTGATGCTGGTGGCACAGCAGATGTACGCGCAGACCCAGTCCTTCCCGCTGCTGGCGCTGCCGTTCTTCATCCTGGCCGGCAGCCTGATGATGGGCGGCAGGCTGGGCGGCGACCTGCTGCGCTTCGCCGAGGAGGCGATGCGC
>Ga0224723_1001076_pt1 | contig 17270 bp, 15 predicted proteins | sample Balambano_FR2_Me_FD_161647 | JGI IMG/M metagenome (GOLD analysis project Ga0224723, IMG submission 161647) | Freshwater sediment microbial communities from Lake Towuti, South Sulawesi, Indonesia - Balambano_FR2_MetaG | ecosystem: Environmental > Aquatic > Freshwater > Lake > Sediment | place...
TTTAGCAATCACGAAATCTCTGAAATATTCAAGGAAAAGTTTAAAACACAAAAAACAATTTGAAATCGGCGGCAATACAGCCTTTTCCAGGCTAATGAAGTCCAAAAAATGGGGTGCAAAGGCTATGTCCCTGCGTGGGGTTTTGCTCCCACACCCCCTGTCCCTAACCAGAGTGAAAAAAGCGATATCGTTAGAGGCTTCTTGATAGAAAGCCAAGGCTCTACATTGTTCTCAAAAATTGTTCTCAAAACCTATCCAACTCTGGAAGATTTCAAGTTAATTTCCATTAGTTCGTAGGAACTTGCCTCACTGCTGCTGCAAATTTTTCAGAATATTGCTCCAGGATGAATTGCTTACCATATAAGGAATTGAACAATTGGACTCAAGACTCGTATGTCAACAAGTTACCTGACCAGGAACAAATGAAGAGATATCTCTTAATTCAATCAGCAAAACCTAAACAAAAAGAAAAATAGTAGGACTCTAGCTGATCGAGCCTGCAGCTACTTTAATTCTGTGAGATACAGCAGGGAAAGACTTTTTTATATTTATTCATAAAACAGCTCATAAAACAGCCCTTCCTGTTCTCGATCGCTGCATTTCCTGTTGACGCATTGGCATCGCGTCGATCGCCATAAATAATTCCTCGGCAGAAATCGGTTGTGGATAGCGGTGCTTTTGAGTTCCGTCTTTGCCAACCAGTATTGCGGCAAACTCATCCGGTTCTACTGCAAACTGAAGCCGAATCTGTTCTGCGATCGTCTCCGAAATTGGCATTTGGTCGGCAGTGCTTTCACCTGCTTGAAGCAGATAAACCAGTTTCAAATCGCGCTCCTGAATACCGCTACTCTCTCCTTGAAACAGCCGATTTTGCTCCTGGAAAGCAGGGTGGTCGGCATTTGGAGCAAAGATTAGCAAAGCGCGATAGTGCCACTGATAGTTATCGAGATGAAAACCGGATTTTTTCCCTGTTTCTTGCCCTGTTTCTGTTTGTGTATTCATTGCAATTCATCCTGTTTTTTATGCCAAGTTTTATCCTTCTAATCTAAGAGATTTTTTCAATTCCTGACTCTGCCAGCAGATACATCGATTGCCCCTGGAAGAAGCAGGCTAGACAGCTACCTTAATTACTGCTTAAAAGTTAATAAACTTAAGAATTCGCCACAGAGCTATAACTACAGGACCAAAGACACCCTTTGATAGAGGCTGATTGTGCGATCGTTATCTAAGGTGAAGCCATTAATGGGATTTGTTTGTTGAGGTGCCAGAAAATGGACTTTAAATATCGATGGAAGAATGGTTCGCCACCCACGCGAGATCAGGCAGCAGTCAGTGATAGTTTGCTTGACGAAAGCCAGTTCACCAACGAAAAAGATCGACAGATGGCAGAAGAAATGGCGAGAAAACAATTAGACGTGCCGACGCGAATTCCTGATGAAGATCGTCCTGTGCTGCCCCATGCTGCAATAGACTCGATCGAAGGCGAAGAAATTCAGTAGAGAACAAATTTTGAAGAATAAAACTCTTACCTTTGAGGAATTTTAGATCTTTACAATCTATTCCATTTGACAAGGAGAGTCTTTCGATCGAATCGTTACTCTTTAAACAGATAGAGCACTAAAAAAGCGTTAATAGAAGTTACTATTATTGCCCAAGAAAAAGCATTTTCTCATATTAAATTCGTTCGAAATGAGAAATGTTTCCATGTTTTGGGACAGCTTGCTGTGCGCCTCTTCGCGGTTGATAAAGCAGTGCAAATCTAACACAAAATAAAGGAGACAAATTCCGATGATGAGTAACCAGACGAGCAACCAGCCTTCCAGCCAATCCAATCAAAACCTGCAATCTACCAGCACGCCTCAATCAACTCAGCAGCCTGCTGATGTCCATTTACCCTCTGCTTCTGCTCCAATTCAGACACCTAGCCAGTCGAGCAGCACCCAGCAGCCAATCAATCGCCAGCCGCAGCCCACAGCTCAATCTTCATCTAAGCGCATGAATCCTGCACTGGGCAGAGTTTTGCTTGGCGGATTAATCGGCGGAACATTGGGGTCGCTTGCAGCAGCTTTAGCCAGCCGCAAGACCTCGGAAGGATTCAACCATGCCGCTGAGGGAACAAAAAGCGCACTGGGGACGATCGGCTCCGGTTTGGGTCAGGCAGCTAAGGGCGTTGGGGATGCGGCAAAGAGCATCGGTGCGGGGCTAAGCTATGCGATCGCTGGCAACGCTCAGGATACTGTTGAAGGCATTGCGCAAGGCGCACAGCAGATCGGAGATGCCACGTCAGCCGCAGTGCAATCAACTACTGAAGCAATCAGCACGGCTGGACAAATGGTATCCAATCAGGCTGAGACAGCAGGTCAGTCCTTCAGTCAGTCCGCTCAATCTGCGCAGTCCCCCATGGGAACTCCATCCCCTGCCACCGCAAGCGGAATGAATCAGCAATCCGATTTAATGTCGGCGGCTCAGGGTGAAGCAGACATGATCGCGGCGGTCATTCTCGAAACGATCGAGGAAGAGGTCGCAAATCAAGGTGAATCTCAGTTGCCAGATATGGTGATTTTGCAAGAAGAAACGCCGCAGATTCTATTACAGGACAATCCGTTTTCCGATGTTGAATCAGCCAGATCTAACGAATAGTTCAGCAAATAATAAAACCCGTGGATGGTTGACCAGTCGTTGGGTGAATCATTTAGCAACCCAGAGGATATTAGGATGGTAAGCACTAATGAAGCTGCCGGAAACCCTGTAGGAAATACAGTAGAAAACGAAGGCAGCACTAATTATGGAATCAGTTCGACGATCGATCCGGAAATCGATCAGATGATTGATCAGGCACTGGATCAGGAAACGAATCCGGAAATTAATCAGATTGTGGATCAGACCAACCTGAATCAACCCACTGAATTAGCAAATGAATCAGCAAATGAATCGGCAAGGTCTGGCTTAGGCACAATTGCCCTCGGCGTTTTAGTCGGGGCGACGCTCGGCGGAATTGTTGGCGCATTATCTAATCGCAATGTGGTCGATCGCATTAATCAAACGGTGCGCGGTGCTGGAAACGTTGTCAAACGAGCTGCAACGAGCGTTGATGAAACGTTTCGAGGAGTCGGAGATGCGGTTTCCAGCGTAGCGTCGGGCGTTAATGGCACTGTCCGGGAAGTCGGAGATGTGGTGAAGAGTGCAGCAGATGGGGTCAGCGGTACGGTGCAAAGTACTGTAAATGCCGTGAAAACGACTGCTTCTGACGTCAACGGTACTGTACAAAACACCGTGAACACTGTCAAAGACACTGCTGCAACTGTGAATCAGACGGTCGGTGAAACGGTGGGAGACACCGTCAAAAATGCCGTGGGCAGCACGATCGAAACCGTGACTCAGGCGGGTGAAAACCCAGTTTCGTCTGCCGGAGCGGGAGCTAGCTCATCTCAGTCTGAAACGCTCTATCGGCTCGTGCCGGTCGATCCTGGTTCATCCGATCGCTGATTGTCGGTTTGAACCTTCCCTGATCCCGTTAAAGTTCCGGTGACTGGAAAGGTTCTGGTGACGAAACCTGGAACCTTTCTCGAATTAGCCTTCGATCGCAATCAGGCAACTGCGGCTCTCGCAGTCTCTCTAGAGAAGTGCTTGAGGGCGATCGCTCTGCGCTACGGCGTGACGTGCAGCGGCAAGCCGATCGAGGCATTCCTATAGCCGAATCAGCTCCAGCAAAAGAGTAGACTGCCTGCATGAATCGACAATCCGCCTTCATCCTCCAACCCCTTCTTCTAAGTTTGGGAGCAGAGGAGCAAGCAGGGGAGCCGAGTTCAAAGTCCCTCGCCCAGCATTGGGAGAGGAATTTAGGGTGAGGGCAAGCATTTGTGCAGGAGGTCTAGTAAGGCAAGCAGCAAAATCGCCCTGCGAAGCAACGTTGCAGATTACAGGTGGCAGCACAAGTAGCGTAAAATTGTCATCCATCAAGGTCTGCAATTCTTTAACCTTCATGCACTCTGATTACCTGGAACGGATTTTAACGGCTCGTGTTTATGATGTTGCTCAGGAAACGCCGCTCGAAGATGCGCCAAACCTGTCTCGTCGCCTGAAGAATCGGCTGCTGCTGAAGCGGGAAGATATGCAGTCCGTCTTTTCGTTCAAGCTGCGGGGTGCATATAACAAAATGGCGAAGCTGCCACCCGATCTGCTGGCTCAGGGCGTTATTGCGGCATCGGCAGGGAACCACGCGCAGGGAGTGGCGCTCGGGGCAAGCCGACTGGGCACTCGCGCCATTATTGTCATGCCAGTGACGACACCTCAGGTAAAAATTGATGCGGTGAGAGCGCGCGGCGGAGAAGTGGTGCTGCACGGTGACACCTACGATGATGCCTATGCCTATGCGCGGCAGCTTGAGGCGGAGAAGGGTCTGACGTTTATCCATCCCTTTGATGACCCGGACGTGATCGCCGGACAGGGGACGATCGGCATGGAAATTTTGCGTCAGTGTCAGCAGCCCATCCACGCCATCTTTGTGGCGATCGGCGGTGGTGGACTCATTTCGGGCATTGCTGCCTATGTCAAGCGGCTCCATCCAGAGATCAGGATTATTGGGGTGGAACCTGTTGATGCCGACGGCATGTATCAGTCGCTCAAGGCTGGGCATCGAGTGCGCTTGCCCCAGGTGGGTCTGTTTGCGGATGGGGTGGCAGTGCGGCAGGTGGGCGAGGAAACCTTTCGGCTCTGTCAGCAGTATGTAGACGAAATTATCCTGGTGGACACCGACGATACCTGCGCGGCGATCAAAGACGTATTTGAAGACACCCGATCGATTCTGGAGCCTGCCGGAGCACTGGCAATTGCAGCCGCTAAAGCCTACGTGGAGCGAGAGGGCATCGAGAACCAAACCCTGATTGCCGTTGCCTGTGGCGCAAACATGAACTTCGATCGCCTCCGATTTGTGGCAGAACGGGCAGAGCTAGGCGAACGGCGCGAAGCCATTTTTGCAGTCACGATCCCAGAAGAGCGGGGTAGCCTGAGAAAGTTCTGCGAATGTATTGGTAGGCGCAATTTAACCGAATTCAACTATCGGATTGCAGACGATCGCGAGGCGCATATCTTTGTGGGCGTGCAGATTGAAAACCGCGCCGATGCAGTCCGCATGGTGCAAACCTTTGAAGGGTGCGGCTTCAAAACCCTCGACCTTACGGATAACGAACTGGCAAAACTGCACCTGCGCCACATGGTTGGCGGGCGATCGCCCCTGGCAGAAAACGAACTGCTCTATCGCTTTGAGTTTCCTGAACGTCCGGGCGCGCTGATGAAGTTTGTCACCTCTATGAGTCCAAACTGGAATATCAGCCTGTTTCACTACCGCAACCACGGCTCAGACTGGGGCAGAATTGTCGTCGGGATGCAGGTTCCCCCTCAGGAAATGGATGAGTGGCAGGCGTTTCTGGAGACGATCGGTTATCGCTACTGGGATGAGAATCAAAATCCGGCGTATAAGCTGTTTTTGGGATAGGGCTGTTTTTAGAGACAAAAAAATAGAGACAAAAAAAGGGCGAGTCGATCGCCCTCCAGATGGTTAACCGCCAGGTTGTGTCGTGTGACTAAAAGCGAAGCGTTGACTTGCTTTCAGGAAGAACGCCTTTCGATCGCCCTACTCTAGCACCCCAACAACCGGAGCGACTTCGGGTCGAGAGAATCCGGGCAGTAAGCCTTTTGCATAAATCTGCGGATTCTGCTGCGCAATCTGGCTATAGGACTGGTTGAGTCCAGCGTTCACCGCTACCGTTTTGGCATCATACATCTGGGTCGCCAGCTTCGGATAGAAGCCAATGCCAATCACCAGCACCAGGAAGCAGGCAGCAATAAACACTTCGCGGGGTTTCGCATCGCTAAAGACCGCATCCGCAGGCAGCACACAGTTTGTACCAAAGCAGACGACCTCTTGCGTGCCCGCCGCTGCCGCACCCGCCCCACCAATATCGCAAGAAGGCGGAACCGTGACACCATAAAACACCTGACGCAGCATTGAGAGCAGATAGACGGGCGTGAGGATTAACCCGATCGCCGCCAGAATCACGGTGACGATGCGGAAGGCTGAGCTATAGATATCGCTGGTTGCCACGCCCACGAAGACCGAGATCTCGCTGACAAAGCCGCTCATGCCAGGAAGCGCCAGAGATGCCATCGATGCAGCCGTGAACAGCGCGAATACTCTCGGCATTGCCTTGCCAATTCCGCCCATTTCCTCCATTGCCAGGGTGTGGGTGCGATCGTAGGTCACACCTGCCAGGAAGAACAGCGCCGCTGCAATCAAACCGTGAGAGAGCATTTGCAGCATTGCGCCGCTGATTCCCACATCGGTGAAAGAAGCAATCCCCAACAGCACAAACCCCATGTGCGAAATCGAGGAGTATGCCAGACGCCGCTTCATGTTGGTTTGGGCGAAGGAGTTAAACGCACCGTAGATAATGTTCACCACGCCCAGCACTGCCAGGATTGGAGCAAAGTAAACGTGCGCTTCGGGCAACAGCTCCAGGTTGAGGCGAATCAGACCATAGCCACCCATTTTCAGCAGCACGCCTGCCAGAATCATGGAGACGGGAGCAGAGGCTTCACCGTGAGCATCGGGCAGCCAGGTATGGAGGGGGAAAATTGCCAGCTTGACGCCAAAGGCAATCAGCAGTCCGGCATAGAGCAACAGTTCGAGCGCGAGCGGATAGTCTTTGAGACCCAGTTCCGCCAAGTTGAAGGTGAGGGAAGTGCCGCCATACAGACCCATTGCCAGACCCGCAACCAGAATAAAGATCGAAGCGGCTGCGGTGTAAAGGAGGAATTTCGTTGCCGCGTAGCGACGTCGTTGTCCACCCCAGATTGAAACCAGCAGGTAGACCGGAATCAGCTCAATCTCCCACATGATGAACAGCAGCAGGATATCTTGAGCGACGAACACGCCAATTTGCGCGGAGTACAGCACCAGGAGCAGGAAGTAAAACAGTCTGGGTTTGCGATCGACCTGCCAGGCAGCAAAGATCGAAAGCGTTGTCACAAATCCAGCCAGGAGAACCAGCGGCGCGGAAATTCCATCCACCGAAACTGCCCAGTTCAGACCTAACTGGGGAACCCAGGAATAGCTTTCTGCGAGTTGAAACGTTGCACTGCTCGGATCGTAATGCTTCCAGAAGGCGTAACACATTAAAGCAAAATCTGCGAGACCCACACCCAGGGCATACCACCGCAACTGCTTGCCGTTTTTGTCGGGCAGTACGGGGATGAGGAGGGAAGCAACAAGCGGGAGCAGGACGATCGCAGTTAGCCAGGGAAATTGTTCGGCTATCATGGCAATGAGCAAAAATACTTACCTTTGTATGGAATTATTCTACTAAAGAGTATGTACTTTTGTTCATAAGTCTTTACCTTACCTAAACATCAGTTCCATTCAAGGAAAGCGAAAAGAGATAAATCCCTATCATTTGGATTTGAAATGCGCCATTGAGGGAGATGCAAAAGCGATCGAAGCAGTCGCCAAGGCAGGTTAAGGATGGTTTGCGCCCCACCCTATCGAAAGCTTCGCTTATGCCTTTGGCGCTCCTGCCGAAAATGCAGCTAGTCAACCGGAATGGATAACCCTTTGCTTGCCAGCCACTCTGGGTTAAACAGCCGCGACTGATAGCGTGCCCCGCCATCGCAAAGGAGTGTGACGATCGTGTGTCCTGGACCCATCTGTTTTGCCAGAGCAACGGCTGCGCCCACGTTTATCCCCACTGAGCCGCCCATGAATAAGCCGTCTTCGCGAAGAAGCTGATAGATGAGCCGCAGTGCTTCCTGATCGTGAACCTGGATTGCATCGTCGATCGGTGCGCCTTCCATGTTGGCGGTCACACGACTATTGCCAATGCCTTCGGTGACCGAGCTGCCTTCGATTTTGATTTCGCCGAACTTGGCATAGCTATAAAGTCCGCTGCCCATCGGGTCTGCCAGCACGCAGCGAACGTTTGGGTTCTGCTCTTTCAGATAAAGCGAGACACCTGCATAGCTGCCGCCTGTTCCGGTTGCGGTGACCCAGGCGTCGATTTTACCGTCTGTCTGCTGCCAAATTTCGGGGCCGGTGGTTTCGTAATGGGCGCGGCGGTTTGCCAGGTTGTCAAACTGGTTTGCCCAGATTGCGTTCTCTAGCTCCTCGGCAATTCTGCCCGACAGCTTCACGTAGTTATTGGGGTCGCGATAGGGCACGGCGGGAACGGGTCGAACTTCTGCACCCAGCGTCCGCAACAAATCAATCTTTTCCTGAGACTGGGTGTCGGGAATGATAATCAGACACTTGTAGCCTTTGGCATTGCAAATATGCGCCAGTCCGATTCCCGTATTGCCTGCCGTTCCTTCAACGACCGTGCCACCCGGTTTCAGCAAGCCCTGTTCTTCCGCTTCCTGAATAATATAGAGGGCTGCCCGATCCTTCACTGAACCGCCCGGATTGAGAAATTCTGCTTTGCCTAAAATCTCGCACCCTGTCTCTTCACTGAGGCTGTGCAGCCGAATCAGGGGAGTATTGCCGACTGCACCAACAAATCCGTCCTTAATATCCATGCTGGAAACTGCTTGCTTAGATCTCTCTATCTCTATTACGATTCTGACCGATCGCGTGCATCCTCACTGCACTTCCTTCAGGGAGTTCTCTGGATGCCGCGCTGCCTTGATACCATGATAGAAGCAGCTCAGCCCGAAGCAGAATCAGGAGCAACAGCATGAAATTTGGCGTGATTGTCTTCCCCGGCTCAAATTGCGACCGCGATGTGGCAATGGTGAGCCGCGATTTGCTCCAGCAGCCAACGCGCATGATCTGGCATGAAGACAGCGATCTGTCTGATCTGGACGTTGTGATTGTGCCGGGGGGCTTCAGCTATGGCGACTATTTGCGCTGTGGGGCGATCGCCCGATTCTCTCCCGCTATGCAGGCGACGATCGAACATGCAAAACAAGGCAAGTTTGTTCTGGGGATTTGCAATGGGTTTCAGGTGTTGACCGAAGCAGGCTTACTGCCAGGGGCACTGATGCGAAATCGAGATTTGCACTTTGTCTGCGATCGCGTGCCGCTGAAGATCGAACGAAATGACCTGCCCTGGACACAGCACTATCAGCCGGGACAGGTGATTACTTTGCCGATCGCCCACGGGGAAGGCTGCTATTATGCCGATGCTGAGACGCTGGCAGAGCTGGAAGAAAATCGGCAGGTGCTTTTTCGCTATGCGACTCCGACAGGCGACGCTTCCCCAGAAGCCAATCCCAACGGTTCGCTCAACAATATTGCAGGCATCTGTAACCGTCGGGGGAATGTGTTGGGCATGATGCCTCACCCGGAGCGTGCTTCTGATGCGGCTCTGGGAAATACGGATGGGCTGGGGTTGTTTAAGGGGTTGCTGTCGGTGTTGGTGGAGGCTTAGGGGGGAGATGGGTGGATGGGTGAGTAGGTGAGGGGGTGAGGAGAGGAAGAGAGGAGGGGGCTGTGGATAGGTGAGTGAAAGGGAAAATTAATTTGAGTGAGTCTGAACCGGGCGATTTAGAACAAGCCGATTTTGAGCAAGCTTCCACAAATCCTGATTTTCTGCACATTCCTGTCCTGGCGAAGGAAGCGATTGACGGGTTAGCCGTGCGATCGGGCGGAGAGTATCTTGATGCAACGGTTGGCGGGGGCGGACACAGCTTGCTGATTTTGCAGGCGGCTGAAAAGGTGCAGCTTACGGCGATCGATCAGGACAAAAAGGCGATCGAAGCGGCTCAAACCAAACTTGCTGCTTTAGGGGAACAGGTAACGTTTCGCCACGCGAATTTTGCGGAGTTCGATCCGGGTGAAGTCAGGTTTGATGGCGTTTTGGCGGATCTGGGTGTCAGTTCACCTCAGTTTGATACGCCCGATCGCGGTTTTAGCTTTCGTCATGCTGCCCCGCTCGATATGCGAATGGATCAAACGCAGGAGGAAACCGCAGCCACGGTGATCAACACCTGGGATGAAGCAGAGCTGGCGCGGATTTTTTACACCTATGGGGAAGAGCGACTTTCTCGCAAAATTGCCCGCCGCATTGTGGCAAAACGCCCGTTTGAAACAACCACTGAGCTGGCTGAAGCGATTTTCTATTCTGTGCCACCGTCTTATCGCTATGGCAGAATTCATCCGGCAACGCGCGTCTTTCAGGCACTTCGTATTGCGGTCAATCGCGAACTGGAGGTTTTAGAAACCCTGCTGCAAAAAGCGCCTCTGTGGTTGAGACCGGGTGGACGGATAGTGATCATCAGCTTTCACAGCCTGGAGGATCGGATGGTGAAGCATGCCTTCAAAGACTCTGAGCTGCTGCAAGTCATCACCAAAAAGCCGATCGTCGCTACTGAAGCTGAAATTGCGCAAAATCCTCGATCGCGCTCTGCCAAACTAAGGGTTGCTGAACGAATTGAGTCCTGAGGTATCGGTAAACCTGCTGCCTGCTATTTCAGCTTTTGCTTGATGAAGGTCAGGAGCTGCGCCATTTGTTTCTTGAGGGTGTCGATTTCCGCCTGCATCTTCTCAATTCTCTGGTTCAAAGCAGCGATTTCGGCAGTGTCAGAACCGACAGCAGCCGTTGCGGGGGTTGCGGGAGCGATCGTCGGAGCAGTGGTTCGAGGTCGGGGCAGTCTGGCTTTTGCCATTGCAGACTTGATCGCCTCGATCAGCTCTTTTTGCTCAAAGGGCTTTTCGATGAACTCAAAATACTCAAACGGCTCTGAAATTTTTTCGGTGACTTCTTCGCGACGACCCGACATCAGCACCAGCGGAATTGTTTGCAGCTCAGCACTCGCCTGTACCTGTTGAAACACCTCCCAACCGCTCATCCGGGGCAGCAAAAAATCCAGCATGATCAGGTTTGGGCGCTCTTGCCGAATGCAGTCCAGTCCTTCGACGCCGTCTTTTGCTTCGAGAACCTGAAAATTGCCTTTGGGCAACATATCTCTGACCATGTTGCGGATGACTCGACTGTCATCAATCACCAGAATTTTATGACTTGCCACAACAGACTCCTTTGCAATAGACGACGAACAGGAAGAGCAGAAAGAAAACAGCGAGTTGCCAGAACGACGGCTCAAGACAGGGATCAAGCACGTTTGCCGCAGTTGCGGCTGCCGAAGTGCAGAGACTTAAATCGGGCGATCGTTGATGGAGATGCACAAACGGGAAACAACCTGGGAAAGAAGCTGCATGAGACAGATACGGCTAGCACCAGGGCAGGATTAACCCGCAGGGTGATCTGGCGATAGCTGGAAGCGGCTGTTGGATAGGATATAACGATCGACCAGAATATGCGACCAGAATATGTGATATTTTGCCGAACTGAAAGCCTTGCCGCTTCTCTGTCAGCATTCCCAAAACCGTCGCAAATCATAACAGCAAAATCGGCAGGGAAACGGCACGCAGAGAATCACGGGCATTCTTGAAATTTCCTGCTAGAGTGCGTAGAGGAAGGTTCTCCACGGTCAATCCACGGTCAATCTACGGTAAGTCTACGGTAAAGGGTATGTCCCCAGATCTGTCTACTCAGCAAGCTCCTAAGCGGGAGTCGCCTTTGGTGAACCTCCCCGAATGGCTGCGTCGTCCGATCGGCAAAGCCAGCGAAATCTCGACGGTGCAGCAAATTGTCAAGCAGCGGCAGATTCACACCATCTGCGAAGAAGGACGCTGCCCAAACCGGGGCGAGTGCTATGCCCAGAAGACCGCTACGTTTCTGCTGATGGGTCCGACCTGTACCCGCGCCTGTGCCTTTTGCCAGGTGGATAAAGGTCACGCCCCGATGCCGCTCGATCCGCAGGAGCCGCAAAAAGTTGCAGAAGCCGTGAGCTTGCTGGGGTTGCGCTATGTGGTGCTGACTTCTGTGGCGCGGGATGACTTGCCCGATGGTGGCGCAGGCTGGTTTGTGCAGACGATGACGGCAATTCGCAAGACCAATCCCGAAACGCAAATCGAAGTGCTGACTCCCGATTTTTGGGGCGGGCAGGGTAGCCAGGAACTCCAGAAACAGCGAGTGGGCACGATCGCCGCTGCTCAGCCTGCCTGCTATAACCACAATCTGGAAACCGTCAAGCGACTTCAGGGTCCGGTGCGGCGCGGCGCAAAATACGATCGCTCGCTGCGGGTTCTGAGTTTAGTGAAAGAATTCAATCCAGCCCTTCTCACAAAATCGGGCTTGATGCTGGGGTTGGGCGAAACCGAAGCCGAAATTCTGGAAACGCTGCAGGATTTGCGATCGGTTCAGTGCGATCGGCTGACGATCGGACAGTATATGCGTCCCTCGCTGGATCACCTGCCTGTGCAGAAATACTGGACACCTGAAGAATTCGATCGACTAAGAGACATTGCCCGCGAGCTGGGGTTTGCTCATGTCCGATCGGGTCCGCTGGTGCGAAGCTCGTATCATGCGGGTGAAGAAACTTAATCTCCCAGCGAATCTATCTCCTGCTGTAGAGGCTTACACTGCGCGCTGAGTCTGCCAGAGAGTCTATCCTACAGGACAGAAATTTCCTAAGTTTTCCTAAACCGATCGCATTTCCGCTCAAAGCGGGGACGCTCATCCACTACTATCTAGTTAAGTTAATCTTCGTGATGGAGGTATCAATTACTATGACAACAATCAAGACGGGCAAACCAGGCTACCCCTTTCGCACGTTTTGGGCAATTGTCCTGCTAGCAGGCAATTTTCTGGTTGCCGCGTTCTACTTTGGGATTCTGAAGTAGCGCGTGCGAAGTGCTGAGTCGGAGCGGCTGAACACGCTTCGGTCATTCAAGATTCAGCACTAACCCGTTTCACTCGAATGTGAGATTTTACTGTGAGATGCGACTGTGAAGATTCTACATCGTGCCCCGGAAGATGCCTTGTGGACGAATCAGCAGCACGCCAATCATCAGAAGCAGCGCAACCCCCAGCTTGTATTCGGCAGGTAGCCAGTAGGTGGAAACTTCCTGCGCAATGCCAATCACCATTGCTCCGGCGATCGCCCCATAAGGATTGCCAATGCCCCCCAGGATCACCGACGCAAACATTGGTAGAATCAGAAACCAGCCCATATTCGGACGCACGGCAGTTACCAGCCCATACATGCCACCCCCGATCGCGGTTAAGCCTGCTGCGATCACCCATGTCCAGATCACGACCCGATCCACATTAATTCCCGACACGCGCGCCAGATCCACGTTGTCTGCCACTGCCCGCATTGCCTTGCCCGTTTTCGTTTTTTGCAGCAGGTAGTGCAGCCCCAGGATCACGAGCACTGTTAACCCAACCACCACAACTCGGTTCTGGGCGATGCGCAGCCCAAACAGATCGAGCGCCGGGACGACGGGCAGATCGTATTGCTGGTTTGCGCCGCCCCAGATCAGGATAATGCCGTTTCTCAGAAAGAGCGCGAGTCCGATCGAAATAATAATCAGCGTGGTGGAAGTTGCGCGTTTTGCCCGCATCGGTGACCAGAGCAGCTTTTCGGTCAGGAGGGCAAGGGCGATCGTCAGTCCTGCGCCCAGCAAAATTGAGAGCCAGATATTCATGCCGCTCAGGTTAAACACCAGGGTCAGGTATGCTCCCAGGGTCATGATGTCACCGTGGGCGAAGTTTGCCAGTCGCAGAATGCCGTAAGTGAGGGTTAAGCCAACGGCTGCCAGAGCGATGATGCTGCCGACTGCGATTCCGTTGACAAGGAGTTGGAGGAGTGCGGGATCCATTTGGGGTGGGTGAGTAGGGGAGTAGGTGAGGGGATGAGGAGTGGTGAGGAAGGGGATTACAAAGATCTGATTTTAGCGGGTCGCTCGTTTGTTGTGCTGATCGGGTTGTTTGATGTGATTTAGGGTTGGGTTGCGGTGGCGTTAGGAATGAGGCGATTGGTGGGGTAGGTGGGTGTCTGGGATGTATTTTGAACCCCAGGCAGCGACTACTTTTAGAACGGGGCGCAGGCTTTTTCCCTTCTCGGTAAGCTGGTAGTTCATGCGGCGGGAGTGGTTGCTGTAAGGCTGCTTTTCCACCAGGTCCAATTCTTCGAGCAGTTTGAGGCGGTTTGCCAAAATATTTGTCGAAATCCCTTCTGGGGATTCCAGAAACTCTTCAAATCGCTGCTTCCCGAAGAACATCATGTCTCGGATGACGAGCAGTGTCCATCGATCGCCAATCAAATCGAGCGTACAGGAGATAGGGCAGGGCGATCGTCTGGGTTGAGTCATGGTTAATTTCAGCAGCGCAGTTACTTGCATTTTACAAGCAATGCTTGCTAAGGTTAAGTTTTAACTTGCAATTTGAACGCTAAAAATGATGCCAGCTACCCAGCAGCAACCGTTTGAGGTTGAGATTGATTTACCCGTGAAAACTTACGACATCGACTTTGCGGGCGTTGTCAGCAATATCGTTTATGTTCGCTGGTTCGAGGATTTGCGCCTGGAGATGCTAAACCGCTACTTTCCGCTAGATGAGCAGATCAAGAGTGGAATTGCGCCTGTGATTTTGCAGACCAGGATTGATTACAAGCAGTCCATCAAAATTTTTGACAACCCATGCGGCAGGATGTGGATGAAGACCGTAGAACCGCTTCGGTGGACAGTGAGTGCTGTCATTTCTGTGAATGGCAAAGTCGCTGCGCTGGGGGAACAGGGTGGTCTTTTTGTCAATTTGCAGAACAATAAGCCAGTTCGGATGCCGGAAAGGTTGAAGCAGAGGTATCAGGAGCTTTTGGCGTAGACAAAGCATCGTTAGAACGCTGGTGAACTTGTTGCATTAGAGTTGCATTAGAAACGATGGACGATCGCACCAGCAATCAAACTCTCTCGAATAATCAGAAAACCAAACGTCGATCGCACCAGCGTTACGACGACCATTAGATCCCCAGAAAACCAAACGACGATCGCACTAGCGTTACGATGACTGCTGAATCTTTAAAAAATCAAACGACGATCGCACCCATCTTCTTCAAACGACTGCTCGCCAACGCCAACTACTTCGACGACCACGCGGCGGGGGTGGGGCTGCCATTGTCCCTGTCGGGCTTGGATTTCGACGATCGTTTGATTGCCTTCGGGATAAACTTGGTAAGTTGTCGTTGTCCAGTCTCCTTGCTGGTAGGCAAAGCTGTGCCCGTCGTCTTCGTAAAGCGTGAATTCGCCTTCGCCCTGCCAGACTTTGAGGCGCAGTTCCGTTAAAGGAGACTCATCGACATACTGCATTACGGGCATCATTGGAATAATCGAGCCAGCCCGGACGAACAGCGGCATGGTTTCCAGGGGGGCATCAGCCAAGATCCAGGTTTTGCCTTCGTAAGCTTTTCCCGTCCACCAGTCAAACCAGGTTCCCTCCGGCAAATAGACCGCACGGCAAGTTTGACCTGGACGATCGATCGGGGCTGCCAAAATTGAGGAACCGAGCATTGCCTGATTTGCTAGCTCATAGGTTTGTGGATCGTTCGGAGAATCGTACAGCAAGGGACGCAGGATGGGTGCGCCTGTGGTTGCCGCCTGCCAGAACAGCGTGTAGAAGTAGGGCAAAAGCTGATAGCGCAGCTCGATATACTGACGGCAAATTTGCTCAACGCGATCGCCAAACACCCAGGGTTCATGGCGCATACTTTTGAGGATCGAATGGGCACGCATCAGCGGATAGAGCATTCCCATCTGCATCCAGCGAGCGAAGAGTTCTGCGGTGGCGTTTCCGGCAAATCCACCAATATCTGCACCCACAAACGCGATGCCGGAAAGACCCAGATTGAGGAGCATGGGCAGCGACATTTCCAGATATTCCCAGCGCGAATGGTTGTCGCCTGTCCAGACGGCTGAGTATTTCTGAATTCCAGCAAAGCCCGATCGCGTCAAAATAAACGATCGATCATTGGGTCTGAGCTGCTGCATGGCTTCGTTGGCGGCGCGTGCCATCATCATTCCATAGAGATTGTGCGTTTCGGCGTGGGTTGAGCGTTCTTCAGCCGCTCCCTGGTGCGTGTCTAAGGGGAACCAGATTTTCACCCCCGGATCGCCAAAGGGACGATCGTTCATTGCGGGTTCGTTCATGTCGTTCCAGATGCCCGCAACCCCTGCCTGGGTGAGTTCTCTGTGCCAGCTTGCCCACCACTGCCGCACGTCCGATCGCATAAAGTCGGGAAACACAGCGCGATCGGGCCAGACATAGCCCTGAAACAGCTTGCCGTCGCGAGTTCGCACAAAGCACTCTTTCTCTAATCCGTCGTTGAAGACTTCATAGTTACCCTGATATTCCAGCTTCACGCCCGGATCGACAATCGTCACCGTTTGAAAACCGTTTTGCTTCAGGTCGCCCAAAAGCTGCTTGGGGTCAGGAAAGCGATCGGGATGCCAGGTAAACACCCGATAGTCCCGCATGTAGTCAATGTCCAGATGGATCACATCACAGGGAATCTGTTTCTGGCGGAAAGTCTGGGTGAGTTCGCGCACTTCGCCCTCAGAGGCATAGCTCCAGCGACACTGGTGATAGCCGATCGCCCATTTTGGCGGCAGGGGCATTCGTCCAGTGAGGCTGGTGTAGGTTGCGAGGATTTGCGCCGGAGTTGGACTGTAGATGATGTAATAGTCGAGTTCTGGACTCTGGGTTTCCATTTGCCAGACTCCCGCCTGCGCTGCCCCCATATCAAACCGACTCCAGAAAGTGGAATTGAGAAACAGCCCGTAGGCAAGCTGGGGACGCAGGGCAATAAAAAAGGGAATTGCCTGATACATCTCGTCGGTCAGCGCGTGGTAGTCGAGGCTGTCCACTGTCCAGTTTGTGTATGCCCGCGATCGCTTGTCCAGCATTCCGGTGCGTTCGCCAAACCCATAGAAATGTTCTTCAGCTTCAATATGTTTCCAGGCAGCAATGCCGCTTTCCCGCCAGGCGATCGGCTGAATGTCTTGAGCAAAAGGGCGATCGGCTTTGTCGAAGCAGGTGAGTTGTCCGGTTTGACGATCGACTTCAACCCGAATCTGCTGAGTTTTGACCTGAACCTGAGCTTCAGTTTCCTCCACGTCAAATGGCACGACAGACCAATCAGAGTCCGCTTTTGGGACTGTCCACGATCGGCGCGGCAAAAACTCACCCGTTGGGGACAGACGCACGCGAATCAAGTTCTCCGCCAGCACACTGAGGCTCAAGACGGCATTACCGCAGGTCAACAGCACATGGCGCTCTTGTTTTTCGACGGCTTGAATGGGCTGGGGCTTTGTCCAGGCTGGCTCGATGATAGGGAGTTGTCCGAAAATTTCAGGCATGGGGGTGGGGGTGAGTAAGTGGGGG
>Ga0224723_1001077_pt1 | contig 17265 bp, 10 predicted proteins | sample Balambano_FR2_Me_FD_161647 | JGI IMG/M metagenome (GOLD analysis project Ga0224723, IMG submission 161647) | Freshwater sediment microbial communities from Lake Towuti, South Sulawesi, Indonesia - Balambano_FR2_MetaG | ecosystem: Environmental > Aquatic > Freshwater > Lake > Sediment | place...
TTGTGATCAGCCGCCGAGGTAAGAGGCGATCACGGCCTCATCCTGCTGAAGTTCTGCCGCAGGGCCGCTGTGGGTGACATAGCCGGATTGCAGCACATATCCGCGATGGGCTACCGCCAGGGCCATGTGCGCGTTCTGCTCCACCAGCAGGATCGTGGTGTGATTCTCGCGGTTCAGATAGGTGATCACATCGAAAATCTGCTGCACCAACAGCGGCGCCAGCCCCATCGACGGTTCATCGAGCAGCAGCAGCCGGGGCCGGGCCATCAGCGCGCGACCGATCGCCAGCATCTGCTGTTCGCCACCGGAAAGCGTGCCGCCCAACTGCGCCTGGCGTTCTCTCAGGCGCGGGAAGCGCTCCATCACATAATCCATATCGCGCTGAAGCTCTGGCGTGTCCTTGCGGATGAACGCTCCCATTTGCAGATTCTCGCGCACCGTCAGCCGCGTGAAGATTTTGCGTCCTTCCGGCGACTGGACCACGCCCAGGTTGACGATCTCGTGGGGCGGCAGGCGGGTTATGTCGTGGCCGCGAAAAGTGATCGTGCCGCGCGCCGCCGGGACGATGCCGCAGATCGAATTGAGCGTGGTGGTCTTGCCCGCGCCGTTGCTGCCGATCAGCGTGACGATCTCGCCCTCGTTGACTGTGATCGAGATGCCTTTGAGGGCATGTATCTTGCCGTAGTAAGTATGAATATCCTCGACTCGCAGCAGCGTCATCGGTTGACCTCAATTTCTATGGGCTGAGCGTCCTCCGTACCGTGAACCGGCGACGCGCCGAGATACGCTTCGATCACCCGTGGGTTGCGCTGCACCTCGGCCGGCGTGCCTTCCGCGATCTTGCGCCCGTAATCCATCACATGCACGCGATCGCTGACGTTCATCACCAGTTTCATGTCGTGTTCGATCAGAAAGATCGTCAGGCCGCGATCGTCACGCAGGCGGCGGATGAAGTGCATCATCTCATCCGTCTCCAGCGGATTCATCCCGGCGGTCGGCTCATCAAGCAGCAGGAGTTGAGGCTGAAGCGCCAGCGCGCGCGCGATTTCCAGACGGCGCTGATACCCGTAGGCCAAGTTTTCCGCCAGCAGATCGCCAAGACCGGTCAGGCCGCAGTAATCCAGCAGATCGAGCGCCTCATCCAGCGCCTGGGCTTCTTCGCGGCGCATGGCTGGCGTGCGAAGGATCGACCCCAACAGGCTGGTTTTGAGCCGGATGTGCATTCCAACCAGGATGTTTTCCATCACCGTCAGGCTCTGAAACAGGCGGATGTTCTGGTAGGTGCGCGCGATGCCACGGCGGGCGACCTGATCCGGGCGGCGGCCCTTAATCGATCGTCCCGCGAACAGGATGTCGCCCTCTTCGGGGTTATAGAATCCGGTCACGCAGTTGAAAAAGGTGGTTTTACCCGCGCCGTTTGGCCCGATCAGGCTGATGATCGCACCCTGCGGAATCTGAAGATCGACTCCGGAGACCGCCGTGAGGCCGCCAAAACGCTTGGTGATCGAGCGCACGTCGAGCAGAATATCGGAGGTGGATTGAATTGTCATGTTGCCGTCTCCGGGCTGGCGGACTGGCGATGGTTGTGGGCCTGTTCAGCGAGGCGCGGCGGAACCGGCGGCAGCAGTCCTTCCGGCCGCAGCAGCATCACCGTCACCAGCAGCAGGCCGAACGCCAGGAGGCGGAATTCAACCAGTTCACGCAGCATTTCCGGCAGGCCGACCAGCACCAGCGCGCCCATGACCACGCCAGAGATCGACCCCATGCCGCCGATGATGATCAGGCTGAGAACGTTGATGGACACCAGCAGGTCGAAGCTGTTGGGCGATGTGCCGCGCAGAAAAGCGGCGAAGATCGCGCCGGCCATACCCGCAACCCCAAAGCTGATCCCGAACGCAACCAGCTTCGTCCAGACCAGGTTGATGCCCATGGCCTCGGCCACATCTTCGTCGGCACGCATCGCCCGCCAGGCGCGGCCCAGGCGAGCGCGCGACAGGCGCACAATCGCAAATGCCGTCACCACGACACACGCCAGAAACAGATAGAAGTAATTCTGCGCACTGCTGACCGGAAATGCCCAATTCTGATCCAGCCCACTGAAGGACAGCACGGGGTTCGGGATATTCTCGATGCCGATGGTTCCGCCCAGCAGAGGTTCGAGCAGATCAGACCCGATCAGTGTGCCGACGATCTCGCCAAAGCCGAGCGTGACGATCGCCAGATAATCGCCACGCAGCCGCAGCACCGGCACGCCGAGCAGCATCCCGATCGCCGCGCTGACCAAAATTGCTACCGGCCACGCCTCCCAGAACGTCATGATCCCAGTGCAGGCGTCGGCGATCACCAGGCCGAGGGTATCGATCTCGTCGGGGGAGCGACCGCCGCAGGTGATCATGCTGGGCGTGGTCAGCAGGCCGAGGGTATACGCGCCGATGGCAAACCCGGCCACGTAACCGAGATTCAGCAGGCCGGCATAACCCACCATCACATTCAGGCCGATACCCATAATGATGTAAAGCAGGACATAATCGAACACGCGGCTGATGTTGAGACCGCCAAAAACCGGGACGGCCGCCAGCACCGCCATCGCCAGCAGCGCGTAAATCGGCGTCGTCCCGCGCGCCTCATGCGGTGGGCGATCTGCATGACGCTGATAGGCCCGGCGGCTGACCTCCGGCAGCAGCGCGTAAGTGGCCGATAACAGCGTGAACGTCATCCCGGCGCCCAGCCACGTCATCGCGTTCTGCCAGTTGAGGATGCCGAGCGCCAGCAGTGCCACCGCCAGATACCACCCGCTGTTATGAAGCTGAACCGGGGCCACCGCCAGAAACGCCCCAGCCGCGCCGATCGCCGCCGTCACCAGCGCAAACGTTAACGGGCGCGCGTCGGCCAGTTCCAGCACGATCGGCAGGCTGCCTGGGCCGCGCAGCATACCGCCACGCTCCAGCCCGAACTGCCCGACCAGCACGATCACAACGGCTCCAATCAGCCCGCCGACTCCCGCGCCGATCAACAGGCGCGCCGGCAGTCGTTCCCGCTGGAGCGCCAGCACACTGAAATAACCCGCCGCAAACGTGAGCAGGATCAACAGCGAGTCGGGCAGCGCGATCGTGTCGCCCAGGCGCACTTCCAGGATGCCGATCACGATCGTCAGGCCGAGCGAAGTGATCAGGATTTCCAGGATTTTTAGCCGCAGAAAGACCGCCACCGATCCGATCAAACCTGCGAGCGCACTGGCAAGCGCCAGCGCCAGCAGACCGGAGTCAAGCGTTTCACGCCCGAAGACTGCCGCGCCGCCCAGCAGTGGGCCGAGATTGCGAAATACGAAGCGAAGATCGACGCTCTGTTGAAGCGCCACCAGCAGACCGACGGCCAGCCCCGCCGCCCCAGCGCCCAGCACGCCATGCAGCGCGGCGATCGGCAGGCCAAGATGACGCACACGCCGAGCAGTGAAATAACCCGCGCCCAACAGCAGCCCGATCATCAGCGTGCGGCTGAGTGAAATGGCATCCTCGATCACCATCAGACGGTCGAAGGATGTCAGCAGGCCAGAGACAGTCACGATGGCTGCGACAACGGCGACCACAAGGGCAAACTGGAGTGTGTTCCGCAGCACGTTCATGGAAACACTCACGCTTTCTTCTTCGCCAGCACTTCGCCAAACAGACCGGTCGGGCGAAAGATCAGGATCAGGATCAGAATGCTGAAGGAGATCGCGTCTGCAAGCTGGTTGTCAATATCCGCCAGCGATGGCGAGACTGACTCCACAACGCCCAGCGACAGGCCGCCAAACATCGCGCCGGGGATATTGCCAATGCCCCCCAGCACAGCCGCTGTAAACGCCTTCAGCCCGAAGATAAAGCCCATATCTGGCGTGGCTTTGGTATCGTAAACCGCGAACAGGACACCGGCGGCCCCCGCCAGCACCGCGCCGAGGATAAAGGTCATCACGATCACGCGATCGACGTTTACGCCCATCAGCGCAGCGGTGTTCTTATCCTCGGCCACTGCGCGCATCGCCTTGCCGATTTTGGTGCGCTGCACAAAAAACCACAGCGCCACCATCAGCGAAACGGCCAGCAGAAAAATAATCAGAAAAAAAGGCCGAAAGAAAAGATTAACGCCCAGCACGTCAATATTATAAATACCGCCGACCAGATCGAGGCCGCGACACACCTCCACTCCATCAACCGTGCTGCACTCGGTACGGAAGATGCCCGGCAGCACATAGATATTGATCGGCGGGTAGGAGCGTGAAGATGCGCCGAACACCCGATTGAACAACTCGCGGATGGTGATCGACGCGCCGATCGCGGTAATCAACGGGACAAGGCGCGGTGCGCCTCTCAGCGGGCGGTAAGCGATGCGTTCAAGCAGCACGGCCACCCCTGCCGAGGCGACCATCCCGGTCAGGAGAGTCAGCAGCAGGGCCAGGGCGGGCGCAGTGTCCAGCCAGCCCTGCGCGTCAGCCGTATAAATGGTGAAAAAACCAAGAAACGCCCCGGCCATAAAAATCTCGCCGTGGGCGAAATTGATCATGCCCAGGATACCGTAAACCAGCGTATAGCCCAGTGCCACCAGGGCATAAAGGCTGCCCTGCGCCAGGCCAAAGATCATCAGGCGAACAAAGGTCTGAAACGTAAAGTCGCCGCTGAGGATATTATCCAGCGCGCGATACGAGAGCAGCAGAATAAAGATCATTCCGGCGATGTAAAGCAGAAGCCGCACCGGATCGGCGGTCATCCAACTGATGACCCGTGCAGAGAAGGATTTATGGGTCAGCCGCGCCGCAGAGGGCGTGACCGACGGTGTGGAACTTGCCATGATCTGTCCTAACTGCGGAACACAAAATCCTGACGAAATACAGAGGTGAGAGCCACAGGTGTGGCCCTGCACCTCTGCGAAGGGCAAGACCCAATCGTACTTGCCCGCAGTCGCTTAAATCGCGGAAATGACAGAGCCAGTTCGCCGATCAGCCGCCCGCTTCTTCGGTGGCTTCTTCGGTCGCCATCGGGTCCATCATTTCATCACCCATCAGCGATGTGCCTTCGACCACATACTCCAGCGTTTCGTAAGCGCCGCTCATCACCTGGAAGAAGCCGATATCGCCGGAAGCGCAGTCGCCCATGCCATTGCAGGACAGCACGCCGGAGAGACCCGCGACCGGTTCTTCTGCGCCGTAAGAGCGGATATAATCGCGCAGGGCCGCGCGGCTGACGACGAGATTGCCATCGTCGTCGATCGAGCCAACCGCTTCGATCGCGTCGAGGATGACATTGGTGGCGTCATAGGAATAGGTGTGGAAGGCCGCCGTCGGTTCCAGCCCATAGGTTTCCACGTAACGCGCCACGAAGGAATCGACCGCTTCGCCAGCGGGCGGGATCGGGGACGAGGCATAAACGCCTTCCGCCGCTTCCTCACCGGCCTGGCTGATCAGTTCCGGCGTGCGGATACCATCCGCACCCATGAAGGGCGTCTCTGCCAGACCCACTTCAGCGCGCTGCTGAATCAACCGCGCCGCTTCCGCCGGGAAACCGCCGAAGTAGATCAGGCCGGGCTGGGCCGCCGCCACATCTTCCAGCAGGGTACGGAAATCGGTGTCGCCAACCGACACCGCATCGGCAAACACCACCTCGCCGCCGAGCGCGGTAAAGGCTTCAGCCAGCACATCCGTCAGACCCTCACCGTAGGGGCTGCCGTCGTGGATGGTGGCGACGGAGGTCACGCCCAGTTCTTCAAAGATGAAGCGGGCCGCCGCCGCACCCTGGAGCGAGTCGTTGGGCGTGGTACGGTTGAAGCTGGCAAAGCCGTCTTCGGGATCGGTCAGGTTCGGGGCGGTGCAGCTCGAGCTGATCATCGAGTAGCCCGCTTCGTCGAAGATCGGGCCTGCGCCCGCGCACGCACTGGAGCAGGTGGGGCCAACGACGGCGACGATACGCGGATCAGAGGCGAACAGGCTGGCGACGGCCTGCCCACCCTCACGCGAACACTGGTCGTCCTGAACATCGAGCGCGAGTGTGAATTCGACCTCACCGACCGTCACCGACGGGCGATCTTCCAGCGCCAGTTCGACGCCGCGGACAATATCCTCACCCAGCGGGACCAGACCTTCGCCGGAAAGAATAGTCGCCAGGCCGATGACGACATCATCGCCGGGTTCGACCACGATGGAAGGGCCGTCGTCCTGAGCGACCACACTCGGAATAAAGAGCGCGGCCAGCATCACCAAAACCCCAAACAACAAGAGTCTGTTCTTCATTTTTGCCTCCTTGACTGGTAACGAAGCAAACATCCCACTTGAACAGCGATGGTTTCGCCTTGCAAACGGGCTTTCGCTTTGGCCGGGATTTTACGCGATCGATCGAATTACGCAAGCGCCGTTAATGTCCAACCAATGTGGGCTTAAGTCAGTTGTGGAAGGAGACAAAAAAGGCACACGGTTAGAGTGTGCCTGGGATTTCAGCAGTGAAAGCCTGTCAGCTCCCCCGGATCAGGATCGCGTTGATCTGCGGCGGCGGGGAGGTGCTTTCAAAGGTGATGGTCAGCGCGCCGTCAGTGACATTGACCGCCGTGAACGTCAGCGTAGCTGCCTGATACGCGCCGGGCGCAGCGGCATGAATATCGAAATCGACGCTTGTGGGCGCGGCTTCAACCGTGATGTCGAAGACGCGCACGCCGCTGGCGGCCACTGTGCCGTCGATCTCCGCGAAGAACAGGGTTACATCGTAGTTGCCCGGCGCCGGAACCGGGATGCTGTAGACCGTCATGCCCTGGCGCGCAGACTGATGTACGGGCTGCGACTCTGCCGAAACACCGCCGATTGACGTTCCGGCGGGATTAACCGTCACCACTGTACCATCGGCGACAAAGGGCGCATCCGCCAGCCAGGCTCGCCCGGTGACTTCGGTGAAATCTGCCACGCCGCCCGCATCGATGTTCAGCGCGAACAGGGGTGTGTGTGGGCTGCTGACACCGTTGTTCGCGCTGTTTGCGTCAAAGGTTGCGGCGGACGCAAAGCCATTGATCGTGAAGCTGCTGGCGGTACTGACCGTGCCGCGAATCTGAAGCGTCGCGCTCGCGCCGTTCGCCAGGCTGGTCATCGTCCACAGGCCGCTGCCAATATCATAAGCGCCGACGCTCGCCATGATCACGACATTGTTGAACGCCGCAGGTGGAACCGGCGCACCCACCGTAATCGTCTGAGCGTCGTGCGGGCCAAGATTGGTGAGCGTATACACATACTCAAACGGTTCGTACTGGTAGACGATTGGCGTCAGCACGGCCAGGCTTAATTGCAGATCTGCCGACTGGATCGTCACAACCAGATTGCCCGTGTTATCGCCCGGATTGGGGTCAGATGATGTCGCGCTGACGGTGATCGGATGGTTAATGGTGACACCCTGCGTGCCGGGGTTGGCCGTGGCTGCCAGCACCAGATCGATCGGCGCGCCGGGATTGAGCGTTCCGATCGTCCACGTATCTGTGCCGCTGTCATACAGACCGGTGGCCGTGGTCGCGCTGACGTAGGTCAGTTCTGCCGGGATCAGATCGGTGAACGACACGGCGGTGGCTGCGTTCGGGCCGTTGTTGGCAACCGTCACGCGGTAATTGACGACCTCGCCCACCGTTGGCGGCTGTGAGTTCAGCAGCGTGACAGAGACGACCAGATCGGCGGATGGCGCAGTGACCGCGACGACCGCACTGGCGCTGTTATCACCGGGGTTGGCATCCCCTTCCGGGCTGGACGCGGTGGCCGTGTTGGTGATCACATCCCCGACCGCGCCGGTGACAACCGCCGTGATCGTCAGCATGGCCGAACCGCCAGGGTTGATCGTGCCGACCGTCCACAGACCGCTGACGGCATCATAGGTGCCCTGCGTGGCGGCAGACGTGCTGAAGGTCAGCCCGGCGGGGAGCAGATCCGTCACTGTCACCGCCGCCGGCGATGGCCCCACGCTGCTGACAGTCACGGTAAAGGTCACCGTCTGGCCGGGGATTGGGTTAGGCGCATCGACGGTCTTGGTCACGGACAGATCAGCGCCCACCGTGATCGCGGCACTGGCCGAATTGTTCGCCGGATTGGGGTCGAACTGCGCAGTATCGATGGTGGCCGTGTTGGTAATCGTCGTGCCGAGGGCCGCCGGTTCAACGCTGGCCGTGATCACCAGGGTCACGGTCTGCCCCACGACCAGATCGCCGACCGCCCACACACCCGGCCCGGCGCTGTACGTCCCGGCGCTGGGCGCTGACGACACAAAGGCCAGTCCCGCAGGCAGGAGATCATCGACGAACACATTCTGCGCGTTCTCCGGCCCGTTGTTGGTCAGTGTCAGGGTGAAGGCCACCGATTCGCCGACGGCTGGCGCAGGGTTATCGACCGTCTGGCTGATCGACAGATCGACTTCGCGCACCGTCACCGACGCACTGGCGGAATTGTTGCCCGTCACGCCTTCGATCTCCGCCGCGCTGATGCTGGCCGTGTTGGTCAGCGTGCTGCCGACAAAGCCATTCGCCACCACTGCGGAAAGGGTCAGCGTTTCTGAAGCGCCGTTCGCCAGTGTGCCGATCGTCCACAGGCCGGAGCCAGGGTTATATGAACCCGTGCTGACCGTGTGCGAGCTGTAAGTCAGACCGGCAGGGAGCGCGTCATCGACCTCGACACTGCTGGCCGTCTGCGGGCCGTTGTTGGAGGCTGTGATCGTGAAAGTGACGGTTGTGCCGGTTCCCGGAGACGGGTTATCAACTGTTTTGTTCACCAGCACGTCGATCTCACTCACTGTGATGTTCACGCTATCGGACGCGCCGCCGGGATCGCCCTGATCCGACGTGGCAGTGGCGGTATTGGTGATCGTCCCGGTCACGCTGCCATCAACGGATGCCGTAAGCGTGAGGGTCGCCACATTCCCAACCGGCAGCGAACCGATCGTCCACGCGCCGGAACCGGGGTTATAGGTTCCAATGGTAGTGGTGTGCGTGCTGTAAGTCAGACCGGCGGGCAGCACATCAGTCGCTACCACATTGGTTGCGTTGAAAGGCCCGTCATTGGCGACCACCACAGTAAATATCACCACATCGCCGGCTTCGACGTTGGTCTGGTTTACGGTCTTGACGACACGCAGATCAGAAACGAACACAAACACATTGACGTTCGCCGTGTTGTTGGACTGGCGCGGGTCGCAGCCGGATACAGGCACAACCGGACAGGTTCCATCCACACTCGCCGTGTTGGTGATAATCGTTCCGTTCATACCCATATCGACCTGCGCGTCGATCGTCAGCGTCTCACTGTCGCCGTCCGCCAGCGCGCCGATCGTCCACAACCCGGAAATCGGATCATACGTGCCGGTCGTCTCAGTATGACTGACATAGCTCAGGCCGGAGGGCAGCAGATCGGTCACTTCCACATTCTGCGCCAGCCGTGTGCCGTCGTTGGTCACGGTGATCGTAAAGGTGATGGGATCGCCCTCAAACGGCGCGTTGTTATCCACCGTTTTGGTGACGCGCAGATCCGCCCACGGCACGCTGACCGTGCGGCTGGCGCTGTTATTGCTGGTGTTGGCTTCGCCCAGGGTGGACGCCGTGCCGATCGCGGTGAACTGGCTGCCGACTGAGGTCGAATCGACGGTGGCACGATATTCCAGTTCCGCCGTCGCGCCGCCAGCCAGCGACCCCACCGACCATGTGCCCGCGCTATCGTCATAGGCTCCGGTGGTCACGCTGACCGATCCGCCAACAAGCGACACATCGCCAGAATTGATCAGCACCGAGGCATTGACGGCCTGCCCGGTTCCCAGATTGTTGAGCGTAAAGGTGTAGACGATCTCCTGGCCTTCAAACGCGATCGTCTCGCTGAGATTGAGCAGCAGTTGCAGATCGGGCGGGGCGACGACCACCGTGATCGAGGCGCTGTCGTTGCCGCTGTCGGGATCGATTTCGGCGCGGGTCGCGCTGGCTGTCGAAGTCACCGCCTGCCCGGCTGTGCCCATGTTGACCTGGGCCGTGATGAGCAGCGTGCGGGTCGCGCCGGGGGCGATGGTTAACCCGCTAATGCTCCAGACCCCGCTGGAATAGGTTCCCACCGGGTTAGACGCGGTGTAGGTCAGGCTGGCGGCAGGCAGGGTAAGTTCGGCGCTGACGCTGGTGGCAGGCTGAGGGCCGTTATTGGTCAGCAGCACCTGGTAGGTAATCACGCTGTCCTCGTCCGGCGTGGTGTCGCTCACAGACATCGAAACCGCCAGATCAGCGACCGCCTCCTGCACGCTGATGTTCTGCGCGGCGCTGTTATTGCCCACGTTCGGATCGGGTTCGATACCGTTGACGGAGAGTGTGGTGGGGATCGTCGTGTTTGCCGTGCCGGAATTGACACTTACCGTAATCTGAATTGACACCGTGGCCGCCGCGCCCAGGCCGCCGATCGTCCAGCCGCCGGTGATCGGATTAAATGTGCCGCCAGAGGTGTTGCTGACATGGGTCAACCCGGCAGGCAGCGAGATCGTCCCGGTGACGCCGGTGGCCGCGTTCGGGCCGTTGTTGGTCACAGAGGCGGTGAAAACGATGTTGTCCCCTTCAAGCGGTGACGCGCTGCTGACGGCCCACGTCACAGCGAGATCGGCCTGCGCCGGGATGGGGGTAAAAGTGGGCGTAAAGGTCGGCGTGAACGTGGATGTGGGTGTGAACGTATTGGTCGGGATAATGATCACCCACGGCGTTGCAGTCGGCGCAATCGGCGTATTGGTGTTGGTAGGCGGCACAAAGGACAGCGGGGTCGGTGTAGGGGTAGGGGTAAACGTTGCACCGGGAGCTGCCGTTTGAGTAGCGGTCGATGTTGCCGTCCGCGTCGTACTGGCGGTCGGCGTTGGGGTCATCGTTGTCGTCCGCGTGGCCGTCGATGTCTCTGTACGGGTGGCAGTGGCCGTGCGCGTCGAAGTCGCTGTGGCGGTCGCGGTAGCGATACGAGAGGCAGTTGGCGTGCGAGTGGCGGTCTCAGTAGGGATTGATCCCGCCGTGGCCGATGCCGCCGCGCTGGTGGGCGACGTTGGGTTTTCAGGCGCGCCTGGCACATCTGGCGCGGTTTCATCATCGGGGCTGCCAGTGGCTGCCAGCACCGTTTCTTCCGCGTCGGAAGCAGTCGGCGTGGGGTTGATCTGAGCGACATCCGGCCCAGGCTGGATCGTCCCCGTGCCGCGCGCCGCCAGTTCACGGATCGCCCGGCTGGTGGCGATCGCCTCTTCGGCGATCAGCGTGCCCAGGGCGGGATCCACCCGGCTGAACTGTGCCACACGCCAGGAACTGTAATCCGCCGTGACCAGTGGATCGATCTGAGTATCGAGCGAACTGGATTGGATCGACCACAGGCCAAGCTGCGACGCGCACAGGATGGTAGCGATCAGCATCGGGGCCAGCAGCAGCAGCCACCGGCTGATCCGCATCCGTCGCGTCGATGTCTGGCCGTGTTCTGTCATCGTCATCAGTTCGCCATACTCCCTGCCCGGTTCGGCAGTTCAACAGTTACGATCGTCCCAAAATCCGGCTTGCTTTCCAGCGTGATCTGGCCCCGATGCGCCTCCACGATCTGGCGGGACAGATACAACCCCAGGCCCAGGCCGCGCGCATCGGTCGGCCCGGCATCCGCAGAACGCCCGCGATACATCCGTTCAAAAACCTTGTCGATCTCGTCGGCATCGATCCCAACCCCGCTGTCGATCACACTGATCCGGACATGGTCGGCATGATCCTCAGCGAACAACTCCACCAGACCGCCCGGCAGCGTATAGCTGTAGGCATTGCGGATCAGATGATCCAGCAGCTGAGACAGCCGCACCGGATCGGCTCTGATCCACAAATTCTGAGACGGCAGCGTCAGCAGAAAGCGCAGTTCGCGCGCGTCCAGCGCAGGCTTCCAGCGCTGATAGGCATCGCCGACCAGATAGGCCACGTTGCACGTCTCGGTTTCCACCCGGAAGCGGTTGGAGATCATCTCACTCACGTCGATCGACTGGTTGATCAGCCGTTCGAGCGTCGTCAGGCTGTCGGTCGCGCGTTCCACAAACCCGGCGCTCTGCGCGTTCATGCGCGAGCCTTCAAACATGTGCACCAGATCGACGTAGCCGCGCGCGGCTGAAAGCGGTGTGCGCAGTTCGTGGGAAAGCTGAAGCATGAGTTCGTCCTTGAGCTTTTCTGACTGGATGATGGCGGTGATGTTGTGAAAGACGATCACATACCCCAGGATTTCGCCGGAGGCCATCGTCACGGGCGTGGCGGTTACACTGAAGTGCTGCTCACTCAAATTCACGACCTGGGCCGCCGCCAGTCGTTCGGGCTGGCGCAGCAGCCGGGTAAATTCACTGCGCTGTTCCCGATCCTCGCTCAGCGCTTCGATCAGGTCTTCGGCTGTGCGGTTGAACAGGATGATTTTACCGCGCAGATCCTGCACGATGACCGGGTCGTTGATGCTGCTTAACACCGCGTCACGACGGGCGGTTTCTTCCACCTGCTGGATGTAGAGGGTATTGATCTCTTCATTGCGGCGGACGAGGTTGTCCGTCATGTGGTCGAATGAGACGGCCAGTTCGCCCAGTTCATCCGGGGTCTTGAGCATCACCCGGCGGGAGAGATCGCCCTCACGGATGGCGCGTGTGGTGCTGACCAGCCGATCGATCGGGCGCGTAATGGTGCGGGCGACGACAAAACCGAGGATCGCCACCGTCATGAACAGCGCGGAAAACAGCAGGCCAAGCACATTGCGGCTGGTGCTGCTGCGTTCGACCACGAAATTGCTGGGCAGACCCACCGCCAGCAGCCCGACGGACTCGCTGCGGAGCCGAAATGGTGCGTAAAGCACCTGATATGGGCGGGCTTCAAGAGTCAGCGGACGCACGGGGGTGCTGTCCTCCGCCTCCTCCATTAACCCGGCAGCGACATCCGCCTCAAGCCGCAGGGCTTCCAGATCGCCGCGAAAGGTCGTGCCGAGGACTTCCCCGGCGCTGGTATATAACGTCACCGCAGAAAGCGACTGCTCACTGACACGGCGTACCAGCGTTTCTGCCCTGATGCCGACCGTAACGCCTCCGACCAGCAGATCATCACTGTTATAAACCGGGCCGCTGACAAAAAACAGCGTTCCGGCGTCATTTTCGATAATATCGACATATTTGTCGCCCAGCGGATCGACCTCTTCGCCCAGCACCCCCCGAATGCCCTGCCACGTCGAAAGATCGGGCAGCTCGACCGGATTATAGGCCAGATTTTCGCCACGCCGCAGATACAGCAGCGGTTGGGCAGCAGCGTTGAAGATCAGCCATTCGTCCATCTCCACGTTCGCCGCGACTGGACGCAGCCACAGATCAAGGTTGGCTGTGTCCGCTTCGGAGATCGCCTCCGCCACGCCTTCCGTATAGACCATCAGGCGCAGGGTGGAGAGCAGTTGTCGTTCGGTATCCACAATGGTATTGGTGGCCGCGCTGGCGCTGTCCAGAAGCTGATTGTTGAGGCGCTCCTGAATGCTGCCAGAGACCAGCTGCGTGACGATGTACACCCCGATACCCGCGATCACCACAATAGCAAGCAAAAACGGCCCGATGATCCGAACGTTGACACCGGGGTAAAATCGGCGTGTGCGCTGCCTTTGTGAAACGTCGGCAGTGGTCATGATCTCGCCCTGCTCAATATCGTCCATGCACGTAATCCCCGATAGTGCGGTTGACGGGACTGGCTGCCTGCCGCAACCGAACAAACGGGCCGATTCGCACACTTCCATTATAGGGGTATATCAATGCAGCATCAATTCTTGGGAGGTTTGTGTCGTAGACTTTTCCTACGAAATTCATAATAATGTGAGAGTATGGAAGTGGTACGGGTAATTTTTTACGCTAGAGACGGCAGGCCAATATGATGCACGTCGTACATCTGGAAGACGATGGCCCCCTGCGCGATATTCTGAAGGTCGCGCTTCAGGCTGTCGCGCCAGACATCAGACTTCGCCAGTTTATTGACAGCGACTCCGCGCTGGAATATATCCGCGCCAATGGAGACGCGGTCGATCTGTTCATCCTGGATATTCGCGTGCCGGGCACGATGGACGGTATGCAGCTGGCGGGGAAAATCCGCGAACTGAAATGCACCGGTGCGATCGCGATCACATCGGCGTTTCGCGCGCCTGATCGCACTCTGCTCAACCAGCTTAACTGTCAGTGGTTCGCCAAACCCTGGCACATCATGGAAGTGACCGAGAAGCTGATCCCCCTCTCAAGGCGCTCATAAGCATCGCACCGCTCGCTCACCAGCGCTGATCCCGTCATCGGCGGTTTTAGCGCGCGTGGACATCGGCGCTGGAAAACAGATCGACCACTGCATTACAATGATCGCCGTTTAATTCTACACTGCGCTGTGTCTGACGCCGCACGGTGAACGCGGCCTGTTCAACCGGGAACAACCTCATGAGGCACGACGGTGGCTGAAGCCAGAAACGATGGTGGTGTCACAAAATTCTATATCATCTGGTTCAGCCAAATCCTCTCCCTCTTCGGTAGTAACATGACCACCTTCGGCCTGGGCGTCTGGGTCGTCCAGCAAACCGGATCAGCCACGGAATATGGCCTGACGGTGCTGTTCTCGCTGGTCCCGGTATCGCTGACCGCGCCGATCGCTGGCAGCATTATCGACCGTGTCGATCGACGGCTGGTGATGGTGATCAGCGATTCGCTTTCGGGACTGAACACGCTGGTCGTGCTGCTGCTTCTGACAACTGGCAACCTGCAACTCTGGAATATTTACTTCGCGGCGGTCGCCAACGCGGTCTTCAGCACCTTTCAAGGCCCGGCCTATCAGGCATCGATCAGCCTGCTGCTGCCGAAATCGATGTATGGGCGCGCCGCCGGCCTGCTCCAGCTTGGGGAGGCGCTGGCGCTGCTGGTCGCCTCGCCGATCGCCGGTCTGCTGCTGGCGATCATCGCCCTGCCGGGGATCATGATCCTCGATCTGACCACGCTGACCTTCTCGCTGGTGATCTTGTACTTCATCCGCCTGCCGCGCCCGAACAGCTTTAACGGCAACGGAGCAGCCCACAACGAGCCGCGCCGGTCGGTGATCAGCGATTTTATCTTCGGCCTGCGCTATATCCTGCGCTGGCCGGGCTTCCTCGGCATGACGTTATATGTGGCCGTCTTCCTGCAAATCCTGTTTGGCTTCGCGCAGATTCTGATCTTCCCGATGGTGCTGAGTTTCACCAGCGAAGAAGTGTTCGGATTCGTGGTCGGCGCAATCGGCATTGGCGCGCTGGTGGGCGGCATTCTGATGGCAGCCTGGGGCGGCCCCAAACGACGCGCGCGCGGCATCTTCATCTTTTCGATCCCATACGGCCTGGCGATGATCCTGGGCGGGCTGGCGCCCGACCCCCGGCTGGTGGCCCTGGCTGGCTTCATCCTGGCGATCGCGCACGCCATGATCACCGGCTGCAACCGGGCGATCTGGCAGGTCAAGATCGCGCCGGAGGTGCAGGGGCGCGTCTTCACCCTGCGGCTGCTGATCGCGGTTGGCGCACAGGCCGTGGGGGTGGCCCTGGCTGGCCCGCTGGCTGATCGTGTCTTCGAGCCGTTGATGGCCGTTCAGATACGGCTGAACAACCCCACACTGCTCTCGCCGATCCTGATCCAACAGGGTCCGCTGGCGGACAGCGTAGGCAGCATCATTGGCGCGGGGGCTGGGCGCGGCTATGCGCTGATGTTCATCGCGCTGGGTGTGCTGGTCCTGATCTTCAACGTGATCGCCTTGCTCAACCCGCGTGTTCGACGGCTGGACATCGAGATCCCGGACGCCGTGCCCGACGATGATCCACTGTCTGCCCCGGCGGTCACTTGATGGTGGTGTTATAGACGACATTGACCAGAAAGCGCAGCGACGACCACTCGAACGCGGCGCGTGTGGTCGGGTTGAAATACTTCTTCAGATACCAGCGAAACAGCGGAAAGCGCAGCAGCACCGGCACCAGATCGACCGGGCGGTTGTTCTCCCGCCGCTCCAGTTGAACATCCAGCCTGGGTTTGCGATACTGGCTCACGTCCAGATTATGCCATACCCCGTTGGTGGTAAACTCGCTGCCTTTCAGGCTGACGCGGAAGTTGGAAGTGGCCGCTTCACTGAAGAGGTTGTCGATGTCTTCCTGCGAAAACTGCGGGGCCATCCCCACACCGTTGCGATAGCTCACCACAAACACCGGCTTCTGGTACTGATACCTGTCGATAATCCGCTCGACGTACAGGTTGCTGACCTTGCCGTCGGCGCGCGGCAGCGCATGATTTTCAAACAGCACGTAGTCCTGGAGGTTGGGCTTGGCGGCCATGTCGATGGCGTAGATGTACTTGGGGTCGAACTTAGGATCGTAGAAGTTTGACCCGAAGACCATCCCGCCACGATGCGCCGCGTCCGCCAGAGTCGCAATATATTGGGTGTTGGCCCGCATCCGAAACTCGAGATAGGCCAGCGTCAGCGCCGGGTCGCGCTCGAAATCGTCCGGGATAGTGTGACCGGTCTCCGCGCGGAACGCCGCCTGCGCCGCTGCGGAGTAATCGCCGCAGAAGACGAAAGGAAGCTGACCGGCCGGCGCGGGAACCCCTAACTGACCGTGCTGGATGTTATCCACGAAGATGCCGTCAAAGCCCAGTCCGTGGGTATCTTCGATTTTTTTGACCACGTAATTTACGTAATCCGGGTTGTGGATCGAACACATCCAGCGGCCCTTATAATAGGTGATCAATCGGCTGCGTTCATCGCGCGCCCACCATTCCGCCTTATCCGGGAACTCATCGTAGACCAGGTTCGGTCCCTGGATGTAAGCGTGCAGCCGAATCCCAAGCCGCTTGAAGTTCTCCACACGCTCAATCAGAAACTGACGGTCTTCCTGCTCGGTTTTATCGGAAAAGCCCCATGAATAGGTCGCCCAGAAATCTGTAATGCCGAACAGATCCCGCACACGGGCCAGATAATCGTACTCGTAACTGGACAGAAGGCTTTTTTCGTCGATGCGGGGATTAAAATACTTGACCTTGATCATGCGTATGGTGCCAGGCCCCGCCCAGCAGTAATAACCGATGCGATCCAGCATGGTGCGTCCTCAGAATGCGTGCCATGTGATTTTTCCAGCGCGGTATCTTAGCCCCGATGTGCCGGGACGATCAAGATTGTTCATCTAATTCCAACCCATCCCCTGCTGACCAACGGCTATACTTTGCACAGGGCTTGTGCGATAATTGGGCGAAAGTCCCTAAGACA
>Ga0224723_1001078_pt1 | contig 17250 bp, 10 predicted proteins | sample Balambano_FR2_Me_FD_161647 | JGI IMG/M metagenome (GOLD analysis project Ga0224723, IMG submission 161647) | Freshwater sediment microbial communities from Lake Towuti, South Sulawesi, Indonesia - Balambano_FR2_MetaG | ecosystem: Environmental > Aquatic > Freshwater > Lake > Sediment | place...
GGCGGCGTGCCATCCCCAACCACGGTCTCGCCGCCATAGACGGCGGCGCTGGAGGCGAACATCAGCCGCGGCGGAGCTTTCAGCTTGCGGCAGGCGTTCAGCACATGACGCGTTCCGTCGAGATTGACGGCGTAGCCAAGGTCGAGATCGGCCTCGGCGCCCGCGCTGACCACAGCGGCGAGGTGCCAGACGCTGCCGGTATCCGGGGTAATCAGCGCCTCGACCTGCGCGCGGTCGGTGATGTCGCCGGTCACGGTCTTCAGCCGGGCGTCCGCCGCCATGGGCGGGTTCGGCGCGGCCTGGTCGAACAGCACGATCTCCGAAATCTGCACGCGGGCGCCGTCAGTGCCGATTGTCTCGCCGTCCCGCAGCAGCCGCTCCGCCAGCTTGCGTCCGACGAAGCCCGTTCCTCCCGTGATCACAACGCGCATGGTTCACTTCTCCATTCCGCAGCGGAGCCGGCATCCGCCAGCCTTGCGCACCCTTGTCATTCCCGCGAAAGCGGGAATCCAGTACGCAGCAGTGCCTCGCCCGCTCCTTCTAAGCTCGTCCCGGCTGGATTCCCGCTTTCGCGGGAATGACAGCGCAGCGGCTGGGAGCGCCGTCCAATCAACCTTCTCGGCACTCCTGCATCGATCCAAACCGAGGCTGCGCCGGAGCTTGAAAAAATCGATGCACAGCGAAAAAGCCGGGACACTGGCGCATGAACGAAGTGAATGCGTCAGTGCACTAATGGTTGTTGCGCGGCACGCCGAAGGTTTCGGCCACGCGCTGATATTTCACCGCATTCTCTAACACGCCCCCGGTGTCGAGCTGGCCGACATAGCTGCGATAAATCTCCTGCCAGGGCGTCTGGTTGACGATCTCCGGCAGCTTCAGCTCTCGGCGACGTGCGCTGAGTTCCTCGTCCGAGATCAAGATGTCCGCGCGGCGCTTGCCCAGGTCGATACGGATGCGGTCGCCCGTTCGCAGCAGCGCCAGCCCGCCGCCCACGGCCGCTTCCGGCGAGGCGTTGAGGATGGAGGGGCTGCCGGAGGTTCCGCTCTGCCGGCCGTCGCCGATGCAGGGCAGCTCCGGTATGCCGCGTTTCACGAGCGCGTCGGGCGGCAGCATGTTGACGACTTCGGCCGCGCCCGGATAGCCGACCGGGCCGCATTGCCGGATCACCAGAATGTAGTGTTCGTCGATCTCAAGATTGGGATCGTTGATGCGCTGATGGTAGTCCTCCGGTCCGTCGAACACGATGGCGCGGCCTTCAAAAGCGCCCTCGTCACCGGGCCGTTGCAGATAGCGGCGCTGGAAGTCGTCCGAGATCACTGAAGTTTTCATGATCGCGCTGTCGAACAGATTTCCCCTCAGATGCGCAAAGCCCGCCTTCTGCTTCAGGGGATTGTCGAAGGGGCGGATGACCTTACGGTCGTTATTGGGCGCGTTGCGGTTGTTCTCGCCGATGCTGCGGCCCGTTACCGTCACCGCGCCTTCGCGGATCTTGCCGTGGCGGATCAGCTCGGCGATCACGGCGGGAAGGCCGCCGGCGCGGTAATAGGTCTCGCCGAGATATTCCCCTGCGGGCATCATGTTGACGAGCAGCGGGATGTCGTAGCCGATACGGTCCCAATCGTCATTGGTCAGCTCGACGCCGATGTGACGGGCGATCGCGTTCACATGAGGCGGGCAGTTGGTGGAAGCCCCGATCGCGGAAGCGCAAACGATGGCGTTCTCGAAGGCTTCGCGGGTCATGATCGCGGAGGGTCGCAGTTCCTCATGCACGAGAGCGACGATGCGCTTGCCGGTCTCGTAGGCGATCTGCCCTCGCTCGCGATAAGGCGCGGGGATCGCCGCGCAGCCGGGGAGCGTCATGCCCAGCGCTTCGGCCATGGCGTTCATCGAAGACGCCGTGCCCATCGTGTTGCAATGCCCGACGCTCGGCGCAGAAGCCGCCACCATGTCGATGAAGGTGTCGTAGTCGATCTCGCCCGCGGCGTGGCGGCGCCGCGCCTCCCACACGACGGTGCCGGAGCCGGCGAGCTTCCCCTCGAAATGGCCGTCGAGCATCGGCCCGCCGGAGAGCACGATGGCGGGGAGGTCCACCGTCGCCGCGCCCATCAGCATGGCCGGGGTGGTTTTGTCGCATCCGGTTGTCAGCACCACGCCGTCGAGCGGGTAGCCGTAGAGAACTTCGACGAGGGTGAGATAAGCGAGGTTGCGGTCGAGCGCGGCGGTGGGGCGCTTGCCGGTCTCCTGGATCGGATGGACCGGGAATTCGAACGGGACGCCCCCGGCGGCGCGAATGCCGTCGCGAACGCGGCTGGCCAGCTCGATGTGGTGGCGGTTGCACGGGGCGAGATCGCTGCCGGTCTGCGCGATGCCGATGATCGGCTTGCCCGATTGCAGCTCCTCGCGGGTCAGGCCGAAATTGAGATAGCGTTCGAGATAGAGCGCCGTCATGCCAGGGTCGGCGGGGTTGTCCCACCACAGCGTGCTGCGCAGCGGCTTGGCTTTACCGTTCTGGCTCATACCTCATTCTCCATGCCGAGCCCCATATAGACGAAACCTCATTTAGCTCAGAGCAAGCCATACGGCGCAGCCGCTCCCCTCCCAAGAGAGGAGGGTGGGGGGAGGGTATCGCAATTATCAACCGATCTTTACCCCTCACCCTGTCCTCTCCCCTAGGAGAGGGGGGACGATGGCCTCGACACATGTCGGACCGGCTCGCTTTGCGAGCAAGCGATTACTCCTTCACCGCGCCGGTCATGCTGGACACATAGTGCTCCACAAAGAACGAATACAGAATGACCACAGGCAGCGAGCCGAGCAGCGCGCCGGCCATCAGCGAGCCCCATTCATAGACGTCGGAGCGCACCAGCTCGGTCAGCACGCCCACGGGCACCGTCTTGTTCTCGGAGGAGGCGATAAAGGTCAGCGCGTAGATGAACTCGTTCCAGGACAGGGTGAAGGCGAAGATGCCCGCCGAGATCAATCCCGGCACGGCAAGCGGCAGCGTGATCTTGGTGAGGATCTGCCATCGGCTCGCCCCATCGATCAGCGCGCATTCCTCCAGCTCATAGGGGATCGACCGGAAATAGCCCATCAGCAGCCAAGTGCAGAACGGCATGAGGAAGGTGGGGTAGGTCAGGATCAGGGCCAGGGGCGAGTCGTAGAGGCCCAGCTTGAACACGATCAGCGCGAGCGGGATGAACAGGATCGAAGGCGGCACCAGGTAAGCCAGGAAGATCGACAGCCCCACCCAGCGCGAGCCCGAAAAGCGCAGCCGCTCGATGGCATAGGCCGCGAACACCGCGAACACCAGCGAGATGAAGGTCGCCGCGACCGAGATCACGATCGTGTTCCAGAACCAGTTCGGATAGGAGGTCTCGAACAGCAGGTAGCGGATGTGGCGCAGCGTCGGCTCGGAGACCCAGAACGGGCTGTAATTGTCGTAGTCGGTGAGCTGGTGATTGGGTTTGAGCGCGGTGATGCTCATCCAATAGAAGGGGAACAGCAGCACGAAGACGAAAACCGACAGCGGCAGATAGGTGGTGACGAAGCGGCGCAGGCGGCTGTCGAGATAGCGCATGCCCTCGCTGTCATGGGGGTTGTCTTTGATGACCGTGCCGGCGCTGTCGTCCTGGCGGGCATAGCTGCTCATGTCAGTCCCTCCCGCCCTGCTGCCATTTGCGCCGCTGCAGGCCGAAATAGCTGAAGAGGATCGCCGCCAGCAGAAATGGGATCATCGCGACGGCGATGGCCGCGCCCTCGCCGAGCTGGCCGCCGGGGATGGCGCGCTGGAAGGAGAGCGTCGCCATCAGATGGGTGGCGTTCACCGGCCCGCCGCGCGTCAGCACGTAGATCAGCTGAAAGTCGGTGAAGGTGAGCAGCACCGAAAAGGTCATCACCACGGCGATGATGGGCGTCAGCATCGGCAGCGTGATGAAGCGGAAACGCTGCCAGGCCGTGGCTCCGTCGAGCGTCGCGGCCTCATAGAGCGATTGCGGGATGGTCTGCAGCCCCGCGAGCAGCGTGATCGCGACGAAAGGAATGCCGCGCCAGATATTGGCCGCGATGACGGACGCCCTTGCATTGGTCGGATCGCCCAGGAAATTGATCCGCGCGTCGATGAGCCCGAGCTCGATCAGCGCCCAGGAGATGATGGAGAACTGCGCGTCGTAGATCCACCAGAACGCGATCGCCGAGAGCACCGTCGGCACTACGAAGGGCAGCAGCACGATGGCGCGCAGGAACGCCTTGAACGGCAGATGCTGGTTGAGAAGCAGCGCCAGCCAGAGCCCCAGCGCGAATTTGAAGACCGAAGCGACGGTGGTGTAGAGCAGCGTGTTGAAGACGGACAGCCAGAACACGCTGTCGCCCCAGAGGATCTCGTAATTCTCCAGGCCGACGAACACGCCCTCGCGTCCGATCCGGGTGTCGGTGAATCCGAGCCAGACGCCGAGCGCCAGCGGGTAGGTGAGGAAGACCAGAAGCAGCGTGGCGGCCGGCAGCATGAACAGGAAGCCGAGCACATTGCGGTCTTCGAGGATGGAAGCGGCCCGGAAACCTGCCTTTGACCGCCCGGCGGCCGAAGCCTGGTCAGCGGTCGTGTTGGGCTGCTGAACGGTCAAGGCGACTTCCTTTGTTCGGGGGGAGGGAGAGAAGCCAAAGCCTCTCTCCCCAGTTCCGTCAGACGCGGTAATAGCGGTTGGCGCGGGTCTCGGCGCGTTTGGCCGCCTCTTCCGGCGTGCGCTGGCCGGTGACGGCCTCGGCGAACATGTCGACCAGCACATAGTCGGCCATCGTCGCCGCCGATGAGTAGCCGAGCGGGCCGGCATAGCCGTTCGGGCGCAGCAGCTCCGAAGCCTTGGCGTAAGGCGCATGGTTCGGATCGGAGGTCCAGACCGGGTTGTTGGCGTAAGCCTTCAGCGTCTGGCAGCAATAGGCGCTGGAGCCCTGGATCCAAGCATTCATCTGCGGCTCATCGAACATGAACTGAAGATAAGCCTGCGCCGCCTTGGGAAACTTCGTATATTTGAAAACCACGCACGTCGTGGTCTGGTACAGCTCCGCGGGCTTGCCAACCGGGCCGACGGGGAAAGGCACCGTCCGGATGTCCTTGGCGATCTCGGCCGTCTTCGGGTCGTTCTTGGCGGAGTAATAAAGGGACACGCCATTGGCCGTCAGGCTGATCTCACCGGCAAGGAACGCCCGGTTGTTGTTGACGTCCAGCCAGCTCTCGGTGCCGGGAATGAAGGTCTGGTAAAGCTCTTTGGCATAGTTCAGGGCGGCGATGGTTTCGGGGCTGTTGATGGCGACTTTGCCGCTCTCGTCCACCATTTTGCCGCCATGGCCCCAGAGCAGCCAATGGGCGTAGTTGTTGCCGTCGCCGACGGCCTTGCCATGCGCAAATCCGGCCGGGCGTCCTTTGGCCTTCAGCGCCTTGCAGAGCTCCAGGAAGCCCTTGGTATCTTTAGGGAACTCGGAGAAACCGGCTTCCTTCACCCAGCTGTCGCGATAGCACACGGCGTTGCCGATCGTGGCGAGCGGCAGGCCGATGAAGCGGCCGTCCTTGGTGGCATAGCCTTTCGGGCCATCATACCAGCCGCCATATTTGCTGCCGAGCTGGTTGGCCAAGTCGGTCACGTCGAGCAGCTTGTCGGGATATTGGAAGGGGTCGTCGAACCAGACGAACATGATGTCCGGGCCGGAGCCGACATTCGCGGCCACCGCGGCTTTTGGCCGGATGTCCTCCCAGCTTTCCTTGTCGATGCGGACCTCGATGCCGGTTTTCTCGGTGAACTTCTTCGTGTTGGCGAGCCAGGCGTCTTCGTCGCCCTTCACGAAAGGCGACCAGCGCAACACACGCAAGGACGCGCCCTTCTCCGGCTCGATCGCGCCTTGAGCCGCGGCCGGCTGGCGGCCGACCATGCCGCTGAGGCCCGCCGCCGCGGTGGCCCCGACGCCGAGCTTGATTGCATCGCGTCTGGTAATCTTCGACATTCTTCTCCTCCCATGGGTTTCGGGGCTGCACCAACGCCCCGCTTTCAGTAAATGTTAGGCGCTATGAGGCGAGCCGGATCGACTTTCCGGTCTCGCTGTCGAACAGGTGAACCACGTCGAGCCGCGGCTGCAGGCCAATCTGCTCGCCCGGGCTGAAGGCATGGCGCTCGGTGAAGCTGGCGCAGATATCGGTTCCGCCAATCGTGCCGAACACGAAGGTGTCCGCGCCGGTCGGCTCGACCACATTCACCGTGGCCTTGATGCCGTTCGAGCCGAGCGTCAGATGCTCAGGCCGCACCCCATAGACGACCTGCCGCCCTTCAAGCCCGCCCACATCGGCGGGAAGGGGAAGCTGAATGCCGCTCTCCATCTCGACATGGATGTTGTTGCCGCTCCGGCGCAGGATGCCCGGCAGGAAATTCATGGCCGGCGAACCGATGAAGCCGGCGGCGAACAGATTGGCGGGGCGGTCGTACAGCTCCAAGGGAGAGCCGACCTGCTCAACGATGCCGTCGCGCATCAGCACGATGCGGTCGGCCATCGTCATGGCCTCCACCTGGTCGTGCGTGACATAGATCGACGTGGTGCGCAGGCGCTGATGCAGCGCCTTGATCTCGGTGCGCATGGCGACGCGCAGCTTGGCGTCGAGATTGGAGAGCGGTTCGTCGAAGAGGAAGACCTGCGGGTCGCGCACGATGGCGCGGCCCATCGCCACGCGCTGGCGCTGCCCGCCGGAAAGCTGGCGGGGATAGCGGTCGAGAAACTGCTTGAGGCCGAGAATGTCCGCAGCGGCGTGCACCCGCTGGGTGATCTCCGCCTTGGGCGCGCCGCGCAGCTTCATGCTGAACGCCATATTGTCGAACACGCTCATATGCGGATAGAGCGCATAGTTCTGGAACACCATGGCGATGTCGCGCTCTTTCGGCTGCATGTTATTGACCACGCGCCCGCCTATGGCGATCTCGCCACCGGAGATTTGCTCTAGCCCGGCGATCATCCGCAGCAGCGTAGACTTCCCGCAGCCCGAAGGGCCGACGAGCACCACGAATTCGTGGTCGGCGATGTCGATGCTGACGCCATGAATAACTTGGTGGTTACCGAACCGCTTGACGACATTGCGGACGTCCACTGAAGCCATATGAGCGCTTCCTCGCGAAATTCAGGATGAGTGCTGCTGAAGATGACCGGGATGCATGTTGGCAGCGCCAGGCCAGCGCAATGCTTGGCAGTGAACTGTCATGCCAATTCCTCCCGGACGCGCGCATTTTGAAAGAGCGCTTTTGTTCTTAACTAGCATAGATGCTGGAAAGGCGCACCTTCAGCCTGCAATAAATTTTTCGGTTCATCCGCGAGCCCATGTCAGGCCTCGCTCTTCGCCGGGGCTGTGTAGCGTTGTGTAATCAGCTCGGTGATGCGCTCGCGGCTTGCCGCGGCGTCTAGCTCCTCATGCTGTTCGATGGCGCGAGCTTCCTCGGCCAGGCCGGGATCCTTGATGGCCTCCTCGAACCAGCGCGAATAATCGCCGCGACGCAGATGATGAACCCAGGTGTCGGCATCGACGCCTTCGGCCATCTGAACGAAGATAATGAGATTATGGGCGCGAAGGTTGAGCTTGTTCTCCGGGCCGCGGAAGTAGAAGCTCTTGTCTTCTCCGAGCTCGCCTTCCGCATATTTGCGCAGGTGACGGCGCCGCTCGCCCTCTGGCGGGTGAATGGTGATTGCCTGCGCATTCCCCGCCCGCCAGTAATAGGCTTGGTGCGCGTCACGGTCGACCGGGATTTCCGGCGGCTCCGGTTCGCCCCGCGCTGCGCAAAACCGCGCGACGGCTTCCCTCGGCTCGGCGCCCACCCCGACCACGGAGCTGACCGACCGGATCACCTCCTCGGCCAGCGACTCCGGATGCACGGTGACGAGGATAGTCGCGGGCATCTCGCGCGGCAGCGTGGCTGGAGCCGGCTCCCAGCTCGCCGGCAGCATGTGGTGCGCCTCGTCGATCACGATCCAGTGCGGACGGCCGGTCTTTGCGCGCAGACGGGCGAGTTCCGGCAAGAGCGAGGCGAAGAAGCGGGGCCGGTCGGCGGCTTTGATGCCGAGCAGGTTCACGACAAGGCTTACATCGGGGCGCGACAGCAGCGTGATGATCTCGTCCAGACGCGGCGCCGTTCCGGCGTCGCCGAGCACGACGGCGTCACCCAGCTCGCTATAGTCGCCTTCCGGATCGATGACGCAGAACTGGTAGCTGAGCCTGTGAATCTGCTCCAGATAGGCGGTCACCACGGTGGATTTGCCCCCGCCCGAGCTTCCCGCCACGAGGAGAGGTCCATCGCGCGGATCGAGCGGCAGGCTCCGCTCATCGACGCCGATGCCGGCGACAGGGCGGTTTGCCGGCACGCTCAGCTCTCGCAAGTCACCGCCTTCAAGCAGCTCCGCCAGCTCGATGAAGCCCGCCCCCACCGCGCCCCGCGTTACGTGATCGGCTTTCTGCTTGACCGAAGGCAGCGCGTTGGCGACAGCGACGCCGCAGCCGCACAGGCTGAGGAAAGCATGGTCGTTTTCCGCGTCGCCGATGCCGACCACATTGTAAGGCGACAGCGATAGCCGCTCCAACGCCGCGGCCAGCCCGGAGGCCTTGTTGATGTTGGGCGGCAGCACCATGACGGCGCCTTTGTTGAAGATGATCTGCAGCTCCAGCCCGAGCTCGCGGATGAGCTGGAGCACGACGGTCTCGTTCGGCTCCCAGGTGGCCACGATGGTCCTGCCTACCGAGAGCGGCGTCACGCCCGCCTCCCTCAAACGCCGGATGAACGCCTCCGGCGGCGGCGGTCCGAGCGGTTCCTCACCCTTGGCGGCGGGATCGTAGAGCAGCGCGCCGTTCTCGGCGACGATCAGGTCGAAGAGGTCGTTTTGAGGGAAGACATTGAGGAGGTCCGGCAGCTCGCGTCCGGTGACCAGGATCATCCGGCGTCCCGAGTGCTTCAGTTTTTCGATCGCGGCGAGGGTCTCGGGATTCACATCTCCATGCTCGGCGATCGTGTTGTCATAATCCGTCGCCACCGCCACAAAAAACATGCAATTCGTTCCCGCTTGTTTCCACCCATGTACGCGTCACGTTTAAGCGGCGAGCGGTGATAAGGTTCCAGCCGGTAAAATTTGCGTGTGTTATGTTGCCGCAAGCGAAAAAATATTTGACTTGATCTTTGCAAAGGCAAGTCGTCCCTGGTTTGCCTATTTTACGATAAAAAGCCGACTAAGTTTTAGTCAACCCCCGGATTTCCCGCATGTTGCCCTCTTTTGGAACAATTTGATGTTATGATTGTTCTCGCCGAGTCCGAGGTCTTATGGATGATACAAAGATGAGAATCGCGCAAATCTCGCCTTTAATAGAAAGTGTGCCGCCGCGTCTTTACGGCGGCACTGAACGCATCGTGTCCTATCTGACCGAGGAGCTGGTTCAGATGGGTCACGAAGTTACGCTCTTCGCGAGCGGCGACTCCACCACCGGCGCCGAGCTTGTGAGCTGCTCAGCGCAGGCGCTACGGCTCGACCCCAATGTGCGGGAGACCGCTCCCTATTACATGCTGATGCTCGACCGCGTGTTCCGCCAGGCGGACGAATTCGACATCCTGCATTTTCATATCGACCACTTCCACTTCCCGCTGTTCCGCTCCATGGCAGGTAGAACCATAACAACCCTGCATGGACGCCAGGATATGTCGGATCTGAAACCCCTTTACGCCGGTTTTCCAGAGATGCCGCTGGTGTCGATCTCCGACAGCCAGCGCAAGCCGGTGTCCCAGGCCAATTTCGTGGCGACCGTCTATCACGGTCTCCCCACCCAGATGCATAAGCCGACCTTCAATCCGAACGGCAGCTATCTGGCCTTCCTCGGGCGCATCTCGCCCGAAAAACGCCCCGACCGCGCAATACGCATCGCCCGCGCCGCTGGCATCCCGTTGAAGATCGCCGCCAAGGTCGACAAAGCCGACGAGGCTTATTTCCGCGAGAAGATCGCCCCGCTTTTGCAGGGCGATGGCGTGGAGTTCATCGGTGAGATCAACGAGCGCCAGAAAGCGCCGTTCCTGGGCAATGCTCTCGGCCTTTTGTTCCCGATTGACTGGCCCGAGCCTTTTGGTCTGGTTATGATCGAGGCCATGGCCTGCGGCACGCCGGTGTTGGCTTTCCGCAACGGCTCAGTGCCTGAAATTGTGGAAGATGGCGTTACCGGCATGATTGTCGATACCGTCGATGAGGCAGTTCGCGTATTACCGCAGCTGCTTACGATCGACCGCAAGGGAGTTCGCCGCCGCTTCGAAGAGCGCTTTTCCGCTCAGCGCATGGCGAAGAGCTATCTTTCGGTCTACCGCTCCATGATCCGGCAGCCGCTGGTTGCGGCTTCGGAGCAGCGTCGGCGGCTAGGGCCGTCCCGGCTGGAAGAGAGCCTGAACTGATTGGAGAGACATGACCGCCGAGAACACGTTGGAGACAAACAAAAGTCCTGATGGGTTCTCGGAGGCCCCGTTTTATATCTCCGCGAGGGGACAGGCCTCGCGCACCCGGCGCACGCTGAAACAGGGCGACACCTTTCTCGTCCTTGACAGCCATGGCGACATCGGCGCGTCGGCTGGCGGCGAGGACGGCCTGTTCCATCACGACACCCGTTATCTCTCTTATCTGGAGGTCGCCCTGGACGGCCTCCAGCCTTTGCTGCTTGGATCGAATCTGCGCGACGACAATTCGATGCTCACCGTCGAATTGACCAATCCCGATATTTTCGGCGACGGTCATATCACGCTGCAGAAGGATACGGTCCACCTCACCCGCAACGTTTTCCTCTGGCAGGATACCGCCTATCAGCGCTTCGCATTGCGCAATTACGGCGACAACCCCATCACGCTGCGCGCCACGATCTATTTCGGCAGCGACTTTGCGGATATTTTTGAGGTGCGCGGCTCGCGCCGGCAGAAACGCGGCATTGTCAGCCGGCGCGTAGCGGCGCCGGATCAGGTGGTGATGACCTATATCGGTCGCGACAGCCATGTCCGGCGCACGACGGTGATGTTCGACCCCGCCCCGACCGAGGTGAATGTCAATTCCGCGTCCTTCGCGCTGACGCTGGGGCCGCGGGAGGAGACGGCGGTGTTCCTCACCGTGGGCTGCGATCAGGCGCCGGACGAACGTCCGGGCCGGTTCTTGCGCGGGTTCCTGGCCGCGCGGCGCGAGCTGCGCGCGCCGGTGCGCAATACGGCGGCGGTCGAGACCTCCAACCAGATCGTCAACGAGGTGCTCTGCCGCTCGATGTCCGATCTGTCGATGCTGATGACCGGCACCGCGGAGGGTCCTTACCCCTATGCCGGGATTCCCTGGTATTCGACCACCTTCGGCCGGGACGGGCTCATCACCGCGATGCAGTTGCTGTGGTGCGATCCAGGCATCGCCAAGGGCGTGCTGCGCCGGCTCGCGGCCTATCAGGCCAAAGCCGAAGACGCCGCCTCCGACGCGCAGCCGGGGAAGATCCTGCATGAGATGCGGGGCGGGGAAATGGCCGCGCTGCAGGAGGTGCCCTTCGGCCTCTATTACGGCAGCGTCGATTCCACCCCGCTGTTCGTCGTGCTGCTCGGCCGCTATGTCGAGCGCACGGGCGATCTGGCGACGCTCAAGGAGCTGTGGCCGGCCGCGGAAGCGGCGCTGCGCTGGATCGATCTCTACGGCGACAGCGATAATGACGGCTTTATCGAATATCAGCGCGCGACCGAGAGCGGCCTCGCCAATCAGGGCTGGAAGGACAGCCATGACAGTGTCTTCCACGCCGATGGCCGTCTGGCTCAGGGGCCAGTGGCGCTAGCTGAAGTGCAGGGCTATGTCTATGAAGCCAAGCGCCTCGCCGCGCGCTGCGCCCGGCTGCTCGGCGATGACGACCGCGCCCGCGCGCTCGACGCCGGCGCCACCCTCCTCGCGCAGCGCTTTGAGGAGGCGTTCTGGCTGGAGGATCTTGACACCTACGCCTTAGCGCTCGATGGCAATAAGGAGCCATGCCGGGTCCGCTCGTCGAATGCCGGCCATCTGATGTTTTCGGGCATGATCCGCCCGGATCGCGCCCACCGGCTTTGCGAGGAGCTGCTTCGGCCGCGCATGTTCTCCGGCTGGGGAATCCGCACCATCGCCAGGGGCGAGTCGCGCTATAATCCGATGTCCTATCACAACGGCTCGATCTGGCCGCATGACAACGCCCTCATCGCGCTCGGGCTCTCCCGCTATGGCGCGATGGACGCGGTCGAGCGCGTGTTCAAAGGGCTCACCGATGCAGCCGCTTATATGGATCTGCGACGGCTGCCCGAGCTGTTCTGCGGCTTCACGCGGAAGAAGGCGCGCGGTCCGACGCTATACCCAGTTGCCTGCTCGCCCCAGGCCTGGGCCAGCGCCACGCCCTTCTCCTTGCTGGAGGCGTCGCTCGGCTTCGAGTTCAACCCGGAAGCGGGAGAGATCAGGCTGCGCAACCCGCGCCTGCCAAGCTTTCTCGACGATGTGACGGTCCGCGGCCTTAAGCTTGGGACGTCCAGCGTCGATTTCATCGTGAGGCGCCATGGCGAGGAAGTCTCGCTGCAGATCCTGCGCTCGAAAGGCGACATTCGCGTCGCCGTGGTGTTCACCCGGCAGCCGAGCTTGGTTTAGGGCCAGCCCTCAGAAACCGTGGCGGATCGATCTCGAACCGAGCTCCTTGTCCACGAATTGCCCCTGCTCGCCGCTGGCAGCTACCCTCATTGCGTGAGTTGGCGGCTCGTGGGCCGCTTGACTCATTCCGTCACCCACTCGCCGCATTTCGGCGCCTCGGTTTGCGAACCCCAGGGCATGATCGGAACGGTGGAGGTCGAGTTTTCCGGACTGCCCTCGATCAGCTTGTCGGTATAGACGAGATAAACCAGCACATTGCGCTTCTTGTCGCAGCCGCGCACGATCTGCATTTTCTTGAAGAAGATCGAACGGCGCTGGCGGAACATCTCTTCGCCCTGCTCAAACTTGGCCTTGAACTCGATCGGCCCGGTCTGGCGGCAGGCGAGCGAGGCGTTCGATAGCTCCTCGGCGAGGCCCAGCCACCCCGTCCAGCCGCCTTTCTCCGGGACGGTGAAATGACAGGCGACGCCCCCCACGACCGGGTCGTCGAGCGCATAGGTGGCGAGCTTATGGTCCGGAGAGAGAAACTTCCACACCGTGGTCTTCTTGAAAATCAGATCGGGCTCCTCGGCGGCTCGGGCCGGAGCGGCATAAGCCATCGCCGAAGCGAGGAGGACAGCGAGAACAAGGCGCATGCTTCAGCCTTCCGAAAGGGCGCAAAAGACAGTCAAACCAGAACAAGCGTGCACATAAGTTGATCCATTCTGAGCTGCAAATCCTCCGTGACGTTTACGCCGGGCAAGTTTCGGCCGCAGGCTTGGAAGGCAGGATTATGTAAACTTGATGCGCCGATCTTCATCCTTTCGCGAGTCCAACTCGCTAGCCTCTGTCCTTGTATGTCGACAGCGGACACCGGCACAGTGCGATTATCTCGAGATAAGACATCCGAAGCGCTCGGCGTGAGCGGCCCTTCCGGCGTTGCGCAACCCGTGCGGGCGGGAAAAGCGGGCCTCGCTCCGGAATCGGCCTCCCTGTTCGGCCGCGCCGCCCGCGAGTTGCAGGTCACCGCGCCTTCGGTGCTGGTCGCTTCGTTCCTCAGCAATCTGCTGGCCCTTGCCCTTCCGCTGACGCTGCTGCAGATCTACGATCGCATTCTCCCCAATGCCGCCGTCAACACCATGCTGGGGCTGCTGATCGGCCTGACCACGGTGGTGGCGCTCGATGTCGTGATCCGTATCCTGCGCGAGGCGCTCGTAACCCACACGGCGTTGACGAACGCATTCCGAGAGCGGGTGGCGGCGCTGGCCAAGCTGCTCTATGGCGATGCGCGGCTCGTCGGGGCCAGAACCGGCCGCTATTGGCTCGACCGGATGATGGCGGTCGAGGACAACGCCAGCGTCAAAGGCAACGCCGACAAGTCGCTGTTTATCGATCTGCCCTTCGTCGCGGTGTTTCTCGGAATGACGGCCCTTGTCGGCGGGTGGGTCGTGATTGTGCCGATCGTGCTGATCGGCATTTTCATCGCCGTCATGCAATGGCTGACCGCCCGCCAACGCGTGCTGATGGAGGAGCGCCGCCAAGAGGACGAGCAGCGCTACGCGCAGATCGCCGAATGGCTGAACGGCATCACCACCATCAAGCTCCTGGCGATGGAGACCCAGATCTACCGCAGCTATGAGACCATGCTCAGCCGGGCCGCCGCCTATTCCTATCGCGCGGTTCTGCTCAACAACCGGCTGCCGCTCGCCGGTCAGCTGTTCTCCAATCTCATGCTGGTCGCGGTGTCGACGGCGGGAGCGGTTGGGGTGATCGAGGGCACGATGAGCATCGGCGGCCTTGCCTGCTGCAGCCTGCTCGCCACGCGGGTGGCCCAGCCGGTGTTCCGCGTCGTCTCGCTCGCCGCTCACATGCAGGCCTCGGAGCTGACGGAAGCCCGCGCCCACGCCATATCGGGTTTGCAGGCGCAAATTCCTGCCCCGCCACAAGAGCCGTTGCGCGGCGCGATCCGGATGACGGATGTCTCGCTCCCGCCGGCAGGCGGACGAAGCGGCCTCCGCGATATCAACCTTTCCATGGAGCCCGGCGACATCATCGGGGTGATCGGGCATGTGCATTGCGGAAAGAGGGCTCTTCTCCAGCTCCTGGAGGGCAGCATTGCGCCCGCCCAGGGCCGCGTCACCATCGATGGCGTCGACAGCGCGTCGCAAGAGATGCGCGCGCAGCGGCGCTTCATTCAGCATATCGACGGCCGCATCGCGATCTTCCGGGGCACCATCCTCGAAAACATCACGATGTTCCGCACCGGAGCTTACATCGCAGAAGCCGTCGCTGCGGTGGAGGCGATCGGGCTGGACGCCCAGATCAACAAGCTGCCGGAGGGTTTCGACACGCGGATCGGGGACGGCGCCTCCGCGCTGCCGCATGGCTTCCAGCAAGCTCTGATGATCGCCCGCGCCCTGGCTCAGCAGCCCCGGGTGCTGCTTGTCAGCGAGATTGGGGGACTTCTGGACATGGACAGTTTCCGGCGTCTCGAGCGCGCGCTTCGCCACATGCCGGTGCGGCCGACCGCGATCTTCGCCAGCCAGCGCGCCTCCGACTTCACGGCCACCCAGCGCATCTACGAAATCCGCAACGGGCGGCTGCACGCGCTCGGCGAAATTCCCTCAAATGTCAGCGGCGCGGGCGCCTCGATGCCGGGGAGCGTTGAGGCGGCGAAGGTTCTGACGCAATGAGCTTGGTAAGGGGTCTATCGTCGGGTATGGCGAACGGAACGCACCGTGCCGATCCGGCCGTTGCGACGGCCGGGCAGCCAAAGCTGCCTTGGCTTGCCAAAGCCGCATCAGCCGGAGCCGGTCACAGCGATACTCCGGCGGCCCAATGCATGCGCCCGCTCCTCGCCGCGCTCGGCTGGGCCGGAGAGCTGCGCTATCTGGAGGAGGCGATCGGGGCCAATCAGCGGCTGGAGGATATTGCCGGCCTTCGCCGGGCGCTCGCCCGGCTGAATTACATGACTAGGCCGGTCAAGGCGGCGCTTGGGGAGCTGACGGCGGGCGACCTCCCCGCGCTATTGGTGCGAGAGGACGCCGATATCTGGGTTGTCCTGTCCCGTCAAGCGGACGGCCGCTTGACCGTTTTCAAGGGCGCCGGCGCCACAGTGCAGTCGATTTGCGCCGAAGAGGGCGAGGGAAGACTCTATCTGGTGGCGCCGGGCGAGACGGCGGCAAGCGCGCCGGGCAAGCCCGCCTCGAGCTGGGCAGCGGCTATGCTCGCCAGCGAGGCGCGAACCATTCGCTCGCTGTTCACGATCACATTCTGCGTCAATCTCGTGGCGCTCGCGGTGCCGATCTATCTCATCGCCGTGTTCGACCGGGCGGTCGCCGCCAAGTCGCTCTCCAGCCTGGCCTATCTCTGTACGGGCGCACTCTTGGCCCTCGTGCTCGAGAACGTGCTTCGTGAGATGCGGGCGCGCGGGCTGGCTTATCTCGGCGCGCGGATGGAAGGCCTGTTGATGACGGCCGCCTTCGAGCGGCTCCTGCTGCTTCCCGCGGGGCTGATCGAGAACGCATCGATCGGAGCGCAGCTTTCCCGCCTCAAGCTGTTCGAATCCCTGCGCGACGTCTTCAGCGGACCGCTCGCCGCAGCGCTTCTGGACCTGCCTTTCATCCTGATCTTCGTCCTTGCGGTATTCGTCATCGGCGGTCCGCTCGGCTGGCTCATAGTCGCCTTCATTGCGCTGCTGCTGCTGGTGATCGGTCTTTCGATCCCGGTGGCCCGGCGGCATGTGGCCCGCGCCGGCGAGATGAAGACCGAGTCGCAGCGCTTCCTGATGGAGTTCAGCGACAATATCGACGTCATCCGCCAATGCGGGGCGGAAGCGGTGTGGATCGACCGCTACCGCAAGCTGACCGAGGCGAGCCTGCGCCACGCCGCCGCCGCCCATAAGGCCAGCATCGTCGAGCAGACCCTGACGCAGAACCTGGTTCTGATCACCGGCGGGGCAATCATCGGTTTCGGCGCCTATCTGGTGATCCAGGGGTCCTTCACCGCGGGCGCCCTCATGGCGATGATGGCGCTGGTCTGGCGCGTGCTAGGCCCGATCCAGACCGCCTTTCTGCATCTGAACAAGATCAATCAGGCGATCGGCATTCTCCAGCAGGTCGACCAGCTGATGCGGGTGGAACCGGAATACAGGCCGGAATCCGTGCCGAGCGTCCCCCGCAGCTTCAAGGGGCCGATCGAGCTGCAGGGCGTGGTGATGCGTTATTCGCCGCGCGCCGAGCCCGCCTTGCGGGGGGTCTCGATGCAAGTGCCGCTGAACGGCTTTGTGGCTCTGACCGGCCATGTCGGCTCCGGGAAGTCGACATTGTTGAAGGTGATCGCCCAGCTCTATTTGCCGCAATCCGGCACGGTGCTGCTCGACGGTCTGGATTACCGCCAGTTTGACGCCCGCCTGCTGCGGCACAGCATCGGTTTCCTGACGCAGCGCCAGGACATGTTTAGCGGCACCATTGCCCAGAACATCCGTCTCGGCCGGCCCGATGCGACGGACGAGGAGATCCTTGCCGCCTTGAAAGAGCTTGACGGCGAGGGAGTCGTTGACGCCCTTGAAGCCGGGATCCATACCCCGATCGAGCGCGGGCATCCCATCAC